>Ga0099364_10010749_pt1 | contig 12556 bp, 9 predicted proteins | sample TergutTh196P3_FD_73070 | JGI IMG/M metagenome (GOLD analysis project Ga0099364, IMG submission 73070) | Microcerotermes parvus P3 segment gut microbial communities from Pointe-Noire, Republic of the Congo - Th196 P3 | ecosystem: Host-associated > Arthropoda: Insects > Digestive system > Gut ... | reverse complement strand
AAAAAAAGCGGTTCGGTATGTTGGGTCACCTCTACGCCGCCGTCCAAGTCAAAGAAAGCGGTCAAGGAAGCCGCTGCCTCGCCACGGGTTACCGGTTTTCTCGGGTTCAGAACATTTCCGAGGTCAACCATTTTGGCAAGAGTTTGTATCGGGTTGCGGGCATATTCCGCTACGTCCTCCCAGTCTTCAAACAGCATCCATTGACTGGTTTGAATAGCAGGCAGCATGTCCAACGCATTCAGCGCGTTATAGAGTATCATGTACATGTCCTGATGCGTTAAAGCCGCGTCCGGCACGAATCTGTTGTTCCCCACGCCTGATACGATGCCCGAGGCCCTAGCGCTCGTCACAGGGGCGTAATACGGCGATGTGACTGGAACATCGTCAAACGGTTCCGCGCCAGAGGCGCTCGAAGCATCGCCGAACATCAGTTCCATAACAATCTCCGTAAATTCGGCGCGGGTAATCGTGCCGCCGCTGTCTCCGATTTCGTTCCCGAGGTATGCTCCTACAGAAAAAACGTTTGTCAAAAGAACTGTGCACAGCATCAGACAGATAATAACTTTTCGCAATGTTTTAGTTTTCATAACTTTTATTCCTCCACAAATATCAGTCTTGGTTTGGGACCGGGACTGGGACTTGGTTGACCAAAACGTAACCGTCTATGCTGCCCAGCTTGCCAGTCGACAGCCCGCAGCCAAGTGTGTCCTTTGTGACTCCGTCTCCAAAGGTGTATTGGCCGTGTACGCTCCTTGTGCAGAAGAAACAATTGTTTCCAAGCTCCATTCCGCATACCTGCGAATAGTCGCTCGCGCCTCCGCCGATGCCCGAAAGCTCGTCTTCATCCAGTTTTCGCAGGGGCTTCTGTTCCGCCTTGTCGTAGTTTTTCTCTTTCATTAATCTAAATCCTCCTTAAAGATAATATGTCATAATAGCAAAAATTTGTCTCCATGTATAACGCCCGTGGGGGATATTCATGAAATAATCATGATCCGCTAAACCGTCTGCCTTTTCATCAGTTCATAAAACTCGCCTCGCTTTTCCATCAATTCGTCATAGCCGCCCTCCTCGACGATTTTGCCGGCTTCCATTACGACGACCTTGTCGCAGCCGCGTATGGTGGACAGCCTGTGGGCGATGATCACGCGGGTTGCCTTCAATGAAGCCACGGAATCGGCTATGTGTTTTTGCGTAATGTTATCCAGAGCGCTGGTCGCCTCATCAAAAAATATCAGTTTGGGCTTGGAAATAAGGGCCCGCGCTATGAGCAGCCGCTGGCGCTGGCCGCCGGACACCCCTCCCCCGCCCTCGGAAATCATGGTATGCATTCCCATGGGCATATCGCGTATATCCCGGGCGATGCCCGCCATTTCCGCCGCTTCCCATGCGTCGTCAAGTGTCTTATTCGGTGAGGTGACGACGATGTTTGCAAATATGGAGCCTGCCATCAGCTTGCCGTTTTGCAGATCAACGCCGATACATTGCCGCAAGGCGCGCAAGTCGAGGCTTTCCAAGCTGTGCCCATCGTAGTAGATGGCTCCGGTTTCGGGCTTCTCGAACCCGAGAAGCAAACGCAGCAGGGTGGACTTGCCGCAACCCGTCTTTCCTACGATTGCGAGGTATTCGCCCGGGCGGAGCTTCAGATTGATATTGTCGAGGATCAGCGGGCCGTCCTTGTTATAGCGGAATGAAACATTGTTCATTTCCATTCGCCCCGACAACGCAACTATATGCTTTTTGTTCTCTTGGGCTTCCGGCTCCGTCTCCATCAGCGGGCGCACCATTTCAAGATTTACCTTGATATTGGAAAACGTGTGCGCCAGGCCCGAGAGCATCATAATCGCTCCGGACAGCGCACCGTATGCCGCCATGAACGCCAGATAATCCGCCGCGCCGATTCCGGACGCGCCCGCCGCGTAGTAGAGCAAAATCGAGCCGCCTAGGGAAATCGCAAGATTGATTGGTTCGAGCAGGCGCAGGAACATCGGCGGAGAGTAGGTAAGCTTCCCGATTTCCTTATAGCTGCCAGCCCATTTCGCGAATGCCCGCTTTTGCGCGCCGGTGAGCTTGATTTTCTGTATGCCCGATATCATCGCGAACATCAGGGCGGAGAGCTTTGCCGACGCTTTCATGCGTCTGCGGGAGATTTTCATCTGCAGCAGCGTCGTCAGGACGGACATAGTGAGCATGGCGGCTATGATAAGGAACGCCGGGGCGACCATTTCCGGGGCGTAACGGTTCATCTGGAAGAGATACACAAAGGAGAAGAGGGCGGTCAGCCCGGTCGTCATGACCGTATTGGATATGGTCTGGCACAGATTGGTCAGGCTTGCCATGCGGCTGGCGACCTCGCCGGCGGCGTAATCCTTGAAAAAGGTGACCGGCAGCGACAGCACCCGCATCATCGCCGCATTTTGCACCCGGACGAACAGCATTGAGAATCTTGTCAGCACAAGGCTCCGCGCCAGACCGAACAGGATGGCGCCGATAGCCGTGCCCGCCAGCAGGAACCCAACGGCCAGTATGTTCGTTTTGATGCCGGACGGTATGACCGTGCCGTAAAGTTGGCTGTTCACATATGGCGTAGCCAGACCTAGAAGGGACACGACCAAGCTGATGACCATGACATAGGCTAAATCGGAAAGCCTCAGGTTTCTCGCCATGAACAGCGTCAAGTCCACGAGCCGGAGCTTTTTCAGCGCGAAAGGCTTGTAGAAGCAAAAAGCGTCCTCTCCAATGTTTTTCGCCGTCTTTTTGCCGATTTTTATTTTCTTTCCATCCTTGCCCCGGTAGATGTAGCCGCCTGTATTCCCTGGCAGCAGCGCCACGGGGTCGCCGTCCGCCGTGCAGCCGAAGAACGTGTCAACAGATTCTTTCCACCACTGCCCTTTCAGCTCGACCCGCCGCCGCATTACGCCCGACGGGCGCAGCATATGCTCTATGCGCGCCTCGGCATCGGTGACGGTTTCGGAAATCTCCGGGACTTTTATCCCGAGGTAGATAAGGATTTCGCAGACCGCGTCGGTGATATCCGGATCTTTTATCTTAGGGTTCTTGTAAAGGATTGACATGAGGTCGTCAAAGGCGCCCTCAAACATAATATCATCGCCGCTCCTGCGCGTTTCAAGCTGCTCGTCAAAAACATTAAGCTCCGTCAACTCTCAATTCTCCTCTTTCCTCACTCTCAACTCTCCGCACTTCACCCTCCCTCCTTCTGCCACCGGCAGCGGTCGGGCTCCGTTCAATTCTCAACTCTGCGGCGCAGCCGCTATTCCGTGGCGACAAGCTCTGCATACTTGCCGCCATTTGCATACAAGTCGTTATGGGTCCCGCGCTCCACGACGTCGCCTTTTTCCAATACGATGATTTCATCGCACTCCCGCACGGTGGACAGACGGTGTGCGATGACGACGCAGGAACAGCCCAGTTTGCGGATATTGTTCATCACCGTTTCCTCGGTCTTCGCGTCCAATGCGCTGGTCGCTTCGTCCAACACGGCGATGGTCGGCTCTTGCGCCAGCACCCGCGCGATTTCTAAGCGCTGGCGCTGGCCGCCGGAGAAATTCTTGCCGTTCTCGGCAACGGTCTGTTCATACCCTCCGGGGCGCGTCACAATGGTTTCGTGGATATCCGCGTCCCGCGCGGCGAGGATGACTGCGAAGTCCTCGATGGACGAGTCCCACATGCGGATGTTTTCGGCGACGGTATCCTCAAACAGCATGACTTCCTGATCCACCATCGACACCGAACTGCGAAAAGAGTATTCGTCAATGTCCTGCCGCCTCTTGCCGCCAAAAGTGATTTCTCCCTCCCACGGCTCGTACAGCCCCGTAATCAGCTTGGCAAGGGGAGATTTGCCCGACCCGGAAGCGTCGACGATAGCGACCGATTTTCCGGGGGCTAATTCAAGCGAGAAGTTCTTTATCAACGGCTCCGAGAGCTTATTATACCCAAACGTAACATTGTCGATTTTCAAATCCCCGGAGAGCTTGCCATAACTCTCCTCTCTCCTCTCTCCACTCTCAACTCCCCTCTCTCCACTCTCAACTCCGCCGCACCCCCCGCATTCCGCCTCGGTCTTATAGTTCATCACGTCCTCGATACGCTCCATGTTGGCGCGCATCATGGTAAAGCTCTGCGCCACGCCGGACAGCTGTCCCACCGGCATGAGGAACGAGCCGAGGAAGCCCTGAAAAGCCGCCATTGTGCCTATGGTCATTTCGCCGTCCATGATGAACATTGCGCCTATCATCATAACGGCGATGTTCAGTATCTGCCCGATAGCCTGTGGGATCAGCCCAAATTTCATCGAAAAGCGCTGAGCTGCCATGCCGGCGTTGTGCTGCTTGGCGAGATACCCGGCGTAACGCTCGAAGAGGCCGGCTTCCGCGCCCGAGGCTTTGATGGTTTCTATCATATCTATTCCGGATATGGTGATAGAGCCGAGGTTGCCCCCCGAAGCCTGCGAGAGCCGCGCAAAGGCGACGTTTTTCTTTGCCATGTGCCGGGACAGGGCCATATTGAGCGCCGCTGACGTTATGCCGACAGCCGTGAGGATTGGGTTATACTGCAAAAGCATGATAAAATAAAACACCATCAGTCCCATATTCATCAGGATAGGGGATAACTGCGAAATCAGCATGCCGGCTATTCCTTCGTTGGAGCTTTGCCGCATGATGATGTCCCCCGCGTAACGCTGGGAGAAAAACTCCATCGGCAGGCGCAGCACGTGCCACAAGAATTCCGCGTTGGCGGTGATGGCGAACTTCCCCTCCATTCGCAGGCGGTATATGGCGTTTATAACGGACAGGATCATCCTTACCAGAAGCGCAAAAAGCATGGCGATAATGAGGGGAATCAGCCATGAGCGAGTTGCGCCGGACAGGATATCGTCCATGAATATCCTTGTGAAGACGGGGTTCAGAATATCAATGAGCGACGCGAAGACACCCATAACGAACACGAACGCAAAGGCGGCCATAGCTCCCTTCATGCGTTTCATGGCAAAACCAAGAACGCTCCTCGGTTTGCCTTCCGGCAGGAAGTCCTCGGTCTTTTCAAATGTTATGACAATTCCGGTGAAAGCTTTGTCGAACTCTTCAAGGGAAAGCTCGTTCGTGCCCCTGCCCGGGTCGTTGATGACGGCGCGTTTTTTCTTAAACCCGTTCAGCACGACAAAATGGTTGAAGTTCCAATGTATAATGGCGGGGAAGCTTATGTCTCTGAGTTCGTCCGGTTCCATACGGTAGGCCGCGGGCTTGAGTCCGTAAGAGCCGGCGGCGCGGTATATGCTGCGGGCGTTGCAGCCGTCCCGGGATACGCCGCAGTCGGCGCGTACCTGCTCAAGCGGTATCCATTTCCCGTAATACGCCAATATCATGCACAGGGACGCCGCCCCGCACTCCAGCGCTTCCATCTGCATGATAAACGGCACTTTTTCAACTCTCAATTCTCAACTCTCAATTCTCAACTGCGCAGCTGCGCGGCTCCGCCGCGCTCACCTGAACATCAATTCATACGGCTTTCGCTCCGCGGTTATGACTGTCAGCTCGCAGCCGGAGCCTACCATCACGTCGATGGATGCCCCTGAGGAGGCCGACCATCTCGGCCTACCGTCTTCGTCTGCTTCAAGTTCAACGACGACCTCTATTGCATTCCCGGAGGGCAGGGAGACAAGTTCAATATCTTGCCCGAATTTCTCCCTGAGTTGTTCGGCTGTGACGGGTGAGCGCCCTATGCTTTTGATAGCTCCGTATATGTAGCCATACTGCTCACGAGGCGCGTATCCCGGAGATACGCGGACGTTCATGCCTGCCAACAGTCCTTTGGTTTCGTCGATAGGCAGAAAACAGTATACCGCCATGGGGGAGCCTTCTAAGATGAGCGCCGTGCCAGCGATGTCAACGGTTTCGGGGATTGAGCCGAGCACTCCCCATGCGAAGAAGGCGGCAAAGGTTACGGCAATCGCAGCCAGTATGCACCATACGCCGGGCCCGGCCACCTTCATGGTCTCGCTCAGCTGCTCAGGCGACGATATCCTGTCCAGCGCGCTCTTCCTGAAAAGTTCGTTTTCCATAAATACGATGCCCCCACTTCTATGCCTCAACTCTCAACGCTCAAGGCCTCCGTATGGGTAACAGGTTTTATCGGACTTAAAACGCTGCCTTGAATCAATCCCATTTTTGCCAAAACTTGGATCGGGCCGCGGGCATATTCCGCCACGTCGTCCCAATCTTCAAACTCTATCCATTGTTCGGTCTGGAAATCGGGAAGCATGTTCAAAGCGCCCAACGCATTATAAACGACCACATACATGTCCTGATATGTCAAAGCCGAATCCGGCATAAACCTGTTGTTTCCCACTCCGGATACGATGCCCAGCGCCCTGGCTTTCGTCACAGGGGCGTAATACGGCGAATCATCTGAAACGTCGTCGAACGGCACAATCGCTACTGCATCATCCGGCTGCATATCCAACGTCTGCATCATCATCGCGGTATACTCGGCGCGTGTGATGATTTTGCCTTTTTCGGTTTCGCCCGGATGCTCCACAACGCTTTGTATGACCGTTATCCCATTGCCTTCGATTCGTGCCATGGCTCCGATGGGGATGGTTATGGGATTTTCGCCGTGTCCCGCGCGCACGTTGTACAGGATGGGAACGGTAACGTCTTTCAGCGCCTCTAAAATGACTTTGATCGAGATTTCAGGGTCGTCGTATTCCCTGTCGGGCATAATATCGCCTATCACAATGGCTGCGGCTTCGTCCAGTTTGCCCGCCAGTTTAAGCTGCCATAAATACCGATGAAGCTTGTATGGCGCTTCGCCTGTTTCCTCAATGAACAGGATTCTGTCTTTGAGGTCCAGCTCATATTCCGTGCCCATTAGCGAGTTTATCAGCGTCAAATTGCCTCCTGCGATGATCCCCTCGGCAGTCCCTTCGTTTATTACGGAAAACTCAGTGCCGTCAATATTTTTCAGTGAAAACCCCGCTGCCGGCGTCATCAGCATTTCAAACAGCAAATCGAAGCTCTCCTCCTGCCCGTAATTGGACGAGAGCATGGGGCCGTGGAACGTAACAAGCCCCGCGTTTTGCAAAATGGCGGTAAGCATCGCGGTAATATCGCTATAGCCGACGATTATCGGCTTATTGCGCCGCAGAGCCTCGTAATCTATGTTCCTCAGCAGATGCATTGAGCCATACCCGCCCCGCAGACAGAAGATTGCCTTAATATCGGGGTCGCGCGCAAGCGAGTTAAAGGCATCGGCGCGGACTTGTTCGCTTCCATCCCCGATCCCGTATTCCGTATCAAGTTCAATATTATCGGCGATAACGACCTCGAAACCTTTTTCCGTCAAAAATCCGACCGCAAGCTCAAGCCTGTCTGGCGTCGCCCTATTGGCAGGCGCGACTATCCCCACCTTGTCCCCCTCGCTGAGCGCCGCCGGAATGACGATGCTCATGTTTTCGCCCGTTCTGGTATTATTCACCGTATAACCCTGTGGGCCGGCGGCAGAAACACTTGCCGAAAAAACCACACATAGTATCAATATAAAGCTGATTATCCGCAGCATCCTTGTTTTCATATTTTTTCTCCTTACTGTATCGGGAATGTGAAAAACGTATCGGGGTAAGGCTCGTCATTCAGCGTGTAGTGCCACCATTCCTCGTCATATGGCCTGAAGCCGGCTCTTTCCATCGCGCCCTTGAGTATCAAACGGTTGTTTGCCTGCTCTTGCGTAATAAGGTCGGTTCCATGATGTGAAGCAGCGCCAAAGAAATCAAAAGGAGTGCCCATGTCGACCTCTTTGCCCGTCAGCATCTCGACGATGGTCAGGTCTATCGTGCTGCCCCGGGAATGGCCGGAGCGCTCCATGATGTATCCGTCGGGGATAATGCGGCCTTTTTCTATGTCCGGGTAGAAGTACGCCTTCGTCGATACATCGCTTATGTCCTCCGCCCAACGCACGAAATGGTCCACGGCGCCCTGCGGCCTATATGCGTCGAAGATTTTAATCGCATACCCCTGCGACCGCAAATCGTCACCCGCCTGTTTGAGGGCGGCCGCCGCCGGTTCGGTTATAATGGCGACGGGAGCGAGGTAGTCGTCGACCCGCGCACCGACGAAGTTATAAGTGCTGTAGTATCGGATTTCAAGGATCGCGTCGGGAACGATTTCGCTCACATAGACAAAGCCTTCCTGCAGCGTTTCCGCGCCTTGCCTATTATTGGCACATCCCAACGGCGTCAGAAGCATGGCCGGCAAGACCACGAAGCATGCCGCGCGCAGCATAATAGGCTTTTTCTCCGCGTTTGCCCTTCCTTTCACTTTTGTGTTTTCCATTGGCATTTACACTCCTTCCCTTAAATGATAATACGCCGCAGCGGGTAATGTAGCTCAATGAACTCCCGTCAAAGTTCGCAGTTAAAATAGCTGAAAATATCCCCGCCTTCATTGCGGCGGATTGCGGCGTTGATAAAGCCCGCCGTGGTGTCCAGCGATTGGGCAAGACCGGAAATGGAAACCGGCCTGTCCGCGCCTTTGACGCCCTTCAATCTGTAGAACAGCGCGTCCCGGGACACATCGGTGATGGCCTCCATCTCGCCGGCAAAATCCTCTATGCCTTTTTTGAGGTAGGCATGTGCCTCGTCCACAGATTTCACGGCCATCAGTTTCGATAGCGCCAACGAGTCTAAATCTATCTTTTCAAAGTTCTGTGCCTTTGATGTCGCGGCTATATTGAGGCTGACGATGACGCCCAAAATCATCTTGTTAACCAGTCCCTGCTTCAAATCCTTGCGGGCTTTGAAGACCTCAAATATCTCGTCCAGCATTTGCAGCGCGGTTTCCGTGTCGCCGTCCATGGTCGCCTCAATCAGCCGTCGCTCCTTGTGCTTGGGGTAGGCGTATTCGATGTCGCTTGCGTCCAGATAGTCGATATGGATGACGCTGTTGTGTCCGAATATGTGTGTGGCTTTGCAGGCCCGAGCCGCTTCCCTGCGGCAGATTGGCAGTTCGCCGGCTTTGATTCTCATTCTGCTGATCCCGATGGAAAACATGGCGTTCGTTTCTCGGAACAGTCTGAGGCGCACCTCGTTTGCCAGCGCGACGGCATGCTCCTTATCAGGCGATTTGTCCAGAATCAGGCAGAACTCACCCCGTTCATACGGCAAAACATGGGCTAATTTGAGATCGGCTACAGCTTTTTTCAAGGATCGCAGAACCTCCCCTCGGTATGAGTCCGCGGCGACGTACAGGACGGCATACCCCGGTACCCACTGGAACGACTGAGACAGAAGGACGGCCGCGTCCTCATTGGGCAGAAAGTGATCGCTCAAAAGAAATCTCAGGCTCTGTTCCCCAGCCTCATTGGGATCAGGCGCGGGCGCGGTATCGGACAGCGCCGCCGCGCAATAGCTCGCGGCGGAATCAATGCTTTTTGTAAGCGTGACCCTCGCGATTCTTGACAGGATTAGCGCTTTTTGCACTTCCCCCACGATAGTTAGCTTAACGCGCGGAAAGAACGCGGTGGCGGCTTTCAGAACCGACAAGGCTTTATCATCGATCAGGTTTGCCGCGCACAGGACGACATGCACTTTCTCGCGCGCCAGAAAATGAACCATTTCGGACAGGTCGCCGCACTCCGGCAAAACCGTCAGCCCATTCTTCCTCACCTGATCCCGCCACGCTTTCCCCTCGGATTTATTTTGATTGACGACAAGAACACTGAACATAAAACATTTTCCTCCCACAGTATCAATACGAATACGAAACTAACGTGGGGCGCTCCCCCGTTAAACTATCGTTAAGATGGCTGAAAAGCCTGTGATTTCAAAAACCTCCATCACTTCGGCCGGGACATTTTTGAGTCTCATCGTTTTGCCGGCGGATTTGGCGCTCTTCTCGCCCATCAGCAGAACGCGCAGGCCCGCCGATGATACATAGTCCACCTCCGCAAAATCCATTTCAGTTTTTTCAAACGATGAAATGGTTTCTATCAAAGATTCTTGCAGAATGGGCGATGTAACGGTGTCTACCCGCCCGCTTAGGACTAATACACAGATGTCGCCGTTTTGGGTTTTCTTGATTTCCATGTTCAACTCTCCTCGAATTTTGTATTTTGGCAATTACTCCACAGGGAGCTTGAAATATCGGGATTAGTAGTGTCAGTCTACCCCCAGCAGGTACGCCAGCTTGTGGAATATGTCGGTGTTGTCATAAAACCCCACAAACTGCTCTGCGCCCAATCCTGTGGCAAAGACAGGCACGGGCAGCGCCGTGTGCAGCGTGGACGACCAACCGAGTCCGGCTTTACCCGCGAGGGTGCGTGTTACAGCCAGCCCGAAAGGTTCGTATGTGGACGAGCTATACACCGCCAAGTATTCCTCCGACTTATTATCACGCTCGGCATAAGGAACCATGCTGAGTTCATACGCGCCGCGAAGCGCCGTCAATTCACGCTGCGTTAAAACAAGCAAGGGATTGGAAGCGGCGCCCGCATATTCCGGCATCATTAACCCAAACTGCTTTTCCACTTCAATCATCGCTGTTTCAAAATCAGTCTTCGCGTCCCGCCACGGGTTAATGTAATCGAAAGCGAACCGGGAATACGATATGCGCTGGTTTGACAGCACCGACATATGCGTGTCGTAGGCGGTTAGGTTGAAACCGTTGGAAAGCCCGCCTGTTTCGTGGTCGCCGGTGACGACAATCAACGTTTCGTTCGGATGCTTTTCCATAAATTCCAATGCGACAGCCACAGCCGCGTCAAATTCGTGGATTTCCCAAATAGCCGTCGCCGCATCGTTGGCGTGGCACGCCCAGTCGATCTTGCCGCCCTCCACCATCATAAAGAAGCCCGTGTCGGCGCCTAACACATCTATGCCAATGCGAACGAAATCCGCCAGCCGTAAGTCTCTGCCATCGAGGGAAATATCTATGGCAGATTGAAGCGAGGCATCGCCGAAGTAATTGTCCAGCTCAGGGGCGACGGCTATGACTTTGCCGTCTGCGGCGCTCAGCGCCGCGATTGCCTCATATGTATCGGCAACCGTGTACCCGTCTTCCGCCATAAGTTCTAATATGCCGGGCAAAGTGCCGTCATCACCGTTAGGCTGTCTGAAACTTCCGCCGCCAAAATAATCAAAGCCGCTGCCAATTATGTTGAGGGCTATGTCGTAATAGCTCCGCCTTCCCATCATGTGGGTATAGAACGCGGCAGGCGTGGCATGGTCTACGGACACGCTGGAAACAATGCCGATTTTATAGTCCTTCTGATCCCGCAGCAGTTCGGCTATAGAGGGCTGCGGGTTTGCGAAAGCATCTACGCCCAAGGTGCCATTCAATGCCTTTACGCCGGTCGCCATTGAGGTAGCCGCCGAAGCCGAATCGGTTATGAACGAGGACGCATCCTGTGTAGCGGCCATGCCGGTCACGGGAAAGCGGGCGAAAGACGGGAACAGCGGTATAGGCTGGTTATCGACAGTTGGGTCTGAAACCGTTCCGGTAAAATTAGATTCCACCGCTCCCATGTAGTTTGCGTAAGCGGTTATTTGCGGCGTGCTCATCCCGTCGCCGATGAATAGGAAGACATATTTCGGCGGAACGTCCGCAGTTTCCTTAATGGTGCAGGCTGATGGTAAAATCAACAGCAGCGCCATTAGTACCGCCAGAATCACGCTAGTAATTTTTTTCATTTTAGTTCTCCTTCTCCCCATCAGCATAACCAAAGATATTATAATGTAGAAAATGTTGAAATCTATCGGCTATGGTGGGTAACTTCGATTATTTATTTAATACCCAATCCGCGACTTGGAATGAACACCGTCCCCATGTTCACATGTTCACGGCATCCAAACCATTTTTCCTGTTTGTGCATGAAGCCGTTGCGCATCTTCTATGAGTTTTTTGTTCACATTCGGAAGCATCTCGGATATCAAGCGCTCATACTCGCCGTCAGTTAGGCCCGATACGTTTGTCAGCGGACAACCCCTGCGGATGAACTCCGTGGGGTCCTTTATTTTTCCGCTCCCCACCGCGTCGATATAGAGCTTTGAACCCGGGTAGAGTATGATCGGCAGAGCAGCGGCCCAGTCGAGCAAATCGCGGTTTGAGAAAATCCAATCGATGCTCCTGCGTACGGTGTCCATAGTTTCCGCCGGGTCTCCGAAAATGAAAGCGCCTGTCGTATGGAGCCCCGCGCACTTCGTCAGCCGCAGAGTGTGCTCTATATCGCTGAGAGTAACGCCCTTTCTCATGCTGCGTAGCACCCCGTCGTCCGCGCTTTCCAATCCAAAGTAGACCGACTCGCAGCCCGAGTCTTTCATCGCCTCAAAAAGACTTCCGGCATAGTTCCCGCTTGCCCTGAGGAAAACGCGCCAATTCATGCCGTATGGCTTTATCCTCTCACAGAACGAAAATATCCTCTCCGCGTCTGATGAGAACAACTCGTCGCTCAGCGAAAGCTTCCGTATGTGATATCTTTCGATCAAATGGTCTATTTCGGCAAATATGCCGTCGAGCCGTCGCTGCCTATAGCTCGCCCCGCCCGACGG
>Ga0099364_10010748_pt1 | contig 12556 bp, 5 predicted proteins | sample TergutTh196P3_FD_73070 | JGI IMG/M metagenome (GOLD analysis project Ga0099364, IMG submission 73070) | Microcerotermes parvus P3 segment gut microbial communities from Pointe-Noire, Republic of the Congo - Th196 P3 | ecosystem: Host-associated > Arthropoda: Insects > Digestive system > Gut ... | reverse complement strand
GGAATCCAGACTGATCCGCATGATACCGAAACGATTTTCGGCTATTGGATCGACGGGACTTGGGTCGATGCGGAGTCGATTCAACATCGCAAAGCCAACGTGGACAGCAATGTGAAGCGCGGCTTGCCGCTCTTAACGCCGGTACGAAAGAATCTTCGCCGGGCAGAAAAACTGCTCCGCAATATGAGTGTTGTGGCGGAGATTCAATCAGCAATCGCATTGATTCGCAAGCATCAAACGACGGAGCGGGAAGCGATTCGGCAGTTCGTGCAAAATCAGGCAACGAAGACGGTGGTTGACAATGAGACGGGACAGGTTCAGACGTTTCGGCACTTTTCGCCGGGAACGATCATCGACAGCGGTAACAATACGGAGTACGAATTTCCCGCTTCGGCAATCGATGCCAGCAAATACATTCTCGTGTTGCAGGCGGAACTTCGGGCGATTGCTTCGCGGCTGGTGATGCCGGAGTTTATGCTGACGAGCGACGCGTCGAATGCGAATTATGCTTCGACGATGATTGCGGAAGGACCGGCGGTGCGGATGTTCGAAAGATTACAACATGAGATTATAGGTAAAGACCGGCAGTTATTCAAGTCGGTAATTCGTGAGGCGATTTATCAAGGTTTGCTGCCGGAACGTGCTTGCCAAAAGGTTTCAATTCATGCGATACCTCCGATGTTAGCGGCGAGGGATCGGTTGAACGAAGCGAAGGCGGATGCGATTCTGTACAATCTCGGTGTGATTTCCAAAGAGACGTTGGCGATGCGTTACGGTCTCGATCCGAGTCAAGAGGAGCGGTTGTGCTTGTGCGGAGAGTAGCGGTATGCCCTTTGGCGAGCAATCTAACACTTGCCTCACCGTCAACTCTATGCTACAATACTCCTTGTTATGAAATACCCCAAACTACAAGAGGAGGAACTCAAAAACAGAGTCGCACGAGACTTCTTCGGACTCTGCGATTGCACAGCAATTATCGAAAACATAGATTTTGCCGTCAAGAGCAAGAAGGCACTCCTCGACACCTATTCTCTCTGGGCAGAAGCGAAAGCCGGTGTTACCGACATCTGCGATATGCTTACGCAACTCATTCTGACCATCGGCAAGGCAAGGACTTTCGACAAAATCACCCCGCCGCCGTTTCTCGGCTTCTTCGACCGCGAAAAAATTGCTTTCATTCCTTATCATTCCATTCAGGAAATTTTCTATCAAAGCGATTTTAACTGGAAAGTTGCACCGTCGAATCGTAACACTCGTGAATTCAAACTGGTTTATGAACGAGTCAACACAATTTTGACGGAAACACAAGAGCAAACCTATCTTTTCAATTTTGATAAAGACGAAAAAGAATTACGTCAATTCATTGCCGCAAACTTTGTCATCGGGAAGTCAGACACGACCAAGATTCGCATTGACAAGAACAATTTCATTAGCATTTACAATCGCTGGCTGGAAGTAGTAAAGCCGACCATTGCGGTCAACTGGGAACTGGTGAAAAAGGCGGGCATCCTCGACGGCAGTTTCTATCTTGCCGATTTACTTTCACGAGAGAACAAAACGTTGAAGGAAAAATTGTACGTGCTACTCCGGTCGAATCATTATGAACTGGATAGGAAAATGGACACTACCGGTTTTTTCAGTAGCAAACAAGCACATTTTACGGACGGACAAAAAGCACATCATCAATTTTGGGCGATCTATGAGCGTCCGCCGTTGGAGGAATACTGGGACTACATTATTGAACGTTACGATTTGCTTGTCCCGCAAGATATAAGGGAGCGCAAGGGTTCGTTCTTCACGCCGAGAATCTGGGTGGAACTTTCGCAGAAGTATATTGCGGATGTGTTGGGCGAGGATTGGCAAGATGAGTATTACGTTTGGGACTGCGCTGCTGGTACGGGCAATCTGCTGGCGGGGTTGACAAACAAGTACCATCTCTGGGCTTCCACGATTGACAAAGCGGACGTGGATATTATGCATGATCGAATCGACAATGGAGCGAATCTGTTGCATGACCATGTGTTTCAATTCGACTTTTTGAATGATGAGTTTGATAAACTGCCGGAAGGGTTGCAGGATATTATCAATGACGAAGAGAAACGTAAGAAGTTGGTCGTGTATATCAATCCGCCTTATGCGGAGGCAACTTCGGCAAAAACGGTTCGTGGCACTGGCGAAAACAAGCCGGGCGTTGCCATTGCCCACAAGACGAGAGAACGATATAGAGAAATGCTGGGCAAAGCCTCTAATGAGTTGCTTTCACATTTTTTAGTCAGAATATATTGCGAAATATCCGATTGCAAAATTGCACATTTCTCGAAGTTTGGAATTGTACAATCACGAAATTTCGAGAAGTTTCGTCAAAATTGTCGGGCAAAACTCAAAAAACTATTTCTAATGCCTGCCGATACATTCGATAATGTCAGCGGACAATTTCCGATAGGTTTTTTCTTTTGGGATACCAGCATCAAGCAGAGGTTCAAAAAAATCCGTGCAGATGTTTTCGATGAGAATGGAAAGCCTATCGGCAAAAAAAGTATTTACGCGAATGATAAAATTTTATCTATAAACAAATGGATAAGACAGTTCATTGACAACGGCAATGGAAACGGCAACGGCAATGATAATGGACATATCGGATACTTACCGGGACCTGCACCGGATTTCCAAAACAACAATTATTTGTTCCTTACAATGCAAATAGGAACAAGACATGTATATTATTTGCCGATAACAAAACGCAATTTGATTCCAGTAACGATCTACTTTGCTGTCCGCAAAGTCATTCCAGCCGATTGGCTTAATGACCGCGACCAATTTCTCAGTCCCAACGACGGTTGGAAAGCCGACCGAGAATTTCGGAACGATTGTCTTGCATACACACTTTTTCACGGAAGCAACAACATACAATCGCAATATGGTGTCAATCATTGGATTCCGTTTGCCGAAGAGGAGGTTAGTGCTAGAAGTAAGTTTAAGAGCAATTTTATGACGGACTTCATTGCTGGTAAAATCGAGTACGCCAGTAATTTATTTACCAATGGAAAGAAACGAAAAAAACTTGTCTTTTCTCCCGAAGCAAAAGCGGTATTTGATGCAGGCAGAAAACTTTGGACGTACTATCATTCGCAACCGAAGTGCAACGTCAACGCAAGTTTGTATGACATACGTGAACATTTTCAGGGTCGCAACGCCAATGGTAAAATGAACAATAAGAGCAATGATGAAACGTACAATAGTCTCATTGCGGCTTTACGTTCGGCATTGAAAACATTGGCGGCGAAAATCGAACCGAAAGTGTACGCATACGGTTTTTTGAAAAGATAAAACGGCACAAAAAACCGAAACAAGCAAAGGGAAATGAAACAATCTACCGAGCGGCAATTTTTAGATTGCGGCTCTGTTGGATTACAACTACGGGAAGTGTTGCCTACTTCATAATGATCTCGGCTTCGTAGTGCGTGTTGTCTCGAATTACATCCGCCCGCAGACTTTCATTTTCTGATTGTAATTTTTTCCATTCCTGTCCCCCTACCCAACGGATATTGTCCGCCGATGTCATCGACCAAGGTCCGATTCCGACGATCAAGTCGCCCGTCGTGAGTCCCACATTATCCGCCGGACTTCCTTCTCGCACCGCTTTCACGATAATTCCGCCGTCAAACTGGGCAAGAAAGTCCCGATAAGACCGCGCAAATTCTTGAGTAGGCACCGGAGTGTATTGGATTCCAAGATTTTCCCAGACAAGTCTGTCCCACTCGGCAGCCGACACTGGATTTCCCGCCGTCCGAGGAGCAGCGGCGGCAGGTTGAGGCGAAACATTCCGATGAACAACCGCTCCGCTCGTTCCGCTTCTCGGTGTGCCGACCGCAACCGCAACATCAAGCATTTCTCTGTTCCGAAAGAGCGAAAAAGCAATTTCCTCATTCGCTTTCAAGTCAAGCAATGCCCGATAAAAATCGAGTTTATTACGCAAAGTGTATTTGCCGATCCCCGTAAGAATGTCCCCGCTTTGAATTCCTGCAAGTGCCGCCGGACTATTGCTCGCAACGGACTCAACCCTGATGATGAACCGTTTAAGCGAATTGTAATCCGATGGTTCAATTTGCGAGACCGTTATTCCGTGAGCGATTTGTTGATCGACGACTTCGCCGATAAGTTTGGCGGCGACTTCGACGACCTGATCAACCGGAGTGGCGAAAGCGATGTTTGCCGCTCCCTGCCGGATGGCAACGTTGATACCGATCATTTCTCCATTTACGTTAAACAGCGGTCCGCCGGAATTACCCGGATTGATTGCGGCGTTTGTCTGAATAGCGGCACGATAGACCAATGATGAATCATTAACAGGGACATCCCGTTTGATCCCGCTGATTCGTCCGTCCGTGAGGGAATAAACATAGCCGTAAGGATTTCCGATAGCCATACAAACTTCTCCCGGCATTAAATCGTGGGAGCGTCCAAATGTGATTGGGCGGAGCGGTGTTCGGGCATTGATCTTGATGAGTGCCAGGTCGGTATCGGCATCTTTGGCGACAAGCGTGGCGATGTAGTCTTTTTCGTCGTAGGTTTTGACCTGAATTTGACGAATTTCTTTAACGACGTGATAGTTTGTGATGATGTAGCCGCGCTCGTCGATAATGATTCCGCTTCCCATACCGTTGAAGGAGCGTTCGGAGTCGGCGGAGTTTCCTCGGCGTTCCTCGACTTTGTTTCCTTCGATGAAAACGACGGATTCGCAGCCTTTTTTATAGGCTTCGGTAGCCCAATTTGTTCGGGATTCGGTAGTAGAACCCGCACAAATACTCAAAAAACAGCAAATTACGACAAAAAATGAAGCCGAGAGGACAGAAATCGTTCTCATTACGAGTGATAACGTTAAATTGGGTATCTTCGTTACAGTCCGCACAGTCGTTACAACCGCTTGATTAGGATTTCGTCATACAGTCGTTCTAATCTTGACAAAGAGCACTACCGGCGGAAAAACCGGCAAATTTTACCTATGTTGACAAAAAACGAAAAAATGCCGCTTACCTAATTGAGTTGTTTGGCATAAGACATGTTGCATAACCCTTGTTTTCTATGGTTTCAAAGGGCTAAAGCCCCTTGTTTATCCCCTTTATTGCTTCGGCAAGGGGATTTATCCCCTTGTTCGAAGGTTATGCAACGGGGCTATAAAATTTTCAAGATTTCCGTTGATTTTCCTCTTGGATTTTTTTTTGAATTTCTGTATGATTCCCCGTCCGCATCGGACTCGACTCAAATTGCCAGTACTATGAATTGGACTAAATTCATGACATCGTTCGTTGCCGCCCAGCGGTTTGCGCTCCCCTTTTGCGTCTTTTTTCTCGCCGCTAACGCCGCGCTGGCTGACCCAGAAGACGCAGTGAAAATAGAAAATGGAGTCTTCTTAAAAGATGCAGTGCTTACCATCGGCGAAGATGAAGATGGGTACCCCGTAAACGTAGAATATAACATTGATCCTACTATTCCCGAACTTAAAGACTTGATACTCAAAGGCATCGCCATTAAAGAAGGCAGCGTGTTACAGGTACTCCATGACACAACATTGCAATTGGACAAGAATGCTGTCATTTCCGCACAAGAGGGGGGCATATTGCGACTGTTCTCTTCCTACAGTACGACTATCCACGCTTGGGAAGACAGCGAAGGAGGAGGGGATTATACAGGAGGTGTTCCAATCTTTTTGGACGGCGGAATCATCCAAATCCATGAGGGAAGCGGCTCTGTTTTTTCGGGAGATGCGCTCGCCGTCGTTGTTCGGTGGAAAGGCGGAACTATCGATGTTGATGCCGGGCTTACATTTGAAAGCGGCGGCATATACGACTACATATACGACCACAGTAGTCAGGCAGGTGATCTGGAAAAAATCGGCGATGGAATATGGCAGGTGGGTACCGTATCTATGGAAGGAAGATTGAGCGTGTTGGAAGGAACAGTAGAAATTCTCCGCACATCGAGTATTGCAGAATTGTACGTTGGTAAATTGGACAACCTTCAGGAAAACGTTCTTTTTACGGGGACGGTGAACTTCGAGGTCGATGCCGAGATTGGTAAGTTAAACATCTTTGCGGGAGAAGTCAATGTCCAAGACGATGCTGCGTTGACCATCACCGGCGGAGGAGGAATCAAAGGCACATTGAATGTTGGGCATTTAAAACTAACAGGCGGGACACTCACATTTGACGAAGGAGAGCATAACATAGGAAAAATTACCATCGAACAAGGGGCGACGCTAGATATGAAAGACGGCACATCTATTGTGTTGAATACTGAAAATGCCGAGGATATTCTTGTCCAAGGAACGTTAAAAATATCAAGTGATGCTGTCGAATTTGACAAAGAGGACGAACCTATCTATATTACACTTGATGGGAATACCGACGGACCTAGTAACATTGTCCGCAGTACCCTTGAAATTGTCAGGAGTGATCCAGATACAGATACTCCCGAAGAGTTCGGTTCCGACGCGTTTCACATCGAAGTTCTCGGAACAGGCAGAATAGTTGTGGAGGAAAATGTTGCTTTCACTAGCGGACAAATTGTCTATGGGACGGACGACGAAGAAAAAGTTGACTGGGCACATCTTGTCGTTTCCGGCGGCGGTACATTTAAGCCGGGTAAAGTCGATATTGGGAAAGGCGACCTCATATTAGTAGAGATAGGTACAACGATGGTAACTTCGGGAAGTATTGATGCCGGAAGATTTATCAGCGAAAGCGGTACTAAACTGATTGCCGGCGGAGATGCCGATTTTATCGCAGTGCAAATTGCCGGAAAATATGATGGGGGAGGACACAACCTGACGCTCCAACAAGGAGGCTGGGTGGGAGGTTACGTCACCAATGTTGACACATTGAAATTAGGGGCAGGCAGCCATATTTTCTTAACAATTAGTGAGGAATTCGATGCGCCGATCATCAGTGTCGAAACGTGGACGTTTGACGATCCGACTAGCACTAAAATACAAGTTTCTGGGGGAGTCTCTGACTTTTACGAGAATCTCATTCAAGTAAAGAGCGGCGATCTCACGGATCTGCTTACAGCACTGAATGCCAGCGGTACCGCGCTTTATCATCCCGTCTGGACAGCCGCAACGGATGGAAAACATCTTGACCTCACCCTCACCATCTACTCCGTAGAAGGTTACATCAAGAGTGAATGGAATAAGAAAGGGCAGAACATCGAAAATATCGGGAGACTCTTAGATAATGTAGGCACACGGTATCCTGAATTCCGAACGGATTATTTAGAGTTACTCACAGATGCGCAACTCAGAAAATTGCTTCAACATGCAATGGCGGGGGAACTGGTGGGCAATGCGATGCGGTTTGCGATGCATCAGCCGGCGCACACTGTTTTTCGGCATCTCGACAATGTTGCTCCGCTTCGTTCCTCCTTTGCTGATTATGGGAGAGCACGCGGTCAGGTTCGGGAAGGTTTTAACGTGTGGTTCAATTCCTACGGTCTTGCCGAGCGGGCGAGCGGCGACGCAGGCACTTTTGACGGTTACAATATGTCCCGCTACGGCTTTTATATTGGCGGCGATATTGAACTCTACAAACGTGCCGTTGCCGGCGTACTATTTGGTTATGCGAGTCCGTATGCAAAGAGCGTTCTCGGTAAAGTTACAGCCAACGATTATACGGCGGGCGTTTATCTTCGAATGCCTACCGTCTGGGACATTTCGCTCAACACGATAATCGGTTTCGGCAGTCAAGATTACAAGTACAAAAACATGGGGAACAGTACCGACTACGACGGCAGTTCGCTTTTTGCCAGTATCGAATTGTCGCGTCCATTTCTGTTCGCTGATTATCCTGACTCTACCGGGAGGCGGCAAACTGCTGCCCGACTGGTCCCGCTTATCGCTTTTGATTTTCAAACAGCATCGGCGGATAGTTTTGTCCTTTACGATCCCTTTCTCGGCAACGTGAGGATTGAGCCGGAGAATTTGGAGTCGACGGCAATCCGCATCGGACTTCTAGGGGAAGTGTGGCGGTTTCGTACTCGAGTGCAGTACATACGTCAGATAGCCGGTAATGATTATGTTACATCGGCAACTTCTCTTGTGGGGGACGAACTAGCGGCGGCGGTGCCGGTTCGAAGTATCCGATGGGGCAAAGATTGGGTGAATGCCGGTATCGGATACGAATTTTTAGCAACTCGTCATTGGCACATTTTTGCCGACTACGATCTCGAGTTGGGCAGACGTACGACTTCGCATCTCGGTGCGATCAATGCCGTGTTGAAGTGGTGAGTGCGGTCAATCGACAACATTACAACCGGTTAGCCGCCCCGCCTGCAGTCCGTCGACAAGTTTTCCAAAACCGTAACATTGTAGAGTATCGAGAGACAAAAACCTCATTTTCACCTCATTCCCAATTACAAAACAACCTCAGTAGCCGATGCGCCCCTAAAAAACTAACCTCATTTACCACATTTTGCGCACGTCGAAATGAGGTAAATGAGGTTAATGTGGTTGTGGGGATGCTTGCTACTGAGGTTATTTTGTCAGAAAAATGAGGTTGAAAATGAGGTTGTCTTTTCGATAAGCCGCCATAATGTTACCCAATCGACAAACGTGTCGACGAACCGCCGGGCAGGTCGATATCAACTTGAAAAGACCAAAAAACAAGTTAGAATAGATGGGCTAGGGAAGGCAAAAACTTTTTTCATATGGATACCGTTAAAGTCGCACTCTTCGGATTAGGAACGATTGGAACCGGCGTGGCAAAAATCTTGCTGCATCATTCTGATCGAATCACGCGTGCAACAGGCAAAAAAATTGAACTCGCTAAAATCTGCGACCGCGACCTCACGACTCAAAGAGACGTTGACCTGCCTCCCGGCTTGATGACCGACGATGCGGAATCTATCTTTACCGATCCGAACATCTCCATTGCTATCGAGTTGATCGGCGGACTCGAACCGGCACGAACCTTCGTCCTGCGACTGTTAGAAAACGGCAAAAACGTCATCACAGCAAACAAAGCACTGCTTGCTCAACATGGTGCAGAACTCTTCGACACCGCTAGAAAGCATAACCGCACTATTGCTTTTGAAGCGGCTGTCTGCGGTGGAATTCCCATCCTCAATGCCCTGTCCACCGCGCTGCAAGCGAATACGTTGCAGTCGATCAACGCCATCGTCAATGGAACGAGCAATTACATTCTGTCGCAGATGGAAAGCGGCAAAGTTTCCTATCAGGATGCTGTTGTACAGGCACAAAAATTGGGTTACGCTGAAGCGAATCCGGCAATGGATGTGGACGGTACCGATGCGGTACAGAAGTTAACGATTTTGGCGCAACTCGGTTTCGGAGCGGTCGTCGATTGGAAGACCGTGTCTCGAATCGGCATCGAATCGGTCGATGCGTTGGACTTTCGTTATGCAAAGGAACTCGGTTATCGGATTAAACTGCTTGCCGTTGCGGCGCAAAGCGAAGAGGGTTTGGAGTTGCATGTTTCGCCGACGTTGGTGAAAGTCGATAATCCGATAGCGCGGGTAAAGGATGCGTTCAACGCGGTTCGGGTTGTTGGCGATTCGGTAGGTCCTGTTTTCTTTCAAGGATTGGGGGCGGGACAACTTCCGACGGCATCGGCAGTGGTCGGCGATTTGATTGACACCGTACTTGGTCGCACTGCGATTACATTTAATGCGTTGAATCTTTGGAGTAATGGCAAACCGGCGATACCGATTAAGAGTCCGCAGGAGTTTTTCGGCAAGTCTTATTTGCGTTTGAATGTCGTGGACAAGCCGGGTGTGATGCATGCGATCTCTGGTATTCTCGGACAGCGGAACATTTCGATTGCATCGATGATTCAACACGAGCCGGAACACAAGAGCAATGGCGAACATGTCGTTCTGTTTTTGACGACTCATGAATCGCGGGAAGGAGACTTGCTCCAAGCGATTCGGCAACTGGAAGAGTCTTCAGTGGTTCTCGGCAGTATCGTGCGTATGAGAGTGCAGAGTTAGTTTTCGCTTGAAACGAACAGTCTCCTATTGCTCTCAAAACAAACAGAGCCCGGTGCTACCGCACCGGGCTCTGTTTGTTCCGTATCGAAATGACAGTAAAATCGCGGCTGCACCCGAAACAGCCCTCACGTCGTGTAATCCGAATTGAGCCGCACGTACTCCGTCGTGAGATCGGTCGTCCAAAAACGGATTGACGAGTCCCCGTCTGGAAGCATTATCAAAATGTGCGTGTCCCGATTATTGCGAATCGAATCAGCAACCGCCGACTTGTCAAACGGCAACGGCTCACCATTGCGAAACAAATCGAAGCCGTTGAGTTGGAGCGAAATCTTCATCGGGTCGAGCGGCACCCCAGCATTGCCCACCGCGGAAACGATGCGTCCCCAATTCGGATCAGCACCGCATATTGCCGTCTTGACCAAAACGTCCTCCGCAACCTGACGAGCGATTTGCTTGGCATCTTCTCGCGTGCGGCAACCCTGAACGTCAATCGTAATCAAATGCGAAACGCCTTCACCGTCCGAAGGTATTTTTACCGCAAGTTCAATGCAAAGGTCTCGCAACACGCTCGCAAATAACAACAAATCCTCTGCTGCCGCCTGCCGCCTGCCGTCTGCCGTCTGCTCCGCCGCTCCATTCGCAAAGAACAATACCGTGTCCGACGGACTGGTGTGTCCATCCACCGAAATGCAGTTGAACGACTCCTCGACCGCCTCGCTCAATAGTTGCTGTGCCGTTTCCGGTTCGAGCGCAGCATCGGTCATAATCATCGCCAGCATCGTCCGCATATTGGGAGCAATCATTGCCGCCCCTTTGCAAAAACCGGCAATCGTAATGACAGTTCCGTCTTGCAACGTAACCTGCCGCGATGCCGTCTTTTCTACGGTGTCGGTCGTCATAATTCCCCGAGCGGCACGCATAAACGACTCTTCATCACTGGCTAACTGCTTTGCGGCATCGGCAATACCGGCGCGTACCTTGTCCATCGGCAACGCTACGCCGATGACTCCGGTGGACATCACGAGTGCCTTGTTAGCCGCGTCGCCTTGCGACGCGATGTTAGCGGTGTCCGCTTGCGGCACCCCTGCGTAATAGGCGGCGAGTTCCGTCATTTCGAGGGCATCGCGGTAGCCTTGTTCACCGGTACAATCATTGGCGATCTTTGAATTGGCAACGAGGGCTTTGAAACCGGTGCCGGGGGTGCGGGCGCGGTCAACCAGCACGGCGGCACCAGCAACGAGGTTTTGTGTATAGACACCAGCAACCGTCGCAGGGAGGTCGGAAACGACTAGCGAGAGGTCGAGAAGATTCGAGTCGGACTTCAAACCGCAGTGAACCCCGGCAAAACGATAGCCTTGAGGAAGGAATAACTTTGTCATGGAGACGATTGTAACATAATTCGATGCAAGAGTGATGAGTAAGCGTTCACACCCGCACTTCCGCATCGGTCGCAAACAAAATGTCAGCGTAACGATGCCGAATCGGTTCGATTTGTTCTGCCAAAAACTCATCGACCTGCTCCAGTGAACGACCAATAAATGCCGAAGGTTCCAGCCCCCTATCTATTCCTGAAAATGCCGGATCGTTAGAAAGACGCTCCCACAAGTCATTTTCGCCGCCTTCATTCTTGACCACTGCCGCCGCCGCTTGAGAATGTTGTCGAATACGCTCATGCAAATCCTGCCTATCTCCGCCCCGCTTTACCGCCTCCATCAACAAATCTTCCGTTGCCATAAAAGGCAACTCCGCCCGGAGGTTCTTTTCGATTACTTTCGGATAAACGACGAAACCTTCAGCAATGTTTTGATAGAGTATCAAGACCGCATCCATTGCCAGAAACGCTTGCGGCAACACCAATCGGCGATTGGCACTGTCGTCTAATGTCCGCTCCATCCATTGCGTAGCGGCGGTCATCGGCGGACTCGTTTGTAGACTCATCACGAATCTTGCCAGCGAACACATCCGCTCGCTCCGCATCGGATTCCGCTTGTATGCCATCGCCGAAGAGCCGATTTGCTGCGATTCAAACGGCTCTTCCATCTCCTTTTTGTGGGCGAGAATCCGCAGGTCATTCGCAAACTTGTGCGAACTTTGGGCAATGCCGGAGAGAACATCTAAAATCTGCGAATCCATCTTGCGAGGATAAGTCTGTCCCGTAACTGCAAAGGGAGGCAGTCCGATCTTTTCGCAGAAGAGCGTTTCGAGTTGCCGTACTTTTTCGTGATTGCCGTCGAACAGTTTGAGGAAACTCGCTTGCGTACCGGTGGTTCCCTTGTTGCCGAGCGTTTTGATGTTATTTAGCCGGTACTCCGTTTCTTCGAGATCGAGAATCAAATCGTAAGCCCAGAGGCATGCCCTGCGACCGACCGTCGTCGGTTGAGCAGGTTGCAGATGTGTAAATGCCAAGCATGGCAGATCGCGGTATTTCCAAGCGAATTTGCCGAGTCGGTCGATGATCGCCGCCAATCGGTTACGGAGCAACACCAGTGATTCCCGTAGTAACAAAGCGTCGGCATTATCGGTAACGAAGCAACTGGTCGCTCCTAAATGGATG
>Ga0099364_10010747_pt1 | contig 12556 bp, 6 predicted proteins | sample TergutTh196P3_FD_73070 | JGI IMG/M metagenome (GOLD analysis project Ga0099364, IMG submission 73070) | Microcerotermes parvus P3 segment gut microbial communities from Pointe-Noire, Republic of the Congo - Th196 P3 | ecosystem: Host-associated > Arthropoda: Insects > Digestive system > Gut ... | reverse complement strand
AATGTAGAGTTTTTTTTTGAAAAAATGGTTTAATTGGGGGGGGGGGGGCAATTTAGGAAAAATTGCAAAGTGTCGGAAAAATATCCGGGCTTTTACTCTTGTCGAACTTTTGGTCGTCATCGCGATCATCGGTATGTTGGTCGCTCTCCTCCTCCCCGCTGTACAGGCAGCAAGAGAAGCCGCAAGGCGGATGTCGTGTACCAATAATCTGAAGCAATACGCGTTGGCTCTGCACAATCATCACGATGTTTACGACAGGTTTCAGGCGCGAGCCTACGGTGTCGCCGGAGCGGGGAATGGTACCAATACAGGCAACCGAGAACGGCTTTCAGCAAATATTCCCATCTTGCCTTTCATCGAGCAAGGTGCGCTCTACGATTTAGTGGTTGAATTCACCGCACACCGGCACGCTTGGGATGGTAACGCTTCAATTACCGTCAACAACACTACCATACGTAACCCTTTCCGTGAAACGGTTGTTGCATTTCTTTGCCCTTCCGACACTGCTGGATTCGCAATGGCTGATGATGCCCTGAAAGGTACAAACTACTCCGTCAGTATAGGTGACTGGTCGACACATACACATAACGTGGGAAACGGCATACAGCCCGATCCTCAGACCCGGGGTCCTTTTGGCAATAAAACAGAGCGGAGTATGGGAAGTATTACCGATGGCACAAGTAACACCATTGCCGTTCTTGAACGTGTTATGGGCAGAGGGGGCAGTCAGGATATGTCTGTGGCTTCGGTTCTCATTAATAATATGGGGACAGCCGTTACGAACGTTACTGCCGGAGCGAACAATACCACCTCTATTGCCAGTTTTCCGACAATCAATCCTGATGCGTGCAGGGGCACTGCCAGTGGACGCACTTACAATACAGGGTTGAGTTATTACCGCAGTGTCATGCAACGATGGGGAGATGCCGCACCTGTTTTTGCGGCTATTGGAACGATTATGCCTCCGAACGCTCCCGCTTGCCGAGACGGAAGCGATGGTCTTGCCGACAACAATAATAGCCTGATTGGTGCTACAAGCAGACATTCCGGCGGTGTTAATGGTGCCATGATGGATGGATCCGTGCGGTTCTTTCCTGACTCCGTCAATGCAAGAACCGATGGTGTTACGTTTCCATTAGAATTGCCGCGCAGCGGTCGTTCAGCATTCGGCGTTTGGGGAGCGCTGGGGTCAATCAATGGCGGCGAGTCGGCTACTTTGTAGTAAGGTAGATAAGAACGTAAAACTCTGTACTCTCCCTTTGTGATTTTTTCGGTCATAGATTTAGGGAGAGACAGGTAAACCGAATATGATGCAGTTGACCAATGGCGTGGTGTAACTTGTGTCGTTCCAATCACAATCACACTTTTGGAGAAATACCATGAATCAGAAAAAAACTATTGAAAAGGGCGGTTTTACGCTCGTAGAATTGTTGGTGGTCATTGCCATTATCGGTATGCTGGTCGCCCTGTTGCTTCCGGCAGTACAGGCGGCGAGGGAAGCGGCGAGGAGAATGCAGTGCTCCAACCACTTAAAGCAACTTGGTCTGGGTGTTCATAATTTTGTCAGCACCTATCAGGAAGGTCTTCCGCCGATTTTGATTACGGGGGGGCGCACGGCAGCTGTTGATCCGACAGGCTCCGTTGAAGGCGGTCGAGCAGGAATTTATACGTTGCTTTTTCCCTATATGGAACAAACGGCACAGTTTGAAATGTTGATGACAGGCGACAGTACCACCAAGCGGCGTGGAGCCGACCGAAAATTCGGGACTTTGTGGTGGCACGGGGGGAGTGCCGTCGCTCCGTCGGCACCCGATGAGCCAGGATTGACCGCAGAAGAAAAAAGAGGATTAGGATCGGTACCGTTTGTGAAATGTCCGTCGCGGCGCACCGGAGTGCAGTTTAATGACTCCCGATTTAATCCCGGTCCCTTGAGCGACTATATTGCTTTGGTTTTGACGGTCAACGCTCGCGGGTCCACCGGAGATGGTCCCGAATGGTGGCATAACATGGCACAGGCTGCCGCACAGGTGGATAGGCATTCAGGTGCCTTTCGGGTTGCATTGGTAACTTGGAGTCCCACGGACGGCGACCACGTTATTTCGTGGCGACCGCGAGACAAGATTGCCTATTGGGAAGATGGTACATCAAACATTCTGATTTTCGGTGACCGACACGTTCCGGTTTCACGTCAGGGACAGTGTGAAGAAAGTGTGCCTGCTGGCGGAACGGCACGGTATCAACGCGATTGTTCATTCTTGGGCGGCATCCCCGGAGGTGATAGCGCAGTTGCCGTGGGACACCAAGTCTATGGATTCATGAATAGCGTTAATCTGCGTTCCAACGGCGGTTGGGTCGGAAAGCCGATTCCGAACGATCCCAATTTCGGCAGTGGTACAACAGTCGCAGGCGGCTCTGACGGCACGGTGGATCGACACGCATTCACTATCGGTCTGGGAAGTCTGCATCCCGGCGTTGTCAATGTGCTCATGGGAGACGGTGCCGTTCGATCCGTTTCAAAAACGGTGAACACAAATATCCTTGTAGATCTCAGTTGTGTTTCGGATGGTTCAACCGTATCGTTACCGTAGCAGAGAAGGTGGAAGGGAAGCCTTTTTGCACAGCATTGCGGGTTTCATTCAATGTTATTGCCAACAATCACATCAGGAGAAATTATGAACAACAACTATACATTTTTGGCGACTATTTTTAGTCTCTGCGTTCTCCTGCCGCTAAGCGGTTGCGGCGGCGGAGTTAAAGCGGGCGGGTCGGTCTCCTTCGCGGACGGAACAGCCGTAACCGGTGGAACCGTTGTATTTTCTGATGCACAGCATCAATATACAGGGGCAATTCAACCAGACGGAACGTTTCAACTCGGCGGTCTCAAACCCGGCGATGGTTTGCCCCCCGGTAGGTATCGGGTTGCTGTCATAGAGGTGTACGAAGGTGGTGCGCCGATTTTGGATGAAAAGTATGAATCACCTGATAGATCGGAGATTTCGTTTGAGGTAACCGGCGGCAGAAACGAGCCGTTCAGCATAACCGTAGAACGCTCTCGCACACCTCGAGCAGCATTGGAGTAGTTCATTCGGGACTATGCTTCGGCGGTACATGACAGTGTTCCTTATTTGAGTGTTTTGCTGGAGAAGGCGGCGTATCCTGAGACGTAGGCAATTTTAATGAGTGTGTTTCAAACGTTGAAGCAGCATAAGGTTTACGTTACCAATACTATTGCCAATGCCCTACGAAAGAACCCGCTCGATAAAGAATTCCCAAGACTGGGAAAAATGAAAATGTTACTGAATGGTTATGATTCAGGAGTACAAGGGAGCGTTTCATTCATGCTTCCTGTCCGATAACCAAGTAAGTCCATAGCAACATAATCAAAACCAATGGTTTTGAACTGTGCATAAATCCGGTGCCGCAGTCCCGCATCGTCACTCAGATGGCGGAATCCGTCTTCATCGGTTTCGATCCTTGCAAGATTGCCATGAAAGCGGACACGGACTTGCCGGAATCCATTATCGAGCAGAAATTGTTCCGCCAAATCAATCTGCCGTAACCGCTCCCTGGTAATGGTTTCGCCATAAGGAAACCGCGAGGAGAGGCAGGCAAAACTCTGCTTGTTCCAAGTCGGCAGTCCCAGTTCTTTCGACAACTGCCTGATTTCATTTTTCGTCAACCCGGCTTGCCGTAATGGACTTAACACCTGGCACTCCCGAACGGCTTGCAAACCGGGACGGTAGTCCCCGTCATCATCGGCGTTGGAACCTTCGGCAATATGGGAGATTCCACGCGAGTCGGCGAATGCCCGGACTTTACCGAGCAATTCGGTCTTACACAAGTAACAACGATTGGGCGGATTACCGGCAAAACCGTCGATGTCCAATTCTTCGGAGTCAACAATAACATGTTCGATGCCCTGACTTTTAGTAAAGGCAACCGCTTCGTCCAACTCACGCTGCGGAAATGTGCATGATCTTGCCGAGACGGCAAAGACATTGTTTGGCAAAACATCGTGAGCCACTTTGAGCAGGAACGTAGAATCCACACCGCCGGAAAAGGAGACGACAAGACGTTCGAGGGGACGCAGATTGTTTTTCAACTGCTCGTATTTAGTTTGTAGGGATATGTCAGACATTATGTTGGTTAAAAAAACGAGGCTGTATTATGAAGGGAGCAACTTGTGAAGTCCAGAAAATGGGATACAGGATTTGCCATTCTCCTTTGCGTTCTTTGCGGTTACTGTCTTGGCTGGAAAATTTTACGTTACTTGCTTTATTCAAATAACTTTCAATTTGTTTCTCACAAAGGCACGAAGGACACAAGGGCTTTGGTTCACTTCTTTGTGTCCTTTGTGCGAGAAAAACACTGAACGTGTACTTTTTATCCGCCGAGGCAGTAAATCCTCTTTTTTTAACCGCCGCCGACGAGCGTAACGATTTCGAGACAATCCCCTTCGTGCAGGACGGTTTCATGATAGGTTCGGAAAGAGACAACCTCTTTGTTTCGTTCGACAGCAACGAACTTTCCGGCGAAACCGAGTTCCTCAAGTAATTGGGCAAGAGTTGCACCTGCACCGACAGTCCGGTCTTCTCCGTTCACTTGCAGTTTCATGGACAAGCATCTCCGTTGCGTTGGAGTCAGTATTTCTGTATGCATTATACACTCCGCAACGTTGATAGGCAACCGCTTTTTCCCTCTGTGTCCGGTCGTGTTCTGAAATTGTTGATTGGCTACCAGAAATGCTCGTTTTTACGGGCGATACTTGCCCGTTTCAAAAAATGTCAGAACACGACCCTGTGTCCTTTGTGGGTAGTCCGTCAACACGTTTCCGCAAAAGGTAGGCAGTCGACCGCCGGGCGACTGCGTCGGCGATAGCCGACTGGCGAACGTGTTTGGCAAAATAAGCGTACTCGGGTACAGACGCAGCAACCTACCCAGTTTGCCCAACTTGACAACGTGTTTCGGAAGCCCATGCTAATTTTCAAGCGTTCGCCAAGCCCGATGGTCACTGCTACTTCGTAGGAACCTCACTGACTCGCCGCGGATTTAGAGTCTATGCAGATGCGTTGAATGGTATAAAAAAGAACGGGTGTGTCCAACTTTAGTGGGTGTTTTTTATTTTCGTGATTGCTCTGTAAGGGCGAGGCGACACGCAAAAACCACGGGAATTAGAGGAGTTAGGAGTTTCACTCTTGCGTCTTTGCAGTTAAATTCTTTCCTAACCGCAAAAGAACGCAAAGGCACCACCCGCACAATCGCTATCTCTTACCATCCTCAACTCTGCCCGCACTTTCTCCGCAGAACCGCCCGTCCCGTCGCTGATAGACAGAACAAGCCGCAACGAAGCGGCACAGCGTCCGGGTTGCCGAAAAAATCATTAAAATCAAAAAATGACACAACAAAAGGTGTTAAACTGGGGGGGTAGACTAGATAAAGACAATGAAAAAAAGGTAGGTTGCCGACCGCCGGGCGGCAATGTCGGCGATAGCCGACCAAAGGCGTATTCAGGGGCTGTGTGCGGAGTACCGCACGCAGCCGCCCGGCGGTCGGCTGCCTACCTTTTATCGACTGCCTGCCTCATCGCAACCCTCCTCCTTGCCGCAAGCGCAAACGCAGAAAACGTCGAGTATCCCGGCGCGCCGCTCCGAGCCATCTTCACCGCCGACCTCACCGACCTCGCGCCCGACGGCAAATACCGACAGGGAGGCAACTACGACAACGACGGATGGAGCAACAGCCTCAATAACAACGTCATCACCGTCAACAACACCGACGTCGGAGAGATAGGCTATGTCTACGGAGCATTTTATCGCATCACAGAAGCCACGCCGCCGGGAACGCTGCCCAGCGAGATTACAGGCAACCGAATAACCTTCCTCACCGGCACGGCAGGAGGTCTCTACGGCGCATCGCTGATGATCAGCGATGCCAGTGAAGTATTGACCGTCAGGGACAACCACATTACCGTCGAAAACGGCACGATCAATAACGTTGTAGGTGCGTGGGTTAGTGGCAAGAATGCCGAAGCCGTTGCCGTAGAAAACACCGTTACCATCAGCGGAGCGGCGGTTGTTCGATCTGTTACAGGCGGCATCGTCGAGTTCTTTGATGTTGATGTCGCAACTGCCAAAGCCGCTGCCGTAGAAAACAGCGTTATCATCAGCGGAGCGGCGACGATTGACTACGTTAGCGGCGGATATGCCATTGTCGAGCAAACCGAAACCGCCGATCTTACCGCCAAAAACAACAACGTGACCATCAGCGGAGCGGCGACGATTGGCGAAGTTTACGGCGGATATGCCTCTGTTGTTGAAGCCGAAACCGCCGATCTTACCGCCAATGAAAACACCGTTAACATCAGCGGCGAGGTTACGGTTGAATCCGACGTTCTCGGCGGATCTGCTTTTGTTTGGACAGCCGGCACCGCCGATGTTACCGTCAATGAAAACACCGTTAACATCAGCGGCGAGGTTGAGGTTGGGTCCAGCGTTGGCGGCGGATATGCCTACGTCGTAGAAGCCGAAACCGCCACTGTTACCGCCAAGAACAACACGGTTAACCTCGACGGCGAGGTTACGGTTGAAGGAGGCGTTGTCGGCGGATATGCCTACGTTAATGAAGCCGGTACTGCCGATGTTACCGTCAATGAAAACACCGTTAACCTCAGCGGCGGGGTTGAGGTTGGGTACAACGTTTTCGGTGGATATGCCGACGTTCAGTCTGCCGACACTGCCGATGCTACCGCCAATGAAAACACCGTTACCCTCAGCGGCGAGGTTACGGTTGAATACGACGTTTTCGGCGGATATGCCTACGTTTGGGAAGCCGACACTGCCGATGCTACCGTCAATAAAAACACCGTTAACCTCAGCGGCAAAGTTGAGGTTGAAGAAGGCGGAGAAGGCGTTGTCGGCGGAGTTGCCCAAGTCATGTATGTCAGCGGAACCGCCGATGTTACCGTCAATGAAAACACCGTTAACCTCAGCGGCGAGGTTGAGGTTGGAGCCCGCGTTGCCGGCGGAGATGCCTACGTTTGGAAAGCCGGCACCGCCGATGTTACCGTCAATGAAAACACCGTTAACCTCGACGGCGAGGTTACGGTTGAGTACAGCGTTGCCGGCGGATATGCCTACGTCGTAGAAGCCAACACCGCCCATCTTACCGTCAATGAAAACAACGTGACCCTCAGCGGTGGGGTTACGGTTGGAGTGGTTTTCGGCGGAGGTGCCCAAGTCGACGAGGCTACAGAAGAAGCCGTTGTGAATGCCAGCAGCAACACGGTGAACATCAGCGGCAGTACGATAAAAAACGCTGTTTACGGCGGAAATGCCGATGCCAATTATGATCATATCGTGGGCAAGGCAGATGCGACTGCCAGTAGCAACTCGGTGATCATCGGCGACAACACGATAGTCGGCGGTGTTTTCGGCGGACGTGCCCTTGCCGGAGGCTATTTTTGTAAGGGCGATGCCGTTGCGACGGCTTCGGAGAACATTGTGACCATCAGCGGCAGCACGATTGATGGGGATGTTTACGGCGGAAATGCCCTTGCCGTGAGTAACGATCCCACAAGTACCGGCGATGCCTTTGCGACGGCTTCGGACAACATTGTGAACATTAGCGGCGGCGTGATTACCCACACCGTGATTTGCGATTCTGTTTTCGGCGGATATGCCAGTGCCGTAAGTAACAGCGGCGATGCCGCTACGTATGCGACGGGCAACACGGTGAACATTAGCGGCGAGGTTGCCTTTGGACTGAGGTCGGCGCTTTTCGGCGGTTGGGTTGATGTGCAGAGCGGCGACGGCGATGCCTTCACGGGCAACCGGTTGAACCTGTCGAGTACGATTGAGGTCGCCGGGGTGACTAATTTTGAGTATTACAACTTTGTGCTGCCCGCCAATTTGCAGCCGGGATTGACCGCTACCGAAGGTGCATATCTCGGTACGGAAAAACCTTCTGTTGTGGAGAGCGTCCATATTCGGGGCGGCGGGACGGCTCCGGCGGTGGGAGAGAGTATCGTTCTCATTAATCTTACTCACGATACGAATGTCATCGACGGCGAGGTTGCTCCGCAATCAAGCGGTCAAAAAGGGGCGGTTCTGCATTATGACTATCTCATCGGCATTTCGACCGATGAAAAGCGATTACTGGCAACGGTGCAATCGGTGCGTGCCAGTCAAGAGAGCAAGATTTTGTCCGAAGGTTTTCTGGCGGGCAGCATTTTGCTCAATCAAACAGGCGATATGATTGCCCAGCGCACGGAGCAGGCACGGTGCGGAACATTCTTCGACATTACCTTTGGTGATTCAAGGTACAATACGGGCTCGCATGTTGATATGAAGGGTTTCTCGCTTTTGACGGGCTTGACTCGTTGTGTCAATACAACGAATGGCAAGATGACTTACGGGGCATTCTTCGAGTATGGCAACGGAAACGATACGGGACTTTACGTAACGGGAGCGCGGGGCAAGAGTGATGTCTATCATTACGGCGGCGGCGTGCTGGGGCGGCTTAACTTCCGCAACAGTGTGTATGCGGAGGGCAGTTTCCGGGCGGGCGGCATGGACAACGGTTTTACCAGCAATCTGTTGGACATCGAAGGCAATGCGGCAAGTTATGATTCCTCTTCGGCGTATGTCGGTACGCACATCGGTTTGGGACGTATGTTAAAATTGAGTTCCCGCAACACACTCGACCTTTACAGCAAATACTTCTGGACGCACCAAAACGGCGACCGGGTAACGCTTTCCACGAATGACCCGGTGCGTTTCGATAGCATTGATTCTCATCGTTTGCGTTTGGGCGGACGTAGCAGTTATGTGGTGAATCGTCGATTGAGTACGTATCTCGGAGCAGCGTGGGAACACGAGTTCAATGGCATTGCAAAGGCAACGACGTATGGTTACGCAATAGATTCGCCGTCATTGCGAGGCAGTACGGGCATTGGCGAGTTGGGTTTGAGTGTTAAAGCGCAGCGTTCGTTGCCGTTGGCGTTTGACTTTGGCGTGCAGGGTTATGTGGGCAAACGCGAGGGTGTTGCGGGCAGCGCACAGGTACGCTGGGCGTGGTAGTCTGTTAGCGAAGCCGCTTGCGGCGCACATACCCCGCACAAGTGCAGCGTTCGCAGAGCTCGTATCGGTCGGACTCCACCTTCACGGAATCCGTCGCTACCGATACGGGCTCTGCGAACCCATCCTAATCGTCATCTTCGGCTTTTTTCCAAGTCCGCACTGTCCCCTTGCCGATAGGCGTAATACGAGAGAGAAGCGTCCGAAGTGCCGAAAAAACCAAAAATGAAATTAACCGATGTTAAAATAGGGGGGGGGGGCAGACTAGGTAAAACAAACGTTCACAGAGCCCGGTGCGGGAGCACCGGAATCCGGAGCTCCCGCTCCGGGCTCTGTTTCGGGCTCTGTTGCGTCCTCATCCTCCTTCTTGCCGCAAGTGCAAGCGCGGAAACCATCATCTATCCCGAAGACGGCACGCCGCTCCGACACATCTGGACAACCAACGACCTCGCCCCCGACGGCACCTACCAACAGGGAGGAACATCCGACCGTGACGGATGGAGCAACAGCCTCAATAACAACCACATCACCGTCAACAGCGGTACGATTAACAATATCTTTGGAGCCTACTATGAAATAACGACCAGCGGTCATCCGATACCCCTTGAAGTGATCGGCAACCAAGTCATCGTCAAGAGCGGCGTGGTCGGCACTAACAATGTTTACGGCGGATATGCCGTTGTCGCACAAGCCGAAACTGCCCATGTTACCGCCAATGAAAACACCGTTATCGTGAACGGCGGCAGTGGGAGCGGCGTGTGGGGCGGATATGCCGAGAGTAAAGATGGTCTCGGCGAAGCCTTTGCCGGAAACAACATTGTTACCATTGATGGGTCTCTATTTGAATCCGGCAGTGTTGTCGGCGGAGCAGGTTATGGGGCGATCACCGGCAACGCGACGAACAACGAATTAACCATTAGTAACAGCACGTTTGACAACATGTATGTTGCGGGCGGGGATGCTTATGGTTACGATCCCATCAACGGTTCTGCCCTATCTGCGGAGAACAGTGTTACCATTCGGAACAGCGAATTTACCGGGAGTGTTTTCGGCGGGGATGCTGCTGGTCATGACGCAGCGATGGTCAAAGACAATGTGGTCATTATTGATAACAGCACTTTCGACCACGCTAGTATTACAGGCGGGTATGCGAACAGTGAGAACAACGCCGAGGCCATAGGGAACAGAGTTATCATTACGGGCGGCAATTATCTCGATGTTTCCGGCGGATACGCTGGAAGTGATGGTGAGGCAAAGGCAACGAATAACAGTGTTACCATCAATGGCGGCACATTTAATTGGTTTATTTACGGCGGAATGGCACTTGTGGAACATTCATCGGGCAGCGCAACTGCTGCCGGCAATAGTGTTACCATTACCGATGGCACCTTCGAGGAAACCGTTTACGGCGGAGTGGCAGGCGAAACCGGTATCGTTACCGCATTGAATAACAGCGTCACCATCAAAGGGGGTATGTTCCGAGAAGATGTTGTCGGCGGAGACGCTTATAGTTCTTCCGGTGAAGCAACTGCCGCCGATAACAGCGTCACCATCAGCGGCAGCACGATTGAAGGGCGTGTTCGCGGCGGATATGCCTCTATCAACGCTCCCTATGCTACCGGTACTTTCGTTGCCGTTGCCGAGGGGAACGAAGTTACGATTAGCGACGGCGTGACTTTCGAGACTGTTGCCGGCGGCTCTGCCGAAGCCGTGAATTACGACGGCACTGCCGAAGCCGAGTCAACGGACAACATTGTGAACATTAGCGGCGGCACTAACAGGGATGTGTACGGCGGATATGCCTACGCCGACAGTACCGACGGCGATGCCATTGCCTCTGCTTCGGACAACATTGTAAACATTAGCGGCGGCACGATTAACCGGGATGTTCTCGGCGGATTTGTCGGTGCCACTAGTACCGACGGCGATGCCTCTGCGACTGCTTCGGGCAACATTGTAAACATTAGCGGCAGCACGATTAACAGGAGAGTTATCGGCGGAGATGTCGCCGCTACCTGGAGTCACAACAAAGCCTCTGCAACTGTTTCGGACAACGAAGTGAACATTAGCGGCAGCACGATTAACGAGAGTGTTACCGGCGGAAGTGCCACTGCCAATAGTAGAGTCCCCACTGCCGTTGCGACAGTGGTTGCGACTGCTTCGGGCAACGTTGTGAACATTAGCGGCAGCACGATTAACGGGAGTGTGCTCGGCGGAAGTGCCTATGCCAATAGTACCGCCGCCACTGCCGTTGCGTCGGCCGTTGCGACCGCTTCGGGTAACGTTGTGAACATTAGCGGCGGCACGGTTAACGGGGATGTTTACGGCGGATATGCCGATGCCTATAGTACCGACGGCGAATCCATTGCGACTGCGACGGGCAATACTGTTACGATTAGCGGCGACGTTACCATTGGAGAAACGTCGCGGCTTTACGGCGGTCTCATTTTTAGAGGTACGACGAGAGATGCTTTCATGAACAATACGTTGAACCTGTCGAGTACGATTACGGTCGCCGAATTGGGGAATTTTGAGTATTATAACTTTGTGCTGCCAGCCAATTTGCAGGGATTGACCGTAACCGAAGGTGCAAATCTCGGTACAGTAGAACAACCTTCCGTTGTGGAGAGCGTCCATATTCGGGGCGGCGGGGCTGCTCCTGCGGTGGGGGAGAGTATCGTTCTCATTGATGCCGGTGACGGCATCGACGGCAAGGTTGCTAATCTGTCGAGCGGTCAAAAAGGGGCGGTTCTGAATTATGACTATGAGATCAGTATTTCGCCCGATACCAAGCAATTACTGGCAACGGTGCAATCGGTGGAGTTATGTCCAGAGAGCAAGATTCTGTCCGAAGGTTTTCTCGCCGGGTCGATTTTGCTGAACCAAACGGGGGACATGATCGCCCAGCGTACGGAGCAGGCACGATGCGGAGCGTTCTTCGATATTACCGGCGGCAGTTCCCGATACAATACAGGCTCGCATGTCGATATGAAGGGTTTCTCGCTGTTGACGGGCTTGACTCGTTGTGTGAATACAGCGAGCGGCAAGATGACGTATGGGGCGTTCTTCGAGTACGGCAACGGCAACGATACGGGCTTGTACGTAACGGGCGCGCGGGGCAATAGTGATGTGTACCATTACGGCGGCGGCGTGCTGGGGCGTTTGAACTTGCGTAATAGTGTCTATGCCGAGGGGAGTTTCCGTGCGGGCGGCATGGACAATGGTTTTACCAGCAACCTGCTCGACGGGGCTGGCAATGCGGCGGGTTATGATTCCTCCTCCGCATACATCGGCACACACCTCGGCTTGGGACGCAAGTTAAAATTGAGTTCCCGTAACACTTGGGATGTGTACGGCAAATACTTCTGGACGCACCAAAACGGCGGCCGGGTAACGCTTTCCACGAATGACCCGGTGCGTTTTGAGAGCATTGATTCTCATCGTATGCGTCTCGGCGGTCGCAGCACCTCCGCCGTCAACCG
>Ga0099364_10010746_pt1 | contig 12557 bp, 7 predicted proteins | sample TergutTh196P3_FD_73070 | JGI IMG/M metagenome (GOLD analysis project Ga0099364, IMG submission 73070) | Microcerotermes parvus P3 segment gut microbial communities from Pointe-Noire, Republic of the Congo - Th196 P3 | ecosystem: Host-associated > Arthropoda: Insects > Digestive system > Gut ... | reverse complement strand
GATGTTCATTTTGTCTGCAAGCCCGATTCCGGGTCATATATTAGAAAAAGCTGTTATGTCATTTGATTATAGCACTGTAATAAATGATACTTTTGCTGCTGAGACTGTATTGTATTCAATGGGTGGAAATGTTTAAGAAACTCAAAAACTAGTAACAGAAATTAAAGGTCTTAATTTAGAGTCATGGATTATTTATATGAATAATTTAGCGGCAAAATATAATTATTCTGATAGAATTACCTAACCTGGGATTATTCCTTTTGGTAATAGATTTATTCCACATCGGGACAAATCTTACGAGCAGCAGTTCTTTCTCGGTAAGCCGTCCGTCCTCCTTGGCGATCAGTCTCAGCGACTGCATTGTCGAATCCGAGGGCGGATAAGGGAGAAAGCGTTGGAAATGAACGCCTACAACAAGGTTTTCCAATCGCGGCGGCCATACAGAATGCAGACGATAGAGTTCGAGTTTACCGCTTAGCATTTCAAATGTTTCCATGCTCATGATTACCAGATCGCCTTGCCCGTTCTTTGTAATGAACACGGGCTCGCGGCTTTCTCGGCAGAATGAGGATATTTCATTGTAATTGTTCCGTAGATCGGTACTTGATTTAACGCGCAGGCAAGGCGCTACTGCCTCTTGCGCGCTTTTTGATGTGTGCACGGAAGTTTCATTACCAATTATCGCAATAGTTCTCATCAATGCCTACATAATACGCATCTGGATTCTAAAATCGCTTGATATTAGAATCCAGACGTGGTATTATTTAGATACAGTGTTAAAAACGGCACAATTTAGTTGATATAAATACAATTAATTATCTTAATGGAGCGAAGAACCAATGGATTATATTGAATTATCAAAACTGTTTTACCGCAATGAAGCTGAATACATTTCCGAGTACAAGAGCAGATTTAACTCTGCTGACACAATAAAGCTTAATTTCAATATAGGAAACAACCGGGCATTTTTCGTGCAAAACGCTGAAGTGGCAAAAATTGTCTTTCAAATTCTTAAGGCAGATAAAAGCGTCAGCCTAATAAGCGGGAAGCTTCCCGGGAGAGCGCATGACCAATTCAGCAAAAGTTGCCTTATCAACGAAATCGTGCTGACGAATAAAATTGAAGGGGTATACAGCACAAGGCGGGAGATAGCGTCAATCCTGAATGAGTTGAATGATACCGTAAAGGAAAGAAAATCGAGAAAGCGTTTTTGGGGGCTTGTCAGCCAATATGTTAAGCTGAGTGCAAAATATCCCGTGCCTGTCAAAACTTGTGAAGACCTGCGGCAACTGTATGATGAACTTGTATTGGAAGAAGTGCTCGAAGAAAATCCAAGCAATGCACCCGATGGCAGGTTGTTCAGAAAAGAATCCACAAGCGTTTATACGTCAACTGACAGAGAAATACATCGTGGGGTCTACCCCGAAAGCGCGATTATCTCAAAATTGGAAGATGCCTTGGCGTTTTTGCATAACGAAAAAGTTGAACTTCTATACAGGATTTCGGTATTTCACTACCTTTTGGGATATATCCATCCGTTTTATGATGGGAATGGCAGGTTGGGAAGATTTATCGTGAGCAGCTTGTTGGCGCAAGAATTCTGCCCGCTGCTGTCATATCAAATATCGAGTACAATAATTGAGAACATAAACACTTACTACGGTGCGTTCAAGGTTTGCAACGACCCTCATAACTTGGGGGATATGACACCTTTCCTGATAATGATGCTCTCTATGATAAAATCATCCATTTTGGAGCTGGAGGAAACCCTGCGCACCCGCCTTGCGCGGCTCGCCCGGTATGAAAAAACGATTGCGGCACTTCCAAGCGGAGAAAAAGACAGGACTGCCGACACATATTATGTGTTGATTCAAGCGGGATTGTTCTCGGAACACGGGATTTCTACCAATGAGTTTATTCAATATCTCAGGAGTAGCTATACTACGGCAAAAAAAGAGCTTGACTTACTTGATGGCCATAGGTTGCTTATTAAGAACAAAATCGGCAAAGAGAACTTTTATCAGCTTGATTTGGAGAGGCTTGATAATTACTTGAACTGAAAGCCGCAAGCCGTGTTTATTGGAGACACATCCTTGACTATTCATGAATAATAGAATAAAATCAAATGAAATTAAACGATAACAATGAGAGGATGAGGACACAATGAAAACACTTAGAACACTATTAGCCTTGATACTCAGCATAGCGATGGTATTATGCATAAGCACGGCGGCATATGCGGAATCGGAGATAAACATTACGATGGACGGGGTTCCGATTCTTTTTGACCAGCCGCCGATAGTTCAAGACGGTAGGACGCTTGTGCCGTTTAGGGTGATTATCGAGGCTCTTGGCGCAAGTGTAGGTTGGGAGCAATCTACACAGACTGTTACGGCGACGAAGGGGGATGATACAGTCATTCTCCAAGTCGGGAGCAACATTCTCGAACGAAATGGGCAGCAAATCGAACTCGATGTTCCCGCACAGGTTATAAACGGTAGGTTACTTGTTCCCGCTAGGGCTGTTGCTGTGAGTTTTGGCGCGGAAGTAGTTTGGAATCAGGAGGTACAAACAGTTATGATAAGCACAAACGGTTTTGAGGAGCGGGTGGAAAGACCCACGGAAACGCCCCCGGAAACAACCACAGAAACACCCACGGAAACGCCCGGCGCGATACGCGCAACAATAACTATGGAAGACGGCGGCATCATTGAGCTTGAACTATACCATGAGATAGCGCCGCAAAGCGTTCGGAATTTTGTGTATCTTGCGCGGAAGGGTTTTTATGATGGGCTCAGGTTTCACAGGATCATCAGCGGATTTATGATTCAGGGTGGCTGTCCGCAGGGCTTGGGAATAGGCGGTCCCGGTTACACGATCAAAGGGGAGTTTGCGGAAAACGGTTTTGCAAACGAACTCAAACATGAACGCGGTGTTATATCAATGGCACGCTCAAGCGCATATGATTCTGCCGGTTCTCAGTTCTTTATCATGCATTCCGACGCGCCGGGTCTTGATGGCGCTTATGCGTCATTCGGCAGAGTACTCGACGGCATGGATGTTGTTGATAGGATTGCCGCCACGCCTGTAATCGGCGGAAACGGAGAAGTGGCATATGAAGATATGCCGATTATCAGAACGATTACGATAGTCGATGATATAGTATTGCCGGAACCTGATATGCTAAACAACTGATTGCCGTTAGGGAATCAATTACGTTACGAATTTACAGGTTGCCGTTTTGTTCGACCGTTTTGTCCGGTTATCCATAATTACCCGACTGTTTTGTCCGCAAATAATTTCTGTACGTACAGCTAAAACTCTGATATAATGCCTATTGTGATTAAGTTTGAAAAATTTTTAGGAGGGGATGTTATGCCCAAATTGCTTTATCAAGGCCACGGAAGTTTTCGTTTGACTTCCAATGATGGGGTCGTTGTGTTTATCGACCCGTTTATAGGCACAGGTTACGAGCTGCCTGCAGATGCGATTCTGGTCTCTCATCAGCACGATGACCACAATCAAATCAACCTCATCACGCAAAAGCCTGACTGCGTTGTAATTACTGAAACTGAGGCGCTGGCAGGAGGTAAGTACAACACATTTTCCGTGAAGGGTATTGAAATTGAAGCCGTTGAAGCGGGGCATAATCAGGGTCATACCCCGGAGGACAGTGTAGGGTTTATTATTACCATTGATGGCCTGAAACTCTATTTCAGTTGCGATACGTCCAAGACTCCGTCAATGGCGGGATTTGCCGCGAGAAAGCTCGATTACGCTTTCCTGTGCGCTGACGGTTTTTATAACATGGATCTTGACGAGGCAGCCGAGTGTGCGGAGCTGATTGGCGCAAGATACAATGTGCCTGTTCATCTCAAGCCGGGCGAGTTGTTTGACCGTGAGATGGCGGAACAATTTAAGGGGCCAAACCGCCTTATATTGGATGCCGGTACAGAAACCGAATTGACATAAACAGCTAAGGTTAACGCGGTTGAAAAGTTTGCGATAGAGATATGGGATAGTTTAATGGAAAATATGTGGGGAAAGGTTTTGGAAGAAACCGCGCCCGGTGCAAGCGCGATGGAGTTGTCGTGGATGCTCCCTTTTTGGGAATCATTCACAGAATGTGTTGTTGAGTTGGATGCCCTGCACAATGTTACGAGTATCAGGCGTAAAGCTGATAGTGATAATTTAGTGCTGGAGGGAATTGCCGGAAAATCGTTTTTGGATATTGCCGCCAAAAAGGATTTAGAGTATGTCATAGCAAACTTTGAAAAACTCAAAAACGCGGAAATGCCTTATTTGCGCTTTCAGTTTTTATCTAGACTCGGCACTTATTACCGGTGGACGCTGATTCCTTACTTTAAGGATGATGTGTACGCCGGCTGTCATGGTGTCGCGGTAGACGTCACGGAACAAACCCAAAAAGAAATCACGCTGAACTGGCAGAGGGCGGTCATCGAAGAAGGTCGCGACTTTGTTAGAATCTTCGACATAAAAGGCAACTTGTTATATTCAAATCCCGGCGTGTACAAAATGACGGGATACGACCCGTTGGCGAAAGAACCTTATTCAGAGCAAATCTACACCCCTGAGCACTTCAAAACCGTCTGCGGAGAAGGGATGGACGCAGTTAAGGAAAACGGTTTTTGGGTGGGCAGGGGTGAGCTTGTCAATCTCAGCGGCATTCGGATACCTATTGAGCATACCATGTTCAGCATTAAGGACGAGCAGGGGGAGATCATTCTTGTTGTAAATGTCATCAGGGACATTACCGAATTTTTAGAGCATGAGAGGGTTCTGGAGGAAGCACGAAATGCCGCCGAGGCGGCGAATATAGCCAAAAGCGAGTTTTTATCGCGCATGAGCCATGAGATTCGCACCCCTATGAACGCTATTATCGGTATGATCAACATAGGCTTGGGAGCTGAGGGGATAGACAGAAAAAACTACTGTTTTATGAGGGCGGACAGCGCGGCTAAGCATTTGTTGAACCTTATCAATGATATCCTTGATATGTCAAAAATCGAGGCTGATAAGTTTGAACTGTCCTACAGCAGTTTTGATTTTGAAAAGGCAATAAAAAATATTGTTAACATTGCGAATGTTCATGCCGAGGAGAAACGCTTGAACTTTGTAGTCAGATTTGGTCAGGGTGTCCCTGCGTTTATTGTTTGTGACGAGCTTAGGTTAACCCAAGTCATCACAAACTTGCTCACAAACGCGATCAAGTTTACGCCGGAGGGAGGAACCATTTCGCTGGTCATTGATAAGATTGAAGAACGTGATGATAACAATGTACTAAGAGTTGAAGTCGCCGACACCGGCATTGGGATTTCCAAAGAACATCAGGAACGGCTTTTTTCCTCTTTCAGCCAAGCTGACGCAAGCATCTATCAGCTTTACGGCGGGACGGGGCTGGGTCTTGCCATATCCAAACGTATTGTCGAGTATATGGGTGGGGAGATATGGGTCGAATCTGATCTTGGTGAAGGCGCAAGGTTCTTTTTTACTTTTAACACCATCAAAATAGACTCATGCGAGTTTAAGGATAGTGTGATCGAGGCAAAAGCGGAGAGCCGGTTTGATTTTGGCAAACATACAATACTCGTGGCGGAAGACATAGAGATAAACAGGGAAATCATGTCTGCGGTTTTGGAAAAAACCGGCGTTGCCATTGATTACGCAGAAACCGGACGCGAGGCTGTGGTTATGTTCCTCGCGGAGCCGGGAAAATACGACCTGATCCTTATGGATATCAATATGCCTGAAATGAATGGTTATGACGCGACAAGAGAGATACGCGCCCATGACTCGGCGGAGGCGAAAGTTGTTCCGATCATAGCTATGACAGCAAATGTATTTAAGGAAGACATTGATAAGTGTATTGCGGTCGGAATGAACGATCATACAGGCAAACCTATCGATCCGACCGAACTGATACAGAAAATGAACCAATACTTGGTTTTTAGAGAGCAGATTCAAAACACCCAAGAGGCACAAGGCGAGACCGTCATTATTAAACCTCCGGATGCAACTGTTGAACAAGTCTCGAATAGCATTAAAGTGTTTACGCTTAACGATAAGTCCGATGTAGGCGCGGCTGCGGGGGCGGTGACGGATGGGAATATCGCCCTGCTTAAAGTAGGGGCGGTGTATAGTTTCGTCTTGAATTCGAATGTTGCGGGATTGGCAGATAAGTTTAATCTGTTGAAGGAACGCCGGGTAAAGCAACTACTGAGTGTAGTGTGCACATATGAGCAAGCGAAACAAATTGTTGACAGAAACAGGGTGAATGAAGACTTTTTCCGTATTCCGGCATCTTTATGCGGCAGGGTGATAATTAGAATACCTGTTGACCCAAACGCGGCGTTTCCGCTTCCGTACAATTATGAGGAAGGGTCATTACAGTTCATAAGTTTTGAGGATACACATCCCGTGCGTGACGCGTTTAGGCAGGAGCTTGCTGCTTGCGGGTGCGAGTATTTGTCAATTACCAGCGGGAATGTTCACTCCGCGCCTGCGGTAGAGGATTTTGAGTCCGCAAAAAAACTGGTGTCGCTGTTTAATATGAAAGCATCGTTTTTGGAAATGCATGACTTGCAAACCGTAGTCATTGACATTCCTGATGATAAAGGTTTCCATGAAGGTTCGTATGTTATTCTGAGTTTCTGCAACCGCGACGCTATTGAAGTCAAACGTCTTGCAAATAAGACAGACAGGGAGCTTACCGAGCGGTATTTGAAAGAGGTGTTTTTGGGAGTTGATACGCAAACACCGCTTAAATACGCTTTGGGTTAAAGGGCAGAGCGGATGAGATATTGCTATGAAGACAGTTTTGCTGGCGGTCAATTCAAAATACATACATTCCGCGCTGTCGGTTTGGCTGATTGCGGCGGGGGTTGAGAAGTTTGCGCGTTTTCGCCATGATATTTGTGTCGTAGAGGCGACGGTTCATCATGAAGTCCGCGAAATTGCCGGGATGGTCGCTGAGTTGGAGCCTGATGTGGTAGGCATTTCTGTGTATATTTGGAATGTCTCAATATTGCCGGAATTACTGCAAATACTTAGAAACCGTCTGCCGAACGTGATTATTGTTCTTGGGGGGCCTGAGGCGGAGTTTAATACAGAATATTGGCTTTCGCAAGGCACGGAGGCTGTTTTAGCGGGAGAGGGTGAGCATACTTTTCCTGCTTTTTTGGATGGGTTAGTTGAAAAACTTGCCCCCGCCCCATACAGCCACGAAAACGGTTTTATCGACCCATATACCGAGACATATCTAAAAACGCTTAAAGGGAAGCTTGCTTATCTTGAAACCTCGAGGGGATGTCCGTTCCGATGTGAGTTCTGTCTGTCCGGCGGTAAAGTTGAGCAGAAGCAGAATTACAACGGTGGTGTCAAATTTTTTCCGATGGAGTTGGTAAAGTCGCAGATATTAAAACTCATAAATACAGAGGCGCGGACGATAAAACTGGTAGACAGGACTTTTAATTGCGACATCGTGCGGGCGTATGAGATTTTTGAATACATTTTAAGCCTTGATACGGAGATTTGTTTTCATTTTGAAGTCAGGCCTGATTTATTTGATGAACGAACACTTCTGCTGCTTGCGGACGCACCGGCGGGCAGAATACAATTTGAGATGGGAGTGCAGAGTTTCCATAAACCTGCGTTGGATGCGGTTTCCGTAAATATAGATGTGCAAAAAGCGGAGCATAATATCGCGAAACTTCTTGAAAAAGGGAATATCCATCTCCATCTTGGATTGATTGCCGGCTTGCCTTACGAACGACTGTCCGATTTTCAAGACAGTTTCGACAGTGCGTTTAACTTGGGCGCACACACTTTGCAGCTTGGGTTCTTGAAGTTATTATACGGCTCCGCGCTGCGCTCAAAAGCGGATTCTTTGGGAATCGAGTATTCACGGATGCCGCCGTATATGATAAAAAACAGCCCGTGGATGAGTGAAGATGATTTCGCTGTCCTCAAAAAAACGGAAAACGCGCTGCAGCATACATACAATAAGCAAAGATTTATGCGGACGCTGAAGTATGTTTTGGAGGCTGCTGATATACGTCCGTTCTCGCTTTTTCTCGCTTTGGGCGAGGCCGTTCCAAATCATGGTATGCAGCTTGAAACATATGCGGGGCATATTTATGAGTTTTTTGCAAAATTGCCCGGTATTGACGAGAATGACTTGTGTGATACAATGATATGCGACTGGCTTACGATGGTAAAAGGGAAGAATATGCCGTCGGCACTTAAAAAATCCGGTTTCAAACCCGGGGCTGATATTCTGTCTGACGTTGAAAAAAAACTCGGACACAAACCGAGCAGGGGAGAGGCCGCCGTTTTGCACTCCGGAGAAGTAGTATTTGTTGACAGTACGAAACGCAATCCTGTAACGGGACTTTATCAGTTAGGATTTAGGGAACTTTTTGCCGGGCGTTGCGTCTAATCGTTTGAAAATAAAAAAAGTGAGGATGGAAAAATGTTAAAGATTTTAAGAAAAGCAACTGTTTTTATTCTGGTGATGGTCATTTGTTTGACAATCCCGCTGACGGCTTTTGCCGAGAAGGATGACCCGATTGAGAATGAGGAGCCGGTGCTTAGCTCTGATGCTGTTGACGCTCCGAATGGCGAAATCGCAGTCCCGATGCCTGTGCCGGAGCCTGTAGTTGGCGGCGGCGGTGGAGCCTCTGCCTCAAATGAGGAGAGCATGGAAACCGCGCTGATTGCGGTCAGGAGGCTTATCAATCTTGACGAAGACATCTATACGAATTTCAATTATTATTCAAGCTATACCAATTATGAGACCCGCGAAGGTTTGATTTGGACGTTTGAATGGCAAAGCCAAGACGATGGATTTGTCTACGCGAGGGCTGCTGCCGATGGGACACTGCTTGAATACAGGTTGTATAATTGGCAAGCCGTGAGATACGGTTTTGCAGATGTTGAAAAAGAAACGGCAATCAAAAAAGCGGACGAGTTTATCAAGGCGGCAAACCCGGATACCTATACCTACTACAAAACCCCTGCTGATACATCGATCAGTATTCACGGCAGTGATTATAATTTCAGCTATGCCGCCGAGGTAAACGGATTACCCTTCAACGCCGCGAGCATCTCGGTTTCTGTCAATAAGTTTTCAGGCGATATAGTAGGGTATTCGACAAGAAATATCAATCCCGCGAGGTATGTATTTGAAGCTGCGGAGCCCATCATCGGCGAAGAAGCGGCGATTAGCGCGTATGCGGAAAAAATCGGGCTGAGCCTCGAATACCGCAGTAATTTCGACTATCAAAAAGGTGAGATAAAAGTATATCCGGCGTATACCTTCAATTCGTTTGGAGACAGGTTTATCAACGCCAAGACCGGCGAGGTCGCGGAGTATGTCTACGACAGAGGAGTTGCTGTGGAATACAATGAAGAAGCGCTTATGTCGGATGCCGCGCCTGCCCCTGCAGAGGCTGAAGCGGATGCCGGTGGATTTGGGCGCCAGAATCTTACACCCGCCGAGCTTGAGGCTTTGGAAAGGGTAAGCACCCTCATCACCCCTGAGCAAGCGCTCGAAAACCTGCTTGAGATAATGGAAATGACCGATCTGAACCTCGACTCTTTTGACCAACATGATATCAGTCTGCGCAGGGAGTATTTTGACAAGTCGCGTTTTGCCTACGATATACGTCTTTGGTCTTATTCGGCGCGGGACGGCATAGCGGATGGCGCGATATACTCTATCAGCGGAAAGGTAGACGCTGATTCGGGAAGGGTGCTTGCGTTCAACTATGCGAGCGAAAGCTCATATGCCCGAGGATCGAATGAGCAACCTGCGATAGATTCCGAAAAAGCACAGGGGATAGCGGAAGATTTTCTTAAAAAACACGCCCCCGATGAGTTTGTAAAGACTGAGCTTGATACAGAACGCTCGCGATTGCATATTCCGCTGCCGCGCTGGGGCGGAGGTTATAACTTCAATTACACCAGATATGTCAATGATATCCCTTACAGGGACAACGCGATTAGGGTCACAGTCGAGCCTGACACCGGAAAAATAACAAGTTACTCGCTTGACTGGTTTACAAATGTTACTTTTCCGAGCGTGAGTAATGTCTTGACGCAGGAAGCCGCGCTCACGGCATTTGTTGACCAAAACGGGTATAGTGTGTTTTATATCACAATCGGCGACGGAAAGACAGCGCTTGTATATGATTTTGCGAGCCACTGGATGGTGGATCCGTTTACGGGTAAGGCTTTGAACTACGACGGAGAACCGCGTACAGATGCCGATACAGAGATTCCCGATTACTCTGACGTTAAGGGGCATTGGAGTGAACCTTATGTCAATCGCTTGTTGGATAATGGTGTTTTCTTATGGGGCGGCGCATTTGAGCCAAACAAAAAAATGACCCAGTCCGAGTTTTTGGATTATATCATGCTTTCGGGCAGCTCATCACCAATAATGCCGCTTTATGAGGGAGGCTCAAGCAATCCCATAATTTCCGACGCAGACAGGGATAAAATAGTTACCAAACAAACCGCCGCGAGGATAATGGTGGATTATCTGAATTATGGAGAGATAGCGAAGGAATCAAAATGGTTCGTCTATCCGTTTAATGACAGCGCGGACGAGAGCTTGAAGGGATACATTACGATTGCGCATATCCTCGGCATTGTCGGCGGCGATGGTGGCGGTAACTTCAACGCAACAAGTGACATCACCCACGCTCAAGCGGCGGTAATGCTGCATAATATTATAGCGCGAGCCGGTGCTTAGGAATTAGGAATGAGGGGTTAGATGCTTGGTTACGTCTGGATTGCCGCGTCGCTGCGCTCCTCGCAATGACGGCGTGGGTTAGGAGTTCAAAAAAGGGTCTGCCGTAAAAACGCGGCAGACCCTTTAAATCTTAGCTTACGCTCCGCAGAGTGCATTATTCTACATCAGCCTTGGTGATGGCTTCCTTGGTTTTTTCTGATATTGAGGAGATGTTGTCGAAGGCTTTTTCTACTTCGGTGCTGATGTCGCCGACCATAGCATTGATGCCCTTGATGGATTGGGTCGCTTGCTGTGTGACCAGCTCTGTTTCTGAAACAGTGTTTTTTGAGGAATTCGCAAGCCTTCTTATCTCCTCCGCAACAACTGAGAACGCTTTGCCGTATTGCCCCGCTCGGGCGGCTTCGATAGAGGCGTTTAGTGAAATGATATTGATTTGCATGGCGATTCCGTCTATCTCTTTTGCCATCTTGCTATACTTCTCAATAGCGGTATTTATGCCGGTGACGTTTTGCGTAATAGTGTCGGACAATCCTTTGATTTTTGAAATGTCGGCAAGGATTTCATCAATATTGCTAAAGTTCGCGGCGGATAGCTCCAACACAGCGTCATGCTCTTTGTTGACATCATCGCGCACTTTTTGTATACAGTTTTTGGGAATATTGAAACCGCAGGCTACTTGCTTTGCCATATCGTAGCAAGTGTTCGCCCCGCAAGCGGAACAGTCAAACTTCCGCGCGATATCATCATCTTTGCCTAAACTGTGGAAAGCTTCTTCAATCTGTTCGTAAGCCGGGTCATATTTTTGGGCAGCCTTAGGCGTATAATTGCGGATGAAATCACTCAGATGTAATGTGCGGTCATATTCCTCGTACAGCGCGTCAAAAGCGGCTTTATCATTGTTTTGGAGTACTTTTTGCCGCTCATTGTCCATAATCGTGCTTATCTCAAACAAATCGCTGTCATGCACACAGCCTGTGCCAAGATTACAGCCTTCAGGGCAATTCAGCACATCGAAGATAGCCGGAAGATACTCCTCGCGCTGTTTGGAGAATTCGTCCAAAGCCTTGTATACGACACCGGGGCCTTCGGATTTGTCTATGCGTAATGCTTTGCCGAGATACAGCTCCACATTCTCTTTCAGGCCGCCGGGCATGGGGTAGAGGGAGCCAAGCGAGGAATCCATGTGATCAAATCCGCTCTCTTGCGCGGGCAGAATGATATTGTGGTTCCGAACATATTCGTAGAGTTTCTTTAATGTCACATTGTAGTGCACATAATGTGTATCGTCAAACTCGTGTGTTTTTGCGATACAGGGCGAAATCGCGGCAATTTTGTCGCTGATGTTCGCGTATTTTTTCATGTATATCGCTGTGCATAACATCGGGCTATGCACGGGGGAGAGGTATGGCAATAATTCTTGTTTGTAGAGAAGAATGTAGTTGACTATTGCCGGGCATGGTTGTGTAATGACTGATTTTGGGTTGTTCTTTTGGATATACCTGATGTGCGCCCAAGTGCAAATATCCGCGCCCAAAGAGACATCGTATATCTTTCTTACGCCTTTTTGCCTCAGCCATGTCAGCAACCGGCCCCAATCGTCACCGTTTGTACGGATAGCGGGCGCCGCGAATATGGAGATGGGGGTGCCTGTTGCCAAATCAGACAGGAACTTCTCTGTGTCATCGCGATAATCCCTTGAATCATGATGACATACACTGATACAGGAACCGCATACGATACAATGATCCTGAACGACTTTTACTTTGATATCGTCTCCTTC
>Ga0099364_10010745_pt1 | contig 12558 bp, 11 predicted proteins | sample TergutTh196P3_FD_73070 | JGI IMG/M metagenome (GOLD analysis project Ga0099364, IMG submission 73070) | Microcerotermes parvus P3 segment gut microbial communities from Pointe-Noire, Republic of the Congo - Th196 P3 | ecosystem: Host-associated > Arthropoda: Insects > Digestive system > Gut ... | reverse complement strand
AGTCGTCATTGCGAGCTTGCGAAGCAATCCAGGATCAATCCGATGGATTCAGCACTTCTGGATTGCTTCGTTCCTCGCAATGACGGGGAGAGCTTGCTATAACCGCATGCGACAATTTGAATTGCACCCCTAACGATAACTTTTTTTGACGGAATCAAATATTTTTTGTACTTTTGTGGCTTCAATAATGCTTATATGAGATGAAATATGCTATAATTGCCGCAGGCGAAGGCGCGCGTCTATTGAATGGAGGCTTCTTGACCCCCAAACCATTAGTGCGTCCCGACGGCGAACCGATGGTCGACCGCCTTATCCGGATTTTTCTGGCTAATCGCGCGGAATCTATCAGTATTATCGTAAACCGCCAGATGCCGGAAGTATACGAACACCTCTGCAACCTCCGACTGCCCGTACCGCTACATATAATATATAAAAGCACGCCGAGTTCGATGCACAGCTTTTACGAACTTGCGCCTACGCTCGAAAACGGTAAATTCTGTCTCACAACGGTGGATACTGTTTTCAAGGAAGATGAATTTGCCCTGTTTATTCAAGCCTTTGAACAGAGCGAGGCGGATGGGTTGCTGGCGGTAACCGAATTTATAGATGACGAAAAGCCGCTATATGTCGAGACCGACGGGCAGATGACGATTCAAGGGTTTCACGATGAAGCCTTTCCGGGCGCCCGCTTTGTCTCAGGAGGTATCTATGGCCTGCGCCAAAACAGCCTCCCTGTCTTAAAAACGGCTGTCGAAGCGGGCATTTCCAGATTGCGAAACTACCAGCGACAACTGATACTTGACGGACTGCAACTCAAAGCATGGCCTTTTTCAAAGATCATTGATGTAGACCATCCGAAAGATATCCTCAAAGCGACAAACTTCCTGAACGAACAAGCAACACAGATTCAATAAAACGATGGCACACAAAAGTATAACAGGCATCCCGCGGGCGTCGATTTTTTCGCCCAACCATATCGGAAACGATTCCGCCATTTTCAACGGTACGGCTGATTATCTGCGCGAAAAAGGGTACGAAATAACGATTTTTTCCGAACAGGCGGTTCTTTCTTCGCTTAACCATCCGGAACGGGTCTTTACCATGCTGCGCAATCGGGAAGCTCTCAAACGCCTCCGGCAATGGGAAACGGAAGGCTGTATATCGGTCAATTCAGCGACAGGCATCGAAAACAGTGAGCGGGAACAGATGACAAAGCTCTTAGCAAAGCATCATATCCCCCATCCGAAAAGCCTCATAGTCAATACACACGACTATATCATCCCACAATTGGAAGCGCAACAATTCACCTCCTGCTGGATCAAACGCGGCGATTTTCATGCCCTTCACCGCGAAGACGTGACGTATGTCCGCCATCCCGAAGAGGTACAGGAAATGCTGGCCGAATATGCGCTACGCGACATCGAAAGGGTGGTTATCAACGAACATATCGAAGGCGACCTGATCAAATTCTACGGCGTGGTCAATACGCCTTTTTACCATTGGTTTTATCCGTTCAACAGTAGCCACTCTACATTCGGTTATGAATCTATCAACGGAAAAACGCGCGGTATCCCGTTTCGGGAAGAGGAACTCCGCGATTTGTGCAACCGGACGGCAGAAACATTGCAATTAACGGTCTATGGCGGCGATTGCATCGTTTCGCCCGACAGCGCGATTTATATCATCGATTTTAACGACTGGCCATCGTTTGCTTCCTGCCGTAAAACCGCTATTCCGGCCATTGGCGAGGCGATTATCAACATATTTGAACTGTCTTAAATAAGAACGTATTGGGAACAAAAGTAACATTTCAGGATACATTGAAATCAAAAGATACGGAAGAATGGCTCGACCTTGTCTTTTATCGTCCTTTAGGATATCTGTGGGCGCTTTTTTTTAAAAAAATACATGTCATCCCGAACGTTGTGACCATCTTGTCTATCCTGCTGGGAATAGCTGCCGGCGTGATGTTTTGCTTCAACGACCTGTGGATGAACGTCATCGGGATACTGCTGCTCATCTGGGCTAATACGTTTGACAGCGCCGACGGGCAATTAGCGCGCATGACGGGCAACTATTCGCGTTTCGGACGCATGTTAGACGGTGTCGCCGGCGAGTGCTGGTTTTTTGCCATTTATGCCGCTATCTGCCTGCGACTGACACCGGAATGGGGCTTTTGGATATGGCTGCTGGCGGCTATCACCGGATTTTTTCATGGCCGACAGGCAGCGATGGCAGATCATATTCGGAATTTTCACCTGCTCTTTATTAACGGCAAAAAAAGAAGCGAAATGGAAGATTATGCCAAACTTCGAGAACAGACCCGACATCTGACATGGAAACATGATTTCTTTGAAAAACTATTCATGTTTTTTTATGTTCCCTATACCAAAGGACAGGAAAAAGCAACCCCCAATCTACAGCTATTCCGGAAATCATTGACCGAAAAATTCGGCGATGAAGACCCCCCGCAAGATTTTCGACAAGATTTTCGACGGGCGAGCAAACCGATGATGAAATATGCCAATATACTGACGTTCAACATACGCTCTTTCGTCTTGTTTATCTGCCTGATAGCCGGTTTTCCATGGGTCTATTTCCTGTTCGAGCTAACTGTGATGAACCTCGTATTACTCTATATGTTACGGACTTATGAAAATATCTGTGAAAGGTTTAATTTTCGACTACGGGGGAACGCTTGACACTAACGGCGTACATTGGGGCGAAGTCATCGGGCAAGCATATACGGCGTTTAACGTGCCTGTATCCCGCGAGCGATTTCGGGAGGCATACGTTCATGTCGAACAGATATTAGGGGGGCATCAGGCGTTGATACAACCGCACCACACCTTTATGGAGACGCTCGAAATCAAATTAAAACTTCAATTCGAGATGTTAGGGTTGACTGACTTTGCGTTATCGCATCAAATCGCGGCTTACTGCTATGAAAAAACCGTTCAGACCATCCGCCGCTCGTCTCAAGTATTAGACGTTCTGTCAAAACATTATCCAATGGCGCTTGTTTCCAATTTCTACGGAAACCTGCGCACAGTGTTGCGCGAATTTAACTTGACCGACTATTTTCAGGAAGTAATCGAATCCGCCGAAGCTGGCGTCCGCAAACCTGACCCCGCTATCTTCCGGCTTGGCATTGATGCGCTCGGATTCCCCCCCAACGAAGTAGCCATCATCGGCGATTCCTACAAAAACGACATTGCCCCCGCCATCCGGCTCGGATGCCCCGCCATCTGGCTGAAAGTCAAAAGCTGGCACGCTCAAGACGAAACAATAGCCCATCCTTATATTATTCAAGACATCGAGCAATGCCCCCCCCTTGTCATTCCCGCGTAGGCGGGAATCCCTTAGTCCGTTTGTCTGGATTGCTTCGTTCCTCGCAATGACGAAACCAGGTAACCGGTTGATTTTCAAGATACCTGCATTTTGGCATCCCTAACGGGATGCAATGTTTGTAGAAATTACGCCACAACCATCCCGCATCCCGTTAGGGATGCATCGCTCGGTAGAAAAATGTCGTTTTCCTTCCCCTTGCATGCCGTAGGTATGTAACCATCTATTGGACGCATACCTAACGGTATGCGAGGGGTTGTGGCATCATTGTTATCTACCGAGCGAGGCATACCTACGGCATGCAAAGAATGGGGAATCCCCTATTCCTTTCGTTATGGCTTATGGTACAACTTTTCGCGTAGCTCCGCCACCCGCGGGTCGGTGATGTAATCGTCGTATTCCATCATCTTATCGATATTGCCGTTGGGGGTCAATTCGATGATGCGGTTGGCTATGGTTTGAATAAATTCATGGTCGTGGCTTGAAAACAGGATATTACCCTTGAAATTCACCAGCGTATTGTTGAATGCCTGAATAGATTCCAAATCCAAATGGTTGGTAGGCGTATCAAGCACCATAGTATTGGCATCTTTCAACATCATGCGCGAAATCATACACCGCATCTTCTCGCCGCCCGACAGCACGCTCACTTTTTTCAGCAATTCTTCTCCTGAAAAAAGCATCCGCCCCAGGAACCCTTTCAGAAACACCTCATTCGTATCTACTGCAAACTGGCTCAACCAATCAAGAAGATTATAATCCGAATTAAAATATCCGGCATTGTCAAGCGGCAAGTACGCCGTCGTAATCGTTTGCCCCCATTTGAAGGTACCCTCATCCGCCGTTTCCTCGTCGTTTATAATCCGGAAAAGCGCTGTCATCGCGCGCGGATCGCGGCTGATGAAAACGATTTTATCATCTTTCTCTACATTGAAATTCAGGTCTTTAAACAATACCTCGCCGTTTATGGATTTCGTCAGGCCGCTGACTTCGAGTATCTGATTACCCGGCTCGCGCGCAGGCGTAAAAATAATGCCCGGATAGCGGCGCGACGACGGCTCTATCTCTTCAATATTCAGCTTCTCAATCATCTTCTTGCGGCTTGTCGTCTGCTTCGATTTCGCGACATTGGCGCTGAACCGGCGGATAAATTCCTCTAATTCCTTTTTCTTTTCTTCGGCTTTCTTATTCTGTTGTTGTTGCTGACGCAGCGCCAACTGACTGGATTCGTACCAGAAAGCATAGTTTCCGGCAAAAAGTTTCAATTTCCCGAAATCAATATCTACCGTATGGGTACAGACCGAATCTAAAAAATGACGGTCGTGGCTTACGACAAGGGCTGTCTGCTCGAAGTTGGAAAGATAATTTTCCAACCATGATACGGTTTCAAGGTCTAAGTCGTTTGTCGGCTCGTCCAACAACAGATTGTCCGGTTTACCGAACAGCGCTCGGGCAAGGAGAACGCGCACTTTCTGCTTACCGCTCAAGTCTTTCATCAGCTTATAATGCAAATCTTCCTTGATGCCTAATCCGCTCAGCAACGCCGCCGCATCGCTCTCGGCATTCCAGCCTTCCATCTCCGCGAATTTTTCTTCCAATTCGGAAGCGCGTATCCCGTCGGCATCCGAAAAATCTGCTTTGGCATAAATGGCATTTTTCTCGCACATAACGTCCCACAAGGTCGAATGTCCCATCAAAACGGTATCTAATACCGTAAATCTGTCGAACTCAAAATGGTCTTGCGACAAGACGGAGAGGCGTTCGCCCGGCCCCATCGTAATACTCCCGCGAAACGGGTCCATATCGCCGCTGATAACGCGTAATAGCGTTGATTTACCCGCTCCATTGGCCCCAATGACCCCATAACAATTCCCCGGCAAAAATTTGAGATTGACATCCTGAAACAATATCCTTTTCCCAAACCGGATATCCAAACCGCTTACAATAATCATAATACCTCCTAAATTAGGGCGACAAAGGTAGCGCAAACCGCGTGCAATTCAAAATAAATCGCGTTTTATATTTTGTATTTTAAAAATTTTATATCTTTGTATCCTTCAAATAAGTGAATTATACGAAAAAGAATACTATGGAGCAAATTACCGAGAAAAAAAGTCCGAAGCGTCTGCTTGTAATTGGAAGCAGCAATACGGATATGGTTGTAAAAATCAAATCGCTTCCACGACCGGGCGAAACGGTCATCGGAGGCGCTTTCCTGATGAATGCCGGCGGGAAAGGGGCTAATCAGGCCGTTGCTGCGGCGCGTCTGGGCGGTCATGTCGCCTTTATTTGTAAAATCGGCAACGACATTTTTGGGCAGCAAGCCGTTCAATTATTTCAACAGGAAGGAATTGATACAACGTATGTATTTACCGACGCCGATAATCCGTCGGGCGTCGCGCTGATAACGGTCGACGAACATGGCGAGAACTGCATTGCGGTGGCTTCTGGAGCAAATGCCAACCTGACGCCGGATGATATTGTGCAGGCTGAAAAAGTCGTCGAAGAAGCGGATTTTATCTTGATGCAATTAGAGATTCCGATTGAAACGGTTGAATATGTGGCAGAAACCGCTTTCAGGAAAAATAAAAAAGTGATTCTGAATCCCGCACCCGCTCAATCCTTACCGAAAACGTTGTTTCAATATCTCTATGCCATCACCCCAAACGAGACGGAAGCGGAAATCATTTCAGGCGTTCACATTACCGACGAACATTCAGCCGTTGCAGCAGCCCGGACAATCGCTAATATGGGCGTACCTAACGTGATTATCACCTTAGGTTCCAAAGGCGCCTTGTTGTATACCGAATCGCAGGCGGCCTTCATGCCTGCCTTTAAGGTTGAGGCAGTAGATACGACCGCCGCAGGCGATGTTTTCAATGGGGCTTTCACCTTAGCGCTTTCGGAAGGCAGGCATTTTGATGAGGCCATCGTTTTTGCGTGCAAAGCTGCCGCTCTATCTGTCACGCGCATCGGAGCGCAAGCTTCGGCTCCCTACCGCAAAGAAGTAGAACAGTCTTTTTAACTCATCCATCAAAAATAACGAAAATAATGAAACACTTTATTTTTATTTTTCTGACACTGCTTTTATTGATTGCATGTAACAACAAAACATCCGAGAAACCCGTATCACTCATTTTTGACACGGATTTAGGGCCTGATTATGATGATGTAGGCGCATTGGCTTTGCTCCATGCTTTGGCCGACAGCGGACAAGTCAATCTGCTGGCAACCGTTTCATCGAATAAAAATGAATGGGTTATTCCGTGTATCGAGGTTATCAACACGTATTTCAAACGCCCCTCTATCCCTGTGGGCGCACCGAAAAGCGAAGGAGGCGTTGACCTGACGACCTGGCACAAGGTGAAATGGACAGAAGTGTTACCGGCTAAATACAAGCATCAAACCCAAAAAACATCGGATGCGCCGGATGCTGTCAAGGTCTACCGAAAAGTTCTGAGCGCCGCGCCAGATAAAAGCGTCGTGATTTGTACCGTCGGCTTCCTGACAAACCTGAAAGACCTGTTGCTGTCAGAGGGGGATGACTTTTCGCCCCTTTCCGGCAAGGAATTAGTCGCTAAAAAAGTAAAACATTTGGTGTCGATGGCCGGTTTCTTTCCTGAAGGCCGTGAATTTAATGTGCATTGCGATGCGCAGGCCTCTATCGTCGTATTCGAGAACTGGCCAACCGATATTATTCTAAGCGGATTTGAAATAGGTAGCAAAGTGCTGACCGGCAAACGATTAGTACAAATGAACATCCAAAACAACCCGGTCAGGGAAGCCTACGAACTGTGTTTTGCAGAAGGCGACCCTGATGGACGCATGAGTTGGGATCTTACGGCAGCCTTAGTCGCCGTCAAAGGCCCCGAACCATACTACTCTACTGAAAGAGGCACCATGCCAGTCGACCAAAACGGCAAAAACACCTGGATCCCCGACGAAAACGGCCCCCACATCCGCCTAATCGAAAAAATGCCCCCCTCCGAAGTCGCCTCCCTCCTCGAATCCTACATGATGCACCTCCCGTAGAGACGTTGCATGCAACGTCTCCCATGAAAAGACGTTGCATGCAACGTCTCTACGTATGCACCCCCCAAAGACGTTGCCCGCAACGTCTAAATAATTTTCAACTTTCAACTTTCAACTCTTAATTAAAAAAACATGTTTATTTTACAAAACTACTCCCTCGCAGTCATCTTCTGCTTCGTAACCATGCTTTGCTGGGGTTCCTGGGGTAATACCCAGAAATTAGCCGCAAAGACATGGCGGTATGAGTTCTTTTATTGGGACTATGTGATAGGTATCTTATTGTTCTCCATCCTCTCTGCTTTTACTTTAGGCAGTTTTGGCGCTGAGGGACGCAGTTTCATACCTGACCTTATGCAGGCCGACATTAAAAATATCGGCCATGCTTTCCTTGGCGGCATTATTTTCAATGCGGCTAATATCCTTTTAGCGGCGGCCATAGCCATTTGCGGTTTGTCGGTGGCGTTTCCGGTAGGTATCGGGCTGGCTTTAGTATTAGGCGTTTTAGTCAATTATTTCGGCGCTGCCAAAGGCGAACCGCTGTATATTTTTACAGGCGTGGCCTTTATCATCGTAGCCATTTTACTCAATGGCGTGGCTTATAACAAGGCTTTGGTAAGCTCTAAAAAGGTTTCGGGAAAAGGAATCCTAATTTCCGTTGCCGCCGGCGTCATCATGGCGTTTTTCTACCGATTTGTCGCCTCGTCGATGGATTTGGATAATTTCGCCTCGCCTGCAGCAGGCAAAATGACGCCCTATACGGCGGTGTTCATTTTCGCCCTGGGCGTGTTGTGCAGCAATTTTATCTTCAATACCATTGCCATGAAGCGACCTGTCGAAGGCGCTCCCGTTTCTATCAGCGGTTATTTCAAAGGGAAACCCATCACGCATCTGGTAGGCATGTTAGGGGGGATCATTTGGTGCATCGGACAGTCTTTCAGTTTGATAGCCTCCGGAGAGGCTGGGGCAGCCATCTCTTACGGACTTGGACAAGGCGCAACGCTTGTTTCAGCCCTTTGGGGTATCTTGATCTGGAAAGAATTTAAGAACGCACCCAGAGCATCCAACTATCTGAATATTGGCATGTTTATCTTATTCAGCATCGGCTTAGCCTTCCTGATCTACGCAGGGGCTTGATAAAGTTAGAGCGAAAGATTCGTCTTTCGCTCTAACGCTAATCATTTAGCATAGCTTATGGCGCGCGTTTCGCGGATAACGGTGATTTTCACCTGTCCGGGATACGTCATCTCATCTTGTATTTTCTTGGCGATTTCGTTCGACAAGCTCTCTACGTCGCTGTCGTTTATCTTGTCTGCTCCAACTATCACGCGTAATTCGCGTCCGGCCTGGATGGCATAGGTATTGATAACGCCGGGGTAAGTCATGGCTAATTCTTCGAGGTCGTTGAGGCGTTTGATATAGGCTTCGACGATTTCGCGACGCGCGCCGGGACGGGCGCCTGATATAGCGTCGCATACCTGAACGATAGGTGCAATCATCGTTTGCATCTCCACCTCATCGTGGTGAGCGCCGACAGCATTGCAGATATCCGGTTTTTCCTTATATTTCTCACACAGTTTCAAACCTAAAATAGCGTGCGGCAATTCCGGTTCGTCGTCCGGCACCTTTCCGATGTCGTGCAGCAAACCGGCGCGACGCGCTTTTTTAGGATTCAATCCCAACTCTGCGGCCATGGTAGCACAGAGATTGGCTGTCTCGCGCGCATGTTGAAGCAGGTTTTGACCATACGAAGAGCGGTATTTCATTTTGCCTACTAAGCGAATCAGATCGGGGTGAAGTCCGTGAATACCAAGGTCTATGGCAGTGCGTTTCCCCGTTTCAATCACTTCTTCTTCGACCTGCTTTTTAACTTTGCTGACCACTTCCTCGATACGCGCCGGATGAATCCTTCCGTCCTGCACCAATTGATGAATGGCGAGACGGGCTATTTCGCGGCGGACGGGGTCGAAGCCCGACAGGACAATGGCTTCAGGGGTATCGTCGACGATGATTTCGATGCCTGTGGCGGCTTCAAGCGCGCGAATGTTGCGTCCTTCGCGTCCGATGATGCGTCCTTTCATCTCGTCGGATTCGATGGGGAACACCGTCACAGAATTTTCGATAGCCGCTTCGGTTGCTACCCGCTGCAGGGTCTTTACGACGATTTTCTTGGCTTCCATGTTGGCTGTCATCTTGGCTTCGTCCATGATATCGTTGATAAACGTTGAAGCATCCGATTTGGCTTCATCTTTAAGCGATTCTATCAGGCGTTCTTTGGCTTCTTTGGCCGACAAGCCCGAAATAGTCTCCAACTGCTCCTCTTCGCGCAGGCGTATTTTTTCAAGGTCTTGCTGTCTTTTTTCTACGACGGCCAATTGGGTATTCAGGTTGTCGCGGATAGCATCTGCTTCTGCATTTTTGCGCTGTAATTCTTCCTGTCTTTGTGTAAACGCCGTCTCGCGTTGTTTTAGCTTGGCTTCGGTCGACTGAATCTTGGCATTGCGCTGGGCAACCTGTTTTTCCAGTTCTGCTTTTAACTGGATAAATTTCTCCTTTACTTCCAGCAATTTGTTTTTCTTCATCACCTCTACTTCCCGTTCCATCTCCATGATCTTTTTTTCACGTCTCGATTTAGAGAGTAAGTGAATAATGCCCCACATCAGTAAGCCTCCGGTCAGAAAAGCGGCAATAATGGCTATGATATACAATACTTCCATCTTATAAGTTATTAGTTATACAATATATAAAAAAACGCACCGGTTTATGAAGACTTAATGCCTTCATAATCAGTGCGTGAAATCTCTTCTTAAAAATATATGGTCACTGTCCCTTCAGATAATCCGTTATCTCGTTATGGAGTTCTTCTATCTTCGTTCTAAAAGGAGCAGTGTCATTCATTCCTTCCAATCTCAAGTGGCTTGCTGCAATATCTATGGCTACCATTGCCAATAAATCCTGTTCCGACAACTTAGCCGCGGCGTACTTTTGCTGAAATGCGATAAATTTTTGTCGCAACTGCTTGGCTGCTTCCCTGACCGTTGCTTCTTCGTCTGCCTGAATCTTTACGGGATATTTCATCCCTTTAGGTATGACTTCCAACTGTATGAGCAATGTGTCCGGCATAATTTATCATTTTAAAAGGGCTATGCATTCATCCACTTCCCGCACTAATTTTTTCACCCGCTTTTGCGCATTTTTAAATCCGTCTTCATCCTGAGCCAGACTGCGCGCAGTGAGCAGGTTTGTATACTTGGTTTGTAACGACGTCATTTCTCGTTTGCTTTGCTGCAGCCTCTCTTCTTTCTCCTTCAATGACAGCTCCAGGTTATCTATTAAACGCTTCCTATCGTCGCATAACCTGATAAGCTCATGTACCTTATCATCAAACAGGGCCAACAAAAAACTATCCTTTTCCATCCATTTACGTCCAAGTAGAGCGCAAAATTAGAGTTTATATTTTGAAAAAACAAACTTTCCTTTATTTTTTTTGTCCTTCGCCTAAAAAAATTTCCAAAAATCCCCCCACACCCCGCCCCTGTTACGTTCGCGCGGATTTGCAATCCGCTCGCCCCTCACTCGCACATTTACATTTTCAGCCATTCCCCCTCATTTCCAAGCGAATGGGAGCAACAGAGATTCCCGCCTTCGCGGGAATGACATGAAGGACGTCATTCCCGCGAAGGCGGGAATCTCCTGATTATTATCCATTTACCTGATTCCGTCACTGATAACGTTGCGAAACGACCTCCGTTATCAGTGCGGAGGCAATTGTATGGGTTGAGCGGCTATTGTATTGCCGCTCTTCATTCTGGTCGAATTTGAAATTCGATTGTATAAGACGGCGGCATTACAAATGCCGCCGAACACAGCATTCGGAAACTATATTATTTCCATTCCTAATTAGGGTCTGCTGATTAATTAGTAATCATTTGATATACAGGATAAACGCTGGTTATTTACGGTTTAGAACTGCAAGGAAAAATGACAAATTGGCTTAAAAACCTTGCATTTCCTAACGCAAAGTTCCTACTGAGCTCGAATTCGCCACGTATGCCAGCCTTGCTCTTCCGGGTTGTCAGGCAGACGCTGATCAACGGGTCGGCATTTACGTCTGGATAAATTTCTTGTATGTTTTCAAGACAGGTACAGCGTATCAATTGCATTCCGGAGGCCATTTCGTGGAAAGAGTACCTTTACGGTTTCAACAAGCTGATTGAGCGATTGACAGGATATCATTTTCTACTCCGTACTGACCTGGCAGTCAAAATGTAATCGTACAGAACTTCAATTATACAGTTACAGCTACATTGTCCCCATTCGCTTCATCCACGTTACAGGTACTTCTACTGCGAGATAACCCGCCCATTCCGCAACCAACGATACCCAACCCTTGGTTTGTCTTCGTTTTCGCTCGATCTTCTGGCATCCCATGGCAAGCGGCGCGTTACCAACTTTCCTTGAATCAACCGGCATACAAGTCATGCAGGCTACATTGCAGATGTCCAGCAGGCATAAACAGATTCATCCCGAGATTTTCTCGATATTTGTTTGCTCATATCAGTTCCGACATCGACTTCGCAAAGCGTACCATTACAATTTCAACCGAGTTGATTGAGCGATTGACGGGATGGACTTTAACAATCCGTACCGGCTGGAAAATCAATCTGTAACAGCTCAGAAGTACATTTATGCAGTTACACTGTCTCCCTTGGCTTCATCCCCGTTACAGGTACTTCTACTGCGAGACAATTCGCCGATTCCGTAGCAAACGATACTAAGACCTTAGATTGTCTTCGTTTTCGCTCGATCTTCTGGCATCCCATGGAAAGCGGTGTGTTCCCAACTTTCCTTTAATCAACCTCAATACAAGTCATGCCAGACTTCATAGCGGATGTCCAGCAAGCATAAACAGATTCATCCCGATATTTTCCCGATATTTGCTTGCACATATCGGTTCTGATATCGACTGCGCAAAGTGTACCATTACGTTTTCAACAGGATAATTGATCGATTGACGGAATGGACTTTACCAATTCGTACCGGCTGGGCAATCAATCTGTAACAGTTCAGAAGTACAGTTATACAGTCACACTGTCTCTCTTGGCTCCCAACCCGTTACAGGTACTTCTTCTTCGAGACAGCCTGCCGCTCCCGTCGCCGCCATCACCAACGACAGTCAAA
>Ga0099364_10010744_pt1 | contig 12559 bp, 3 predicted proteins | sample TergutTh196P3_FD_73070 | JGI IMG/M metagenome (GOLD analysis project Ga0099364, IMG submission 73070) | Microcerotermes parvus P3 segment gut microbial communities from Pointe-Noire, Republic of the Congo - Th196 P3 | ecosystem: Host-associated > Arthropoda: Insects > Digestive system > Gut ... | reverse complement strand
TGTTTTGCTGATTTTAAATACCATTCAAACGCTTTTTTATAATTTCGTAAATCTTTATCGTAGGCATAGGTATCGCCCAAAACATATTGCATATATGCATCACCCTGTTTTGCAGCTTTTGTTAACCATTTTAACCCCTCTTTTTTATCTATACCAACGCCCTGTCCGTCTCGATACATACTGCCAACCATAACTTGAGCTTCAGCATTACAATTTTCCGCAGCCCTTTTAAACCATTTAAAAGCTTCTTCATTGCTTTTCTCGACAGCACCAGAACCACTCAAATATATTCTTCCGACAGCAAGTTGTAAATCAACATTTCCATCTGCTGCTAAAGATTTTGCGTCTTCAAATGTCAACTCTTGGACTTCTATAACTTCGCTATTTTCTGCATTAATATCAGAAGAAAAAACAAACAGACACAATACTAAGCATAGAATGTAACAAAATTTATTTTTCATTTTTCTTTACCTCATCAAAATTTATATTATCTTTATATGTCCAACCTCTTATATCAGCATAAAGTATTTCATACCAATCATCTTTCTTGTCTAAAACTAAGACTCAATATTGTCATCAAGCGTAGCAAAAACATTTCCTTTTGGCATGTTTCTAATATTTGCAGGTCCATCTATAAAATAAAGTTTTGCATTTGGAAAATCTTTTTTATTTTTTGCCTGTTTTTCTATTTCTTCTTTCCATTCAGGTATTTCTACAATCAAAATATCAGTAATAAATTTGCCAATATCTGCACCATACAACATCAAAAACTCTGTATTTGGAACTCTAATGGGGGAATAATATTTTTTCTCGGATTCGTCTTTCACAACAATATATGCTGTTTTTTGTTTTAAATCACAAACAATTACCCCTGTTTCTTCTTTAATTTTTCCTCTGAAATAAACTTTTAAATTCATATGGTCTACAAATACAACATCATAAGATCCTCCGGAATAAAGCGTATTTTCTATGCTATATTTTTTTCCACTATCTATTATTTCTACGTTTCTATCTTTGTATATTTCATTTAAATTAATATGCAAATTATCGTGTATTTTAATAACATTATCGGATCCTCTATTTCCTAAAGTTTGTATGTTAGCAAAAAAATTGTCTATAAAAAGAGGAAGTCCCATTGCCTCTAAACCAACCTGCTTTGCCCCTTCTGTTTTAATCACATTAAACTTTTCATCTTTATATTCTAATACAGTATAATAACCACCGTGTCTTAAAAAAACGAACAAGGTGTTGTCTTTAAAATAATAATGGACGAATTCTGTTCGCGCATCCCATGTGAAAACATTTTTTACACTAAAGTTTTCGCTATGCACACATGGTGGAAGCAAATTCAAAGATAAGCAAAACATAAGAGTTAAAATAATTTTTTTTATCATTTCTTATCTCCCGTAAAAATAATATATGCTCTAGTATTTTTTGTATCTTTTGGACCAACTTGCCAACTTACACTCTCATTGTTTTGAATTGCTGAAACTTTTTTATAGGCAGGATATGGAACCGTGTTTCCAGAACCATCTTTAGAACTTTGCGCATGCTCTGTGCCTTTTTTGTATATAGTCATGCTATTATTCAACCCTTTTACATTAGCAGCAACTCCGCCTTCATACGATCCAGAACCACTTAATCCTCCAGTTGCCATATTAACATGAGCTCCAGAGCCAGTTGTTAAAATCAAAACTTTTTGATTTGGTTTTGAAGCCTCTTCCGCTATTCTTCGCTGATATTCTGCACTGTTATAAGTCCCCTGTATTTCTTCGACAGGAAATCCATTTTCAGCTCTTGTTGTTCCAGTTTGAAGTTGATTGTTAAGTTCATTGCAAATCATTGGACGATTATCAACAGTATCAAATAAAATTGGAGTAGGTTCAATAGCAATTAACCCCAAAATCGCTAAATTACACCAAGTTTGCCTGTTGTCTCTCTGCCCATTATAATATGCATTTATTTCATCGCTTACCGCACCCAACTGAGCTATAATACCATTAACATTTTCTCTAACATTTTCATCTTGAATTAAGGTTATAGCATCTGATAACTCTTGTATAAAATTTTGTATATTTTCAAAATTTTGCTCTTTTGCTGCACCTGTTTCTATTGCCTTTATTTCTGCTGCAAGTTCTTCATTTAATCTTTTAATTTTCTTTGCTAGTTCTTGTCCTTCTTCCGTTAAGCTTTTTTCTTCATTTTGTATCTGTTCCATGATTTCATCATTTCCTAACTTGCTCAACAACTCACTAACAGCACCGCCAATTGCACTTCCAATTGCTTCCAAATTAGTAGCAAGGTTTTTAAAATCACTCACAATACTTGCTCTTCCTGCGCTTGTGAATACGCGGTTATCAATCGTCACGCTTCCGTCTAATGCTCCTGTTATCATATCTTTTGTTACTTCCTGCGTGTTGGTCATGTCGCGGTTTAATCCCGCAAGCTGTTCATCCGTCGCGATTTGTCCGCCTATTATTATCGTTCCTTCGCCTATTGTCGCTTTTGTGCTTTGTCTTTGGTCGCTTCCCGTGTTTTTGAAGCTTAGCGTCGTGCTTCCTTGCGGAGCGAAGTTGGTTTTTTGTTTGTCTGTCTGCGTAGTTCCTATGCTTGTATTTATCCCAAAGCCTCTGTTTCTTTCTACGTTTCTATCTTCCAAGTCGTTAAATTCAAGCTCTTTTGTACTGAATGTCATGTCGCCGGTTTCGCTTCCTATTACTGCTCCTGTTATTGTTGTTTTGTTGCCTACCGTTATTGTAGCTTTGTTTCCGCTTGTTAAACTTGTCTGTTGGTTTACCCACGCGCTGTCTGTGAAACTGTTTCCTGTGTTAAATCCTCCGCCTACACTGCCACCGCCGCTAAATCCTGCTCCTACGCTTACATTTGCGCTAAAGCTGTTGCCTTTAGCGTAGTATGTGTCATGCAAACTTTCTACTATTAAGTTATTTCCTACATCTACTGTTAAATCATTTATAGCATAAATATTCGCTCCGCTTATTGTCGCGTCATTGCCTATGTTCATTATTATATTTTGCGCTATGCTTTGGCTGTTGTTATACGTTGTTGATTTCATTCGATCGGAGCTTTGTCCGTACCCCGCGCTTACCTGCACCGCGTTGTTTCCTACGCTTACGCCCCCGCTTATGTTTTCCGTTTTTCTTTCCTGCGCGAATGTGTCTTTGTTGGCTTTTATTGTTAAGTCGTTTGCTATGTCGTATGTTAATGTTCCTTGTGTTGCATACACATTTGCTCCTTCCTGCAGCATATCGTTGCTACTTGTTAAGGTTATGTTTTGGTTTGAAAAGATATTGCCCTGCGTCGCGTAGTTGCTTTCGCTTGTTAAGCTTAACCGGTTTGTGTCGTAATTTGCAAAACCTGCCGCGTACATCCCTGTTCCGTATGTGCTTCCTGCTGCCGCTGCTGCTCCTGCTACGCTTGCTGCAAGCGCTATTGTCGCGTTTGCTAAGTTTACCGTTGCCATTGCCACGTTTAGCCTTGCGTCTTCTACCGCGTCGCTGCTGGCTTTGCCTTCTTTTTTCAGTTGTTCCATTCTGCTTAGTTCGTCCGTTGCTCGCTTTAACGCTTCCGCTGCTTTTACTTCCGCGTCAACTGCAAATGCTACGTCTGCATACGCATTGCCTATTTTTATGCCTACTGTTATTGTTGTCTTTTCTTGCGCATGCTCTGTGTTTACGCTGTTTTGTGCACTCAGCAGCATTATGTTTTCTTCCGCTTTTATAGTTATGTCGCCTTCTGCTCCTATTTGGCTTCCAACGCTTAATACGTTCTTTGCTGCGTCTATTGTTATATTACCGCCGCTGTTTATTTCATTTACATTTGCCGTGCTTACATCCTGGCTGGTCTTTTCCATGCTTTTTTCATAGCTGGAGCTTAGCGTTAATCCCTTGTCAAAGTTTATGTCTATGTTCGCCGGGTTTATCATGTCAAACACGCCGCCCCATTTTTCTTGTTTCTCATAGCTCTTGCTGTAGTCTTGCGATGACAACAGATTTACGTTATTTCCCGCTGATAAGTTTATATCCCCTGTTCCGTCTATGTTTGCCGATACCGCGTTTATGTCATTGCTTGATGTTATGTTTATATCGCCGCCGCTTGTTATATTTGTCCCTTGATTTGTCCCTTGCACGCTCACTTTTATATCAAGCTTGCCGCCCGTGAATTTATTTTCTTTTGTTGTTTGGCTGTAACTGTATCCTGTGTTTAATGCCGTTGTTAAATTCACATTTTCTTTTGCTATTAATGTTACGCCTTCGTTTCCTTCTATATTGGCGTACTGCAAATTTATGTTTGTTCCTTCCATTTGCGTTATGCCGCCCGATGTTATAAAACTTCCTATGTTTGTCAGTGTTTCCGTTTCATTTACTGTTGTCTTTTTCTTGCCGAAAAGACTATTGCCGCTTGTTGTTTTGCTGTATTGGTAATAGTAATCTTCTATTACGCTTGTATTTATATCGCCGCCTGCATTCAGTTTTATATCTTCAGCCGCAGTTAACGCGCTTCCTTTCAGGTTTATATCGCCGGTTGTGTTTATATTCAAACTTCCCGCGCTTGATACTTGCCCAGTTGCTCCTATTGCCGTTTTTGTTTCTTTATTGCCGGTTTTTATTGTTTGAAATTCGCCTGTTTTAAAATCATAAACTTGCTTTGTTTCTTCGTAGGTATCTGTTCTTGTGGTTGTTATATTGTTAAATTCACCTGCGTTTATCTTTATTTTACTTTCTTCGTTTCTTGTCAGCATCATCGCGCTTTCATTATTTATTGTCCCAAGCTCGCCGGCGTTCAAGTATATTAAATCCCCGGCTGTTACCCCTGCCTGTTTGCCGCCTATCGCACTTGCTGCATTGGTTATATTTTCCATTGTCACTACTACCGTTCTTGTGCCGTCTATCACGCCGCTGTTGTTTAATATCCCGCCGCTTCCGCTTAAGCTTGTTATCACTACGTCCTGGCCACTTATTACGCTGCTTGTATTTAGCGCTACTTCATTACGCTCTTTCGCTCTTGCTAATTCTTCCGTATAATATTTATCGTACACTTTATCGTACGCTGTCTGATATAAGTTATTTTTATCCAACGCGTTTTCTTTTTCTTGGACTATCTCATTTATGTATACTTCTTTTCTTTCTTCCGTTAATGCTTTTAGCAATCCTTCCTTTGCTTGTTTTTCCGCTTTACCTATTATTATTGTCTCATACCGCTCCGCGCTATTTCCCAAATCATAAGGAGTGCCCATTCCTTTTAACGCTTCTTCTACCATCTTGTTATATTCTTCAGGATTATTCTTTATAAAATCTTCCAAATCAGCGTTTATCCGTTTTGCCGCTTCCTGCTGCGCTTCCCTTTGTATTCTGTCCAGCTCGTTTTGTATCGCCGCTTTCCCTTCGCTGTCTGCGCGCTCTCTTCCTATTTCTTCTGCCTGTTTTACGCTTATATTCGCTTGTACTTCCATTACCGCTCTTTGCGGCATCTTCATCTTATTTACCGTTTCCTGACTTAAATATATTTGTGGTACCAAAACTTTTACTATCTCACCGTTTGGCAGTTCCACTTCTTTTAATACGTACCACACTATGTCTTCTTCCAACGCGTTTATCTGTTCTTCCGTCAATTCTTTGCCGAACTCCAAACCAAGGTTTTTTACTTTTTCTGCGTCCAATGTCTCATACGTGTTATTTATATACTCGTCTATTTCCGCGTCGCTGAAGTGTAAATTCTCTATAAAACCCTGCTGCTCTAAACTTCTTTTTAATATATCATGCTCCATTTGCCTGTCGCCTAAAAACTTGTCTTCTATGCTGAAAGGGTCTAATCCTATCCTGTTTAAAAAATACTGCGAACCTAAAAATGTCGTTGTGTCCCTTAACAACGGGTCCGTTTCATATAAATACCTCGGGCCAGACGAAGGACGGTATTTCCCGTATTTGCTGCTTGGAAGCTCAAATCCATTCAATACGTCTATTACTGCTCCGCTGCCTATGTATGAAGGTTCATATTTTCCGCTGTCTCTGGTCGCAGCGTTTTTGTCGTTAACATTGAACGGTTTTTGCTCCGGCGCCGAAGCATACTCTTCTTTTATGCTGTTTTTCTTAGCTTCGCTTGCTTCTCCAGTTGTATCGCTTATGCTTCCGTTAAATATTCTGTTTGCTGCTATCTCTACCGTTCCGCCGGACAGTAATCGCGCTTTTGCGTCACTTTTTAATAGAACGCTATAATATTTGTTAGGCAGATTTATTTCCCTGACTACCATGTCATAACGATATTCACCCATATGCGGGCTAACAAAATTCCCATCCAGCCAATAGCCTCCCATAGTATATGACATGAACGACATTTTCATGGTATGGGGTGGAGATCTCAGAGCTTTATAATACTCCGTAAACGTTACCTCAAATTCGCCGATGCTGTTTACTACGGTGTCTGACCGTAATTTAAGATTTTCGCCGCCGTATATCGTGCTATTATAATTGATTATTCCCTGCGACGCGTCTATATCAGCTGCTCCTCTTGCTATTATTTGGGATTCTTGGGACGTCAATATGGAATCATACACATCTTCCGCTACCTTTGTACGAAAGTGCCAAGGATAAGAATACGCGCCATCAAACCACCCACCGCCAAATAAATCATCATAGTCATAAATATTATGATTATAATATATCCTTCTAACTCCGCCCACTCCTACATACGGATCCCAGAATATATTTGCATCGTCGCTCCCGTAATTTATTACTTCGCTTGCCTTTATACTAATGTCACGTCCAGCTTCTATGTGCCCGTCATAATTTATAAGCTGCCTCAAGCGGCTGTTTGCGTATTCATAATCCCCTCCGATATTTATGTCTCTTTCAGCGTATATACCCGTGCCTATTTCACTTCCTCCAGCATTGTTAAATATTATTTCTTTTACGTTAAAGTTTATGTCGCCTTTTGAGTATATCAAAGCGCCTTCATTGTTGTGCGCGACGCTTTTTGAGTTTATTTGAACTTCTTCTGCGGCAAACAATCTGCCGTAATTGTGTATCCCTGTTTTTTCAAGACTTACTGCATTTTTATTGTCCGTCCTCAATTGCAAAAGATATTTTTGTAGTTCATTTAGCGGTTTTATTCCAATTGAAAACTCATCTATCTGCCAATATGCCGCAATATAATTTGATTCTTCCATATATCCCTGCGTTAATAGCTCTTGTATTTTTTGATTGAATGTTACTTCATTAAGGTTGAGCCAGTCTATGCTTTTAAATGTGTCTATTCTGTCTTGTTCGGCGGTCATTTTAGCTTCTATTCTCGCTAATCTGTCAGTTTCGTCCGTTTCGATTTGCTCCTGCCTGATTTCTTCTTTCCTGTCAAACATCAAATTTTCTTTATAATTATTTATGTCGTCAAGCTGTGCCTGCGTCAAAACAACGTCTTGCGGGTCTGTCAAACTTTGATTTATCATTTCCTGTTCTATAATTGTCTGCATGTACTGCTGTCTCTGCGTTTCTATCGTATCTATGTCCTGCTGCTCCAATATCACATCTTCAACCTTTCTTTCAGGCATAGTCCATTCTTCAGCATCATATTTTCCGCCAAATATTTCTTTTAATATATTTTGCACAAATTCTTCGTCTATTGTTATTGTCGTGATAGTTTCGCCGTCAAACAATCCTTCCATTTCACCGCCCAGCTTAAAAAAATCTTCACGGTACAAATATTCATTCTTCATAACTTCTAAAAATTCTTCTACATCCAATCCTCTTATCCTCTTTGCAACCTTATAATAGCTTTCTTCATCCTTCACTTGCGATAGCAGCAAATACAGTTCGTCTATGTCACTTATGTTTACAATATTTGCCACTTTTTCCAAAACGTCCGTAGGCGTCTCAATATTATTTTCCGGCAGTTCTTCTCCTACATCGTTAAGTTTGTAATCATCGTTTATCTGCGCGGAAGTTTCCAATATAAGTATGCCGCTTCCTTCTATTCTATCTCCGTTTTCATCTTTTAATCCTTCCGCCTGTATATATCCGTAATTCATTATTTTTTCCGCGGATTTTAATTGCACAAGATTTCCCGCGGCTATTATGGCGTCGCTGTTTAAGCCGGCTCCGTTGATTATCGCTTTTTGCGCGAACATGTTTATTTCATTAAGCGCGTATATGCTCCCGTAATTGGTTATCGGCCCCAAAGCCGCGAAATATACGTTTCCGGAATTTATTATACCGCTTGTGTCGTTGAATATTGAAACGGCGGCGTTAAATTCCATGTCTTTGACGGCAAAAATATCTCCGGCGTTTGTTATACTTTGCTGCGACGTTATGTAAAGAGAGCCTGCTTCTATAACGCCTGCCGCGGCATTTGATACAGACACGCCGGCTTCAAACCGTATCTCTTCTTCGGCGTATATGTTTCTGAAATTGCTTATTTCATCCGCTGCTTTAAGTATTGAAGCATTGCTTCCGGAATAAATATTCCCGTGATTTATTATATTTTCTCCGGTTTGCGCGTTTATACTTCCGGCTTCTATCACTCCTTTTTGCGTATTCTCTATTGATTTATCCGTTTCCAGCGCAAGCGCGCCTACCGCGTATATTTTCCCTTCATTGGCTGTGTTCCCGCCGGTTTGGATGAGGGCGTTTGCGTCCGAATTAATTTTTCCGTATTCATGGTTAAATAAATTTTTTGACGCGTAAATATTCATCTCTTCAACGGCTGAAATCGTTCCGTAGTTTTCTATTCCACCGTCAGAAACTAAAACGTATAAATTTGCTCCGGCAATTTCACCGCTGTTGATTATCTCTTTTTCCGTATTAATATTTAAATCAGAGCCTGCATATATTTTTCCGCTGTTATTTATTTGTTCAGCCGCGTTTATGCCGGTGTTTTCATGCGCGAATATTTCTCCGTGATTACTAAACTTTTCGCTTTCAATATTCAGATTGTCCGTGACTATTGACGCATACGCGCTGTTATTTACCGACGCGCCGGATTTTAGATTAATTTCTCCGGCGGCGTATATAAGCCCTTTATTATCTATATCTCCTCCGGCTTCTATTGATATTTTTCCGCTTTGGCTTTCTATTTCTCCATTATTTTCAAAATTGTCTTTTATTTTTATCTGCACGCCGCTTTTGCCGCTTAGAGAAACGTCTTCTAAAACAATATTTCCGTTAACGTCAAACACTATATCGTCAACGTCGCTTATCAAATCCTTGCGCATCCGGACGCCTACTCCGTCTTCCGTGGCTATTATTCTGATTTTCCCGGCGTATATCCCGCCGAATGCTGTTGAATCTATTGAAAACTCAGGCTTTACTTCCGATACTTCGCCTGACGCGCTTGTCACTTCAAAACGTTTTGTATCTTTGTTATATACGGCCTTATCGTTTCCGCTTATCACTTCTATTTCCGTATTTTCGCCGCCGATTATATCTCCGTTGATTTTTATTATTCTTCCTATAAGCTGCGCGTAATTAAGATTTTTCGCGTCTATTCCGAGATTATACGCGACGTTATTGCCGTCTTTATCCGTTACGTTTTTACCTATGACGGTTATTGCCGCGTTTATGTCTTTAGACAGCATAAACGGATTTAATTTCCCGTTCTCATTTAACGTATTATTAAAATCGCCCATTCCGGACATCCCGTTTATCAGAGTAAGCCTTGCCGTATTTATAAACCCGCCGCCGCTTATCATTATTCCGTTGGGGTTTGCTATTATCAAATCAGCCCGTTTTCCGGCTATTTCAACATAACCGTCTATCATTGTCTGCCGGACGCTTGTAACTTCGTTTAATATTATGTCCGCTTCCATTCCGCCGTCTTTGTTAAAATTAGGATTGCCGTACACCGCGCCAGCCAAATCCGTATTTACCGCACTGCCTTTGTAATTATTTATTATGAGGTTTTCCTGCGTTACGTTAAAATCTTTATAATAATTTACACTCACACCCCCGGCGCTTGGGCGGTTGATATGCACTATAGGAGTAGCATTTTGCGCACGCTCAAATTCTATCTCGCCTCTGCCTTTGGTATTATCTGCTTCCATGCCTTGCAAAGGGTTATCTTTAATGTTGTTTAAAGAATGGTTAGTATTATGGTTTGACGATGAATTTTCACCAATGTCAGGACTTGCGGCATATGCTGCCGTATGGCCGAAAGCAAGCAAAATTGCCGTAAGTACCGCGATCCCTTTTTTGAGTTTTAATAAATTTTTCATAGCTTTTTTACCTCTTTGCTATCTGTCTAATAAAAAATCAATGATGTTTTTCGTTTCTATGCCGTCTATGGATTGTGAGACTGTATCTGTTGTTATGATAAATTTTCTGTAATTATCACGCAACTTTTGTAAAGGCGTAATTTCTCTTTCAAGCGTTTCTTTTGTGTTCAGCGTTTGGCACACCTGATAATAAGCTGCTTCTTTTGGCGATTGAACCACAAAATCTATTTCAAGATTTCCGATTTTACCTATGTTAACGCGATATCCTCTTCGTATCAGTTCCAAATAAACAATATTTTCCAAAATATGCCCCATATCCAAATTCCTGTTACCCAATAAAATGTGTCTTAATCCTATATCAGCAAGATAATATTTTTCCAATGATTTTAAATATTGCCTGCCTTTAACGTCAAATCTTTGGCATTTGTATAAGATAAAACTTTCACAAAGCGCTCCTATATAATTATCAACCGTAGCAGATGTTGTTTTTCTGCCGTTTGACGATAAAGTATCGCTTATCTTTTTTGAAGAAACGATATTTCCTATATTGTCAAACATAAATTTAACAACGCTTTCAAGAAGCGTTATATCGGCTATTTTTTTTCTTTGGGCAACATCTTTTAATAATATAGAGCTGTAAATTCCTCTTAAATAATCGTCAATTACATCGCTGTCGCTAATGTTTGCGGCATAAGGGAAAGAGGTGAATTTTAAATAGTCGTCAAAACATTGTTTTACATCGCCTGCGCGGACAGTAAAATATTCTTTAAACGATAAAGTCTGCATTTGAATTTCAATATAACGTCCGGATAACAATGTTGAAAGTTCACCGGAAAGCATATAAGCGTTTGAACCGGTTATATATATGTCTATATTATCTTTTAAAAACAGGCTGTTGACCGTTTTTTGAAAATTTTCAACATTTTGGATTTCATCTAAAAAAACATAAACTGTCTTATTTTTTAAGAGCTTATCGGAAATATATTTATTAAGTTTTTTGTAATCCAGCAAATTTTCCAAATTTACGTCATCAAGGCTTAAATATATTACCTGCCTTTTTTGAACGCCCTGCTTGTATAAGGAGCCTATAAACTGTTTAATCAAAGTTGATTTGCCGCAGCGCCGTATTCCGCTTATAACCTTAATAATGTGCTGGTCTTTATGTTTCTTTAGCTTATTTAAATAAGAAAATCTTAATATTTGTTTCACAAATACCCCTTTTTAAGTTTTTATTTTATATTACAAAAACATTGATTAAATGTCAATTTTTTATTATACAAAGCAAAAAAAAATTTAGACAAAACAATTCACCCTCCAGCACATCTCATAACCTACCAGCTTGCTCCGATTCTCCAGTAAACGGCTTCATTTTCTTTTGGCAGTCCGTCTCTTGTTTGCAAATAGTCAGGTCTATATAAAGCTTTTGAATAAGTTACGGATAAATTAACGTATCTTCCCCAATATCCAAGCGACACTCCGCAGCCTGTAATATACCCCCTGCCTGCGTTGTATTGGATGTCATAAATGTTTTTGTGCCTGTTTGCTGCGTATCCAAAATCGTAAAATACCGTTAAATAGGTTTTTGACAGCAGCGAAGCTGGAGATTGTCCGAATAAAAGCGCCTTTCTGTTTTTCATGGATTCTTTTTCCGTAATGGCATCAGGCAGCATATCAATCATGTTTGCTCTTAAATCATTGCGGATATAAAAACCGTTATCGCCGCTTATTGTGGTGTCTCTAAAGCCCCTTACGGAATACTGCCCTCCCGCGCTGAACTGGTCAATTCCGTATAAAGTGTCAAAGCTGTATTGCGAATCCACCGTTGCGGAATAATGCAGAGGAAGAAGATTTCTTTTATGAAAATTTTTATCTTTTGTCAGCAGCGGAACTCCGAGCCGGCTGCTGAAATATATGTACAACTTCACTAAATCGTATTGAAGCTTTGGGTCGCTGTCGAGCATCTGGGAGTTCGCGAATACATCGGTATCGGTTTTCGCGCCGAACAATCCAAGCCCTTTTTTATAAGAAGGTTTAAAAATTATCATCCCGTATTTCGTATATACGGTATTATTAACATATAATGACACGCTGCTTCTCTTTGAACTTCCGGTTTCGCTTCTAACGTCTCTTATATAACTTTTAGATTCTCTTATTTCCAGAGAGCTGCCTAAATTAGATTTAAAATCCGGGGTTTTGTATATGACTCTGTCAAAGGAATACGAATGAAGCAAAGTTTTGCCCGTCAGATGAAAAACGCTGTTCTGTCCATATGCGGTGGTTTTATAATATGAGTAATTTAAAACAGGATTAAACGACCAATAACCCAGCGGGAAGGAAAGA
>Ga0099364_10010743_pt1 | contig 12560 bp, 5 predicted proteins | sample TergutTh196P3_FD_73070 | JGI IMG/M metagenome (GOLD analysis project Ga0099364, IMG submission 73070) | Microcerotermes parvus P3 segment gut microbial communities from Pointe-Noire, Republic of the Congo - Th196 P3 | ecosystem: Host-associated > Arthropoda: Insects > Digestive system > Gut ... | reverse complement strand
CTAGCCTCTTTTTCAGTAAAACCGACTATATTGTTAAATATTGGCAATAAAGATATGTTATCACCAATATTAAATCCACTAGAAACATCGTCCATAGTAGTAGGGGATACACCTGTGATAAATAATCGCTCAAGAGCAGATTCTTTCCCAGATGTTAAAAGTTTTAAGTTTATAAAGAATTGCTTAAAAAATCCAACTCCTTTAGTTATTGCATGATAAGCCTCTATCCCCTGTTCGGATAATAAAACATTTGTGAAATGGTCATATTCGTCAATTAGAATGTATAATCTATGTTCGGTGTCCATAAGATCAGTTGCTAAAGTGTGAAGCTTTTTATGAGCTAAGATTTCTTTTTCGATTATCTTTATCAATTTTTCTGGGAGATATTTTTCATAAGTATCCAAAAATTTATTGATTACTTTGCAACAATAATCGTTAAAATCCTCTTGCATTAAGTCGATATCTTTTGTTATTGCAGAAAAATTAAAGTATAATATCAAATATTTACCACGATATGGGGTCTGATTATTCAATATCCAAGTATCTCTGAAAATATTGTCAAATTGTTCTTGATCATTAACATCATAATACGCGTATAACGTGCTTAAAAAAAGTGATTTGCCGAAACGACGGGGACGTATAAAGAATACATATTCAATCTCTTCAATTTCTGGTATATACATCGTCTTGTCAACATAATAAGCATTCTTCCTTCTCATTCCCATAAAAGTTGATTGACCATAAGGAATTTTTTTTATTTCGTTCATGATGACTCCTAAATATAAGTTATTATGTACAAGATAATTTAATTTAATTTTTTTGTCAAGATAAATTTTATTCATCGTAGGGAACGCACCCTTTTCTGTAGGGAACGCATTTATTCGTTCCTAATTCGATATGGATCCATACAGAACTAGGAACGAATAAATGCGTTCCCTACAGAAAAGGGTGCGTTACCTACAGGATTTTATGTCAAGGAAAATTAATTAAAATAATTCTTGACAACATTTACTGAATAAATATAACCGCTTTAGTATGAATGTAAAATAACTTAAAAGGTAGGATATATAATGCCAGACACTCACATTATACAAGACGTAGATTTAGTGCAAAAAGCACAGAAAAAACTTAAAAATATGGGTACGGACTTAAACACCGTTATTAATGATTTTCTATTAAAAATAATTAGTCAAGACACTGAAGAAACCACTAATAACGTACAAAATAATGAAATAAAACTAATTAGCTTCGATGATTTGCCAAAAGAAGAACGCGAAAGAAGACTTAAAATTATTAACTCAAAGGGAACATTTTCAGATTTAAAAGGCATCTTTGAAGGTATGATATGGATGGCAGATGACTTTGATGAACCGCTTGACTGCATGAAGGATTATATGCCATGAGATATTTACTAGATACACACGCTTTGATATGGTATATAGAAAACAATCAAAAATTATCCGTAAAAGTTGCTAAAATATTAGATAATCCAGACAACTTGCTCTATATTAGTATCATATCTGCTTGGGAAATTACTATAAAATTATGTCTGAATAAGATTAATATAAGCTTTAATCTTGACGAATTATTTAATTCTTTAAAAAGAAAGAAAATAACCATTTTACCCATAAAGCAAAAATATCTTAAAGAAAATTTAAAACTAAAAATGATTCATGGTGACCCTTTTGATAGACTTATTATTGCTACTGCCATTTCAGAAAAATTAAAAATAATTACTTCAGATAGAAATATACATTTGTACAATGTTGATACTATTTGGTAAAAAAAAATAAAAAAAATCCTTGACAAAAATCTGCGTTTTAAATATTTTGTCATAAAATAACAAATAAATCTACGAAGGAACGTTATAAAAATGTCCAACATGCTAGGGGAACATAGATTTGCGAAAATCGACAGTAGGGTTATATACAAGCGTTTTAAGCACGTTTTGAAAATTTGGTCTTCGATGTCTAACACACTCGCGTTTTGCCTCCTATCCAACTATAAGCTGTCAACTATCAACTATTTGCCCCCCCCCCCCCTAGAAAACATTTTAAAATAAACACTTACGCATATTTATTGTCCATCAAAGCCTCTATTTTCACAAAGTTATTTTGTGATTATAGAGGTTTTTTTTGTGCGAAAATTTGTAAGGAACGCATGTATTCATTTCGTAAAATCTATGTAAACACATTTTGTTGCAGGACGCATAAAAGAGTCCTCAACAAAATAAATATATAAAAATTACCCCCATATAATAAAATTGGGAAATATAGGAGAAAACATGAAAAATGAAATGAACAATAATTTATATATTGATAGTAGCATTATCAATACACCGGGAAAAACTTTTAAAAATAAATTAGATTGGCTTCAATCAAACATACAGTCTGATAGTTGCTATTTAGTTGAGATTTATGAAGACGATGTTATTAAACCACAAATATTTTCTTGGGATGATAAGAGTAACGTCTCAATAGTTTTAAAAGGCGTATCTAAAACAAGAATGATAACCTTATCTGAAAATGGAACACTTTTTGATATAGGTAAAGGTATTACACTGATATTAGATAATTTTGTGACTTTAAAAGGAAAAACAAACAATAATGGACCATTAGTCGTAGTCTCAGGAAAGTTAATCTTGAACGAAGGATCTTCTATAATAGATAATGAGAACTGCGGTGTTGCAAATATTTTTGCCGAAGGTGGCGGGGTATTGGTTTGGAATGAGTTTATCATGAATGGTGGAAACATAAGTGGAAATAAAGCAAGTTATGGTGGTGGGGTAGCACTTTATGGCAAAGAATCTACTTTTATAATGTACGATGGAACTATTTCAGGTAATATGGCAGCTGATTCTGGAGGTGGAATCAGTATTGGAACATCCTTCGATTCTGAAGGTTGCAAATTTACAATGAACGGAGGAAATATTATTGGAAATACTGCCGATTATTCCGGTGGTGTGGGAGTTTTAGGTTGTTTTCTTATGAATGATGGCATTATCTCTGATAATATTGCAAGAGATGGTGAAGGCGGTGGGGTTGGTATAGCTAAGGGAGAGTTCATAATGAAAGGTGGAACTATCTCAAGAAATATAGCTCAATCTGTAGATGATAGTGTAGGGGGTGGAGTAAAGTTATCAGGTGGATTAGTTCATAACAGAACCTTACAATGCCGTTTTACAAAAAATGGAGGAATTATCACAGGTTATTCAAGTGATTCAGTAAATGGTAATGTTGTGAAAATTGGGGCAAGAATAGTTAATGACAAAGGCCATGCGGTACTTTGTGGGCGAAATGGAAAAATTGAACTGATATTTGATAAAACATTAAATGAAGAAGACAATGTGTATTTTGATACAAATAAAGAGACCACAACAGGTGATAGTGGATGTTACATAGCTACTGTGGTATATGGCTCTTATGAAGCCCCTCAGGTTGTGAGCTTGAGGAGATTTAGAGATGAATATCTTTCAGGTAGATATTTAGGTCGTTTATTGATTAGGAATTACTACCGTATTGGTCCCTCAATAGCAGAACGATTAAAAGGTAAAGAAGTAATAAATAAACTAATAAGAATTATTCTTGATAAAATAATTCTAAAATTAGATAAAATATGGAATATTCAAAACAAATATCGATAGAATATGATGCTCTAATTAAAGAGCATGAACACAAAATATCATCACTTTCTAATAAAGTGAAGGATATAACAAAATCTATTTCTGAAGATGAAAAGGTTTTAGATGAATTCAAATATAAAGAAAGTTGGTTAGAAAAATATGGAAATAGTTTATGGTTTTTTCAATATAAAATCAAAGATTTGGTGTTCAATGAAAAGCTTCCAGATATCCGTCAAAAAATCGAATATCAAAGAAAAAACATAGAAAATAAAAGTATTGAACTTAATTATATTGAAAAAGAGATAAAAACTGCTAAACAACTAGTTCAAAAACTTCAATCAGAAAAAAAAGAACTACAAAAAAAATCACAGCTTTTTGAATTGATTACGTCAGCTAAAAAAGGTGATACAACCGCACAGTATCAGCTTGGTTTGAATTATTTCAAAGGTGACATCGTTGAGAAGAATATTTCTACTGCTTTGGAATGGTTGCAAAAAGCAGTAAATCAAGGTCATACCCAAGCCAAACAAGAAATTATCAGAATAAACAAAATCAACGATTTAGAGAGTGAAATTTCAACTACTCGTGATAAAATTCGCGATATAGATGAAATCATCAGCAAAATAGGTGATCGAATTGATGCAATATATGGTACAGGTAAATATTATTCAGAATATCGCCCTCTTTCCATGAGTGTGCTTACTCAGAGAGACAGAGAATATATACAAAAAACATACAACTATGAACAAGAAAACAAACTACTAAGAGAAAAAATTAAGACATTAAAAGAAAAATTAAATAGTTTGTGACAAGAGTAAGAAAGAATTAATATCTTATACAAAGATAGAAAAGAATACAAGCTCGTGGAGGAAAAATGAGCATAAGAAAAAAAATAAACTTCATTTTTATTGCCTTAATCTCGTTATTTTTAGTACAAATATCAACGTTATCGGCGCAAACAGAAAATGAGAGTACAAGAGTTCAAGGTGATAATTTCGCAGATAAGTTTGCATGGTTACAAGCATTCGCACAAAGTAACAACAGTTATTTGATTGAAATATTATCTGATGAAAGCATATTGCCTCAAAGACTAGTTTTTGGAGACAAAAGAAATATTACAATTATCTTTCGAGGAATATCTACAAATCGAAACATAAGGCTTTCTGGAAGTGGTACTATGTTTACTGTATCATCTGGAATGACAATGATACTTGACAACAATATTACCTTGATAGGTAGTAATAGTAGCTCAAATTTTTGGAGTAGTAGTGGGGGTATAGGAGTAATCGTTGAAGAAGGAGGCACTTTAAAAATGAATAATGGGTCTACTATAAAAAACAACGGTGCGGGTGGAGTGATCGTTCGTGGTTATTTTGAAATGAATGGAGGGACTATTTCACATAATAGTGAGTCTCCAGTTGGATATGCAGGCGGTGAACGGAACACATTTTTGGGTAGTGGAGTCAATGTGGACGGAGGTGTTTTCATTATGACAGGAGGAATTATAATTGAAAATAGCGGTTCTGGAGTAGGTGTCAATGGTAGCAATAATGCAGGGGGATTTGGTACTAATAGTGTAGGTAGATTTACTATGAGTGGTGGATCCATATCTCAAAACAGATATGGTGGAGTTCATGTGAATAGTAGTACAAGCATTGGAGCTAATTTAAAAGGTGATTTTATCATGAATGGAGGCTCAATCAGTGATAATGGTTATGCTGGTGTTAGCGTTAATTATGACAGATATGCCGGACAAGCAGCATTCACAATGAATAATGGAACAATTAATAATAATGATGGACCTGGTGTGTTTGGTAGCGGTTTATTTACATTAAACAATGGTACTATCTCAGGTAATTCAGCAGATAATGGAGGTGGTGTATATGTATCAACATTAGTTATGAATGGTGGTACTATAACGGGAAATAACGCAACTGAAAATGGTGGCGGAGTAAATGCTGGTAACTTTACAATGCGAGGTGGAACAATATCTAGGAACACAGCATTAGAGAGAGGTGGTGGGGTATATGTGGCAGGTTCATTTGTTAAGTCTGGAGGTATAATAACAGGTTACGGTAGTGATTCGAGTAATGGAAACTCGGTGAGAGGTAATTCTAGCAATATTAGAAATTTTAGAGGGCATGCTGTTTTTGCAGGTTCTGATTCGGAACCCGTTAAAATAAGAGAAAATACTGCAGATGAATCTGACAATTTATCCTATAATAGATATTCAAATGCACCTGTCAGGTATAGTGGAGCATGGGATAATTAGTACAAAGTTCCGTTGTACGAAATGGAGTTTCGGAGAGGAGGCATTACTGATCACAGTCTGCAAATCCCATTTTGTGTAAACGAACTGTTTTTGTGTGGTTTTCATACTATTCCTCGTTTAATATGTACCTATATTCGTAGGGAACGCATACATGAGGGTTGGTTATTTCTCATTGGTTAAGTACACGTTATACTGTGGAATTTATTGGATTGTGGGAAAAAGTCAACAACCCTGATATTAATATTACTGAATTCAGTAACATTAGCTAGAAATTCTGTTGTTAAAGCTTTGACATAAAAAAACATGTTTATATACATTTTTTCGTTGTACCTAAATTCGTATGGAACGCATTAATGCGTTCCCTACGAAACAGTTACATTTTACTAAAAAATAATCTAAAAAAATCCTTGACAAAATTCGGCGTTTTAAATATTTTGTCATAAAGTAATAAAAATAAACTTCTGAGGAAGGTCATAAAAATGCCTAACATATTCGGGGAATATAGATTTGCGAAAATCAACAGCAAGGCACAATACAAGCGTTTTAAGGACGTTTTGAAATATTGGTCTTCGATCTAAACTCACCCGCGTTTTGCCTCCTCATTCAGCTATAACCTGTCAATTATCAACTGTTACTCCTTCTATCAATACTCTGTAAAATAATCTCTTACGCCATTTTGTTGTTATTTAACGTTTTTCTTATACGTATATTTTTGTATCCAGAATGGTACGAATAAATGCGTTCCTGACAGAATAGAGGCGAAGGAGTAAACATGAAAAACACACACAAATTTAAACAATGGATATTATTAATTATTGGAATATTATCTTCACAGATTATCCGGGCTGCATGGTTGAATGACATACCTATAACACTAACCCAGCCGGATGGAACAGAACTAGAACTATTTGTAACAGGTGACGAACATTACAGATGGGTACATTGTGCAGAGGGTTACACTGTTATTCAAGACTTACAAACATCACATTGGTGCTGGGCGATAGTAGAAAAAGATGAACTAATATCCACAGGTTTCCCGGTTCATTTATATTCACCTGAAAAATTAGGAATTACGCCGCATCAAAACATTTCAGATGAAGGATATCTGCTGAAAAGAGAAAGAATGGAATCTGTCTCTAGAAATTTCGACACACGTGCGGCTTCGATTGGTGTTCTTGAAAATTTAATTATTTTTATTAAATTTTCCGACCAAGCTGATTTTACGCAACCATTTAGTTCGTTTGAAACTGATTTTAACAGTACAACACAAGGAGTAAATAGTGTAAAAAACTATTTTAACCACGCTTCATATAATCAAATGTCAGTTAATTCTCATTTTTTTCCGACACAATCTGGCACAACTGTTGTAACGTATAATGACCCAAATCCAAGAAGTTACTATACTTTTGCAAACGCAGGTTCTCAAATAAATACAAGATTCCATACGATGCTTAGAAATGCTGTATTATCTATAGCCAGCCAAGTGCCAACTTCATTGAATATTGATACAAATAATGATGGTGATGTTGATAATGTTATCTTTATCATTAAAGGCGGTCCTGCTTTACATGAAAATGACTTATTATGGCCCCATAAATGGTATATCTATTTTGCTTCACCACCAACGATAAATGGGAAGAGAGTGTTTCAATATAACGTAAACCTTGAAATGAGTGACGGTTATTTTACACCGGGAGTTTCTGTTTATTGTCATGAAATTGCACATTCTTTTGGAGCTCCTGACCTATATAGATATAGTTATGATGGTTATAACCCTATTGGAATTATGTGTCTTATGTCGAACAATACTCCAATTCCACAATCTATTTCTGCTCATATTAAAGAAAAATATTTGAACTGGTTAACCATTCCTACTCTTACACACAACGGAACTTATACGCTTAATCCGATTACAAGCAACTCTGGAAACAGGGCTTATAAAATAGAATCGCCTAACACTACAAACCAATACTATATTATTGAATATAGAAGAAATAGCAACACGGGATATACTATTGATACTTCATTACCTAATTCTGGTATTCTTGTTTATAGAGTTATGACTGGTATTAATGTAGGCAATAGAAACGGACCACCTGACGAACTTTATGTTTATAGACCGGGTGGTACTTTAACTGCAAATGGAATTATTAACAATGCCTTCTTTTCTGCTCAAACTGGAAGAACGGTAATTAATAATTCTACCGACCCCAATCCTTTTGTTTATGGAAATACTAACGGCTCTACTTCTATTTTAGGAGGTCTCGATATTTCTAACATAGGGGCAGCTGGAGATTCAATTACATTCAAACTAAACTCAGCTTTGCCTGAAATTATCGGAACCATTGCACAAAGACCTTCGAACTGGGGACAAGTTGGTGCTGGAACAGAAACAAATCCCTATTTGATAAGTAACTTAGCAAATTTAAGGTGGTTGTCCGAAGTGTCAAACGATTGGTGGGTGAATGCAGATACACATGTTCATTTTAAACAAACAGTAAATATTGATGCTATGGAAACAATCGAATGGAATAATGGAGAGGGTTTTAAACCGATTGGCGAAACAACATTTGTAGGATTTTACGATGGTGATGGATTTGTTATAAGTAATCTTTATATGAACATAGAATACCATACTGCCTATATAGGATTATTTTCGAGTACACATAATTCTACATTAAGAAACGTAGGTTTAGTAAATGCATATATCAACGTTCCAGAAGCAGAGAATGTCGGCGGGCTTGTTGGACGTGCAATAAACTCAACCATAATAAACTCTTACTTCACGGGTAAAATATACGGAAAGAATGAAATCGGTGGGATAACTGGGTCTACAGTTAACGTGTCAATAATAAACACATATTCTATTGGGGATATTAATGGAGAAATTTACGTGGGTGTGATTGCAGGTTCAACTAATTCCACAAATATATCTAACTCATACACCGCTGGAAAAATAAATGGAACTCTTTGTATAGGAGGATTTGCGGGTGGTGATCAATCCGAATCTTTTTATTCGAAAATAGAACATTCTTTTTGGGATATTCAAACTACTGATATTTCTGATCCAGTTGGCGTTGGTACAACTCAAATCATTAATTCATTCGGACTTACCACTTACCAGATGAAACAAGCATCAACATATATAAACAGTGGCTGGGATTTTTCCACTATCTGGGCTCATAATCTTGACAGAAATTTCGGCTACCCATATCTACAAAAACTGCCAACTGTACCCTTTACTTATCGTCCCCGAAATCTAGCTGAAACAACGGTACAAAATTCAGTCACTTTACAATGGCAAGCTCCACAAACTGGAAGTACAGGAACATTTGCTAATTATTATATTTATCAGCGTATAAGTACAACTGAAAACTGGAACTTAAAACATACAACTAATGCTTTGTCATGGACAGATTCTAGGCTTATTCCCGGTGAAACATATCAATATTTTATTACAGCTGTTTATACAGAACCAGATGGCGAATCCGCACCCTCAAATATTGTAAATGTAACGATAAGTTTACCACCTCCTGTTTTTGAAATCTACCCTTTATCTCATAATTTTGGAAGCGTGGTTCAAGGTGTAACATCAGAACAGCAAACGTTTACAATATCTAACACAGGTGCAAGCTCATTGATAATAAACAACATAACAATATCGGGTACAAGTGCATTTAATTTGTTAAATATCGGTACGTTTCCATGGACAGCAATACAACCGGGTGATGAACGAAGTTTTCAAGTTTCGTTTACTCCTATTTCTGTTGGCTATCAAACCGCAACTATTGAGATAACGGATAATATATCTGCAAGAAACATATTGATGAGTTCTGGAAACAATGAAGACAGAGAAATTCATAATATTCTTATTGAAGGTATGGGTATAGAACCCGTACCTCTACATGCTATTAACCCAACACCAATACATAATGCAAGCTTTGTAGAGTTATCACAAGTTCTAAGCTGGGAACCATCTATCCTGTACGGAACGCATTTATTCGTTCCTAGTTCGGTTGCATCCCCCACCGGCTACAAACTTTATTTCGGAACCACAAACCCACCAACAGTGTTACACGAAATAGGTAATGTGACCAGTTGGACACCAACACCGGCATTGACTTTTGACACCACATATTATTGGCAGATAGTGCCATATAATACAACCGGTGAAGCTATTAGTAACCCTATCTGGTCATTTACAACAGTTCCTCAAGTTTTCAACCCACCACGAGACCTATCAGCAATCCCCGGCTTCAAACAAGTTGAACTAAGCTGGTTAGAGCCTTTATCCGGTAGTAGCGGAACATTGATTGGATATGATGTGTACCGCGATGGAGCTTTCATTTTCAATTGTAAATTGTCAATTGTCAATTTTACTGACATCGGCCTTACCAACGGCGAAACTTATACATATCAGGTTAGAGCCATTTATGAAAATCATGATGGAACATCAAATATTGCACAAACGACGGTAACATTACCTGCGTTTGCACCGGTGACAGATTTTATAGCGACAGTTTCCAATCAAAATATCAATCTATCCTGGGTGGCACCTGTGGGGCAGCCTATTCATGAATATATATTATCGCGTTCAGATAATGATGAAGATTTTGTGATTATTAACAGGTTGGGAGCAAGCTCTACTACTACAGATATTGTAGAACCTGATAATAAATACACATATAAGATCATTGTTGTGTACAGCAATCCAGATGGATTATCCGAACCTGTAACATCAAATACTGTTATTGTGCCGTTGTTTAATTCGCCACGTAATTTGGTGGCTGTTTCTGGTTTGGATAGTAAAGTAGAATTATCTTGGGAAGCACCATTGCCACAAAATTATGGAACTGTAATTAGGTACAACATTTTCGTAGGGAACGCATTTATCCGTTCCGAAACCAATCGCTATTTCACCCATACCAACCTCGCCAATGCAATCAATTACACATATCACGTAACAGCTGTTTGGGGTGGTGAGATAGATGGCGAATCTATACCCTCAAACGAAGTTATAGGCAGGCCAGAAGACAACGTATTATCACCTACTAACATAGTAGCAGAAATTGTCGGTAATGATATAGTTGTAACCTGGCAATCTCCTTCACGTGCTTTTCTATCATATAAGCTATTCAAAAACGATGTATTACTTATCGAAACAGATGAACTTCAATACACAGATATTAACCCAGATGTTGATACTGGCTTTGTTTATAGTGTTTCTGCTCTTTACGACAGTGGAGAATCTGAACGCATATTTACAGATTTAATTTACATTCCAATATTTACACCAATATCAGATTTAAATGCAATTTTTGATATAAATAAAGTGATTTTAACATGGGATGAGCCTGAAAAACAAAACCACGGTGAACTTATAGGATATGATGTGTACCGGGATGGTTCTTTCATTGTCAATTGTCAATTTTCAATTGTCAATTTTACAGATACCACCGTATCTCCCAACCAAACATACACATACAACGTTATCGCAATATACAACAACCCGGAAGGTCAATCAACACCAGTAGAAATTTCTATACAAACGCCAGATATAAAACCAGCAACAGATTTAACAGCAACTGCCGGTAATAACGTTGTTTATCTTGAATGGTCTGCACCTGAATCTCCATATTTTGGTGAAATATCGGGATACAATATCTACCGAGACGGTTCTTTCATTGTCAATTGTCAATTATCAATTGTCAATTTCATTGATAATAACGTAATAAATGGATTAACTTATGATTATTATGTTATTGCAGTTTATACTAATCCAGAAAACGAGTCAATGCCTTCAAATATTATCGAAATAACCGTTATTCCGCCATCAATTATTCATAATCCACCAAGAAATCTACAAGTTAATCATGTTAATGGCGGTTTTGATTTATCTTGGCAAGAACCTAATTCAGGAAGCACAGGAGTTTTTGTAGAATATGAAATCTATCGCAATAACGTTTTAGTTCACAACACAGATGATATGTCGTTCAATGACAGATATTTACCTAATGCAAGTGAATACTCTTATTTTGTAAGAGCCGTATATGTTAATCTAACTGGTTATGCTGATTCTGATATTATATCTGTCACTTCTGTTTTCATGCCTGTAACTGACCTTGCTGCTTATGTTTCTGATGAAAAGATTATTCTATCATGGTCACCTCCTGCAAGTGGAAGTACTGGCATACTATTTAGGTATGATTTGTATAAAAACGACATATTTATAAACAATTTCTCTGAAAATGAAACCACATATATTGATGATGATATCAGCTATGACGTTAGCTATTCTTATTATTTAAGAGCAGTTTACACACAGCCTCTGGGTATTTCTGACCCGTCTAACAATGTTGGACCATTCATTATAAACACACCATCGCCTATCTTTAGTATAACCCCAGAATCACATGATTTTGGTGATATTGTTATTGGCAGAAGCTCGCTTCCACAAGTATTTACGATAAAAAACATAGCGATTGTTTCTACTCCTTTGATAATTAATAACATAAGTTTAAACTCTGATGATTATGTTCTCACAGAGCCGCTTATAACCCATCTTGAAGCAGGTGAAGAAACTACTATTTCTGTGATATTTGCACCATTGACACCCGGTTTAAAAACTGCTATTCTATCAATAGAACATAACACTGAATCCTCTCC
>Ga0099364_10010742_pt1 | contig 12561 bp, 13 predicted proteins | sample TergutTh196P3_FD_73070 | JGI IMG/M metagenome (GOLD analysis project Ga0099364, IMG submission 73070) | Microcerotermes parvus P3 segment gut microbial communities from Pointe-Noire, Republic of the Congo - Th196 P3 | ecosystem: Host-associated > Arthropoda: Insects > Digestive system > Gut ... | reverse complement strand
GTGCTCACCACCGCGTCTGCTTCGCAGCCACCCCTCCGAAGGAGGGGAATTGGATCGCCGCCACGTAACATATTATGTATCAAGAATATATAAGGAACGAATAAAAGCGTTCCCTACAGAAATAGGTTATTTTTCGACTTTTCGGAGGGGATTCCTACGGGATTGGTGCCGATGGGCAAGTAATATCACTTGCTTTTCAATCTATAAAACGGTAACATCCGCACTGGTGAATATGACCTTTTTGCCTGCCGAATGCCCGGCAAGCCCATATCTTGTTCTCTATTTATGTATGTATACTTATCCTTTAAAATCTTTGCCGTTTCATGATTTATGACTTGAGCTGCACCTTTTATAACAGGGTCATATTTTTCATAATGCACGGTTGCCATATCGTTTGTTTGAGGGCTCCATATCGCAAAGGCACAGATCTTGCCATTCACATAAAGTTTTATGCCCTCATTCGGCAGGACATCCCATATTTCGAGAGATTTTTTAAGAGCCTCTATTTCTATATCCAAGTATTCATCATGGTTTTCATGGACACTTTCCCAATAATAACAAAACTCCATCAGTTCATGATAGTCACTACTTTCTATTTTCTTTATGGTCCAGTCAGGGTATTGTCTCAAAAATTGCGAGATCAAGTTTTTCTTTTTTGCCAGTTTTTTTCCTGAGAGATTGACCAAACTTTCTGCACTATAAATATAATCATTCCAGTCTACATCATTATAAACAGTAAAATATTCACCTAAATTTTGTGTATTTTGAACATATTTATCTGAGATGACCATGATTTCTACTTTTTTGTGTATTTTTTGGCAACAGTTGTTTATTTGATAAAGCTCTGCAGCAGTCAATTTTTCTCCGATAGGAGCAAGCAAATATCCATAAAAAGGATTAAACAACACCAACCGTTCGTTAAAAACAGCATATTCCAGCTTGAAAAACAGACCCCAGCTAAAAACAGTACAGATATTAAAATCACAATTTTCCGCTGGGTATTTCCTCAGAAAATCATATATCATCTCAAATTCATCGAGCGTGATTGTTTTAAACATTTTTTCGAGTGTCGAAAAATCATTGTCCATAAATTGCACGACCTTTTTCTATTTTTTTATTAAAAAAGGGATATACCCCTCCATTCTAGAAAACCCATATCTGTCATAAAAAGAGATTGCCCCGGGCTCTGCTATCAATCCGATCCAGCTGATTTTTTTACTCTTTAGAAATGCTACGATTTTGTCCATGATAATAGCACCTATCCCTCGCCCTCTAAATGATTTTAAAACGACTACATCTTGGATATAGGCATCTGAGACTCCATCGCTGATAGCACGACCCATTCCAATGATTTCATCGTTTTTCATAGCGACGGCAAAGCAAAAAGAACCGTCAATAATTTTTTGTATAAAATCTGGGTCCACACCATCATTTTCCTCTTTCCACCACCCAGCATCTTTGTACAATACTATCAGCTGTTGGATATCTGCTGTTTCAACGATCTCTATCTTTATCTCGTCCATACAATACTCCTTTTCTTTATCGGGTAAAATCCATATTTCCCATAATCTGTGAAACTGCACATATCGCGGCAGTTTCTGCTCTTAAAATATTTCTTGAAATTCGAACTCGTGGGACAGAAAGTTTGTCAAACAAGGCAAACTCGTTCTTGTCGAATCCACCTTCGGGACCTATTATCATGCACAAAGACACCTGACGAGTTTTGTGAGAAAACTCTTGTTTACTTTCAAACATCGTTTTTATGTATTCACACAAAGAAACATCTGGCAAGGTCTCTGAAGCCAAAATAGGACTGTATCCTTTCTCCTTCAGTTTGATAAAAATATTGTTGAGATCTGATACACCATGGATCTTTGGTAGCCACGCATTCCCGCATTGTTTTGCGGCACTGATCGAAGTTTTTTCCATCTTGTTCAGCGTGTTTTCCCCCGAAAGTTTGACGGAGTGAATTGTTGTCATCGGAAACAAGTCATCCACCCCTAGTTCTGTCAGCTTTTCTATGATAGTCAAATCATGTTTGTTTTTTAACAAAGAAAAAGCACAACCAACCTTGTAATTTGGTTTTTCAACATATATATTCTCAGAAATTTCCAAAAGCACAGACTTCTTTTTAATCTCACAAATCGTCCCCCTGGCTCTCCGTCCTTTCCCATTTATTAAAGTCAACACATCACCTTTCTGGTGTCGAAAAACATTTTTGATATGATGAAATTCTTCATCAAAAACTTCTATTTCAAAGGTATTTTCTATAAAATCAATATAAAATGATGGCATTTTTACACTTCATAAACTCTAAAACAAACTATCGAAACAGTCCCTTGACCCTTTCTACAAAGCTTTTTTCTAGTTTCAGCTCTCTCTTGTTGTCATACTCTCGAAACTGTTCCAATATCTTTATTTCTTCTTTACTGAGATTTGTCGGAGTCATCAATCTGACCATCACATACAAATCACCTACATATGATGAATTAACTTCAGGCATTCCTTGTCCAGAAACCTTAAAGACTTTTCCAGTTTGAGTTCCTGCGGGAATTTTCAATTTTATTTTGTTGTTTATAGAGGGAACTAGTATATCGTCTCCGAGGGCAGCTTGCGTAAAGGATATAGGAAATTCACAATAGAGGTTTGCACCTTCTCTTTTGAGAGTATTGTCTTCTTTTTCATGTATCATCACCAGAATGTCTCCTTTTATACCGCCTCTTGCAGCAGCATTACCCTCACCACGAATCCTGATATATTGTCCTTCATGGACCCCTTTTTGTATATTTACATTTACATTTCTGGTTTGTGGGGTTCTGCCTTCGCCATTACAGTTGGTACATTTGTTTGCTACTATTTTCCCTTCACCTCGACAGCTAGGACACGCTACTATCGTTTGAACATGTCCAAAGATAGATTGTCTGACTTGTCTGACCTGACCTTGACCACCGCATTGTGAACAGTTTTGTGTTTTCCCATCCTTTGAACCAGACCCATGGCATGATTGACAGGAGTCTTTCACATTTATTTTTATAGTTTTTGAGACTCCCTCGTATATTTCTTTTAATGTCAGCGACATTTCTATTTTTAAGTCTTCTCCTTTTGCCTGACCTCGTGAGCCGCCTCTATTTCGTGAGCCGCCTCCAAAAAAGGCATCAAAGATAGATTCAAATCCACCAAAGATATCAGCAAAATCTCCCTGACGAGTAAAGTCGCTCCATGAAAAGCCTCCACTTCCAAAGGCACCTTCGAGCCCTGCATGCCCGTGCTGATCATAAAGAGCTTTTTTATCTTTATCGCTGAGTACTTCGTACGCTTCGCTCGCTTCTTTAAACTTTTCCTCAGCTGCTTTATTGTCTTTGTTTTTGTCTGGATGATATTTCATTGCTAGCGTTCGATATGCTTTTTTTATAGCATCATTGTCAGCAGCTTTATCCACTCCTAATACTTCATAATAATCTCTTTTTGCCATAATTCTCCATCGTAGAGGTAGCCCACTATCTGGCTACCTCTACACATTGTTCTCAAAATGTTGTATTTTTTTTTTCTTAAGATCCTCTTTCTGCCATCAACACTTGTACCTCGTCTTCATTTAAACCCACCATTGCTGCACCTAAATTTTCTGAAAGCTCAGCCACAATCTGAGGGTTGTCATAGTTTTGCACTGCTTTTACAATGGCTAGAGCTCTCTTTACAGGGTCTCCAGATTTAAATATTCCAGAGCCGACAAACACACCTTCTGCACCCAATTTCATCATCAAAACCGCATCTGCAGGGGTGGCAACTCCGCCAGCTGAAAAGTTTAAAACGGGCAATTGTCCGTAAATATGTACATATTCGAGCAGCTCAAAAGACACCTGCATTTCTTTTGCTTTGAAATATAGCTCATCTCGGTGCATAGCTTTTATCAGACGCATTTCACTTTGTATTGCTCTCATATGTCTGACGGCTTGGACTATGTCACCTGTCCCAGCCTCTCCTTTTGTTCTTATCATAGAGGCGCCTTCGTCGATACGTCTCAGAGCCTCGCTCAGATTAGTAGCTCCACATACAAATGGCACAGTAAAATTACGTTTGTTGATATGATATCTATCATCTGCAGGTGTCAACACTTCGCTTTCATCTATACAGTCTATGCCTATAGCCTGCAATATTTCTGCTTCTGCAATGTGCCCGATACGTGCTTTTGCCATCACGGGGATATTCACAGTTCGTTTTATTTCTTTTATTATAAAAGGGTCTGACATGCGAGAAACACCTCCAGCAGCTCGGATGTCCGCGGGAACTCTCTCTAGTGCCATCACTGCACTAGCACCTGCAGCTTCTGCTATTTTAGCCTGCTCTGGTGTAGTGACATCCATGATCACACCACCTTTTAGTTTTTTTAAAGTAACGCCTAATTTTTCAAAATTTAACATGATTTATCTCCTATTGCTTTCTACTCTATGTTTATGAGCCTTCCCGAACCAGTAATACTCGATGAGATTTTAGGATTTCCTCTGTATCGAACAGTGCCAGAACCGGTCACTCTGACATTCAAAGAGTCGGATACATTTAGTACCACTCTGCCCGAACCTGTGATTGTGATGACTGCATCGTCAGCATTAAAATCATCTCCGTTATAGTCCCCTGAGCCTGTGATCACTAGAGATGTTTCGGCACTCTGTCCGCTCAGACTGATACTGCCAGAACCTGATATAGTCGCTGCCAGCTTTTGAGATTCTATATTACCTACGATTCTCGCAGATCCTGAAATAACAGCGTCAAAATTCTGTGCTGTGAGTGTGTCTTTTGTACTAAAACTTCCAGAGCCAGACATCGAAATACCGTTTATTGATGGAGCGTAAATGTCGACTTCAAACCTCGTATACGAAAAGGACTTGTCATAGCTTTCAAACTTTATAATCAGTGTATTATTTCGATTTGTAAAAATCTCTACATACTCTGCGAGATTTGAGTCTATTGTGTAAACAACTCGAATCTCTTCACTTTTATGAAAACGAACATTCGCAGATCCTTGGCTATCTATCTTTTCAAAAGGTGAAACGGCGACTTCTGTTTCTATCATTTCCTTGTTTCCTACCAATTCCATTTTACAAGATGTCATAAAAGGCAATGCCATAGCAATGGGTAACAGCAACCATTTTGTATATTTATTCATTCTTTACATCCCTCGCTATTTATCGTCCACGACTTCATATTCTGCTTCGACAGGTGCAGCATTGTCTGTGGGCGTTTCTTGATGTGTTTGCTGTCCACCTGCCATATTTGCAAAATCTTCTGGATTAAAACCAGCACCAGCCGCACTTGCTCCCGCCTGTTGTTCTTGCATATTTTTATAGAGAATTTCACCGAGTTTTTGAGCTTTTTCAGACAATGCTTTTATTGCTTCTTCATACTCATTTGCTGTTTGAGCTTTTTCTAGTTTCTCTTTTGCTTCACTGATTGCTATTTCCAGCTCTGTTTTTTCGGAATCACTGAGCTTGTCTCCGTATTCTTTGAGACTTTTTTCTGTGCTAAAAATAAAGTTGTCTAGCTCGTTTTTCTTTTGTATTTTTTCTTTTTTCTCATTATCTTCTGCGGCGTGTGCTTCAGCTTCTTTTACCATTCTATTGATTTCATCTTCACTGAGCGAGCCCGGTCTTTCTATTCTCATAGAATGTTCTTTACCTGTCCCTTTGTCTTTTGCACTAACATGCAAGATCCCGTTTGCATCTATATCAAACGTGACTTCGATCTGAGGCACACCTCTAGGAGCTGGAGGGATTCCTACTAAATCAAACCTACCGAGCACCCTATTATCTTGTGCCATCTGTCTTTCACCTTGTAATATATTTATAGTGACAGCACTTTGATTGTCTGCAGCAGTTGAAAATATTTGAGATTTTTTGGTAGGTATCGTAGTGTTTCTATCTATGATAGGGGTTCTAATACCACCTAGAGTTTCTAGCCCCAATGTAAGAGGGGTGACATCTAGGAGTAAAATGTCCTGCACACTTTCGTCTCCTCCGAGTATTCCGCCCTGAACTGCTGCACCAAAAGCGACTACTTCATCAGGATTCATGCTGATATTAGCTTTTTTTCCAAAAAACTTTTCTACAGCTTCTACTACTGAAGGTATCCTAGTACTGCCACCCACGAGCAGCACTTCGTTTATTTCTGCAGCACTTAGTTTTGCATCAGACAGAGCTTTTCTACAAGGCTCTATACTTCTTGAGATGAGATGATCTGTGAGCCTGTTAAATTCAGCAAGGCTCAAGTCATAATTCATATGTTTTGGTCCATTTGCATTGGCAGTGATAAAAGGAAGGTTTATATTTGTGGTTTGAACACCAGACAGCTCTACTTTTGCTGTTTCGGCAGCTTCTTTGAGTTTTTGCATAGCTTGAGAGTCTTTACTGAGATCGATGTTTTCATCCTTTTTAAACTTTTCAATGAGCCAATCCATAATAGTTTTATCAAAGTCATCTCCACCGAGATGGGTGTCGCCATTTGTTGAAAGCACCTCGACCACACCATCTGCTACTTCAAGTATAGAAATATCAAAAGTACCTCCTCCTAGATCGTAGACTGCAACTTTTTCTGACTTTGCCTTTTTGTTTTGCAACCCATATGCGAGGGCTGCTGCAGTGGGCTCATTTATGATTCTTTTTACTTCGAGTCCTGCTATTTTTCCTGCGTCTTTTGTTGCTTGTCTTTGAGCATCGTTGAAATATGCAGGAACAGTGATGACAGCTTCTGAGATTTCCATGCCCAGATACGCTTCAGCAGTTTCCTTCATTTTTTTTAATATCATTGCAGACAGCTCCTGGGGAGTAAAATCTTTTTTTTCTGCTTCTATATGCACCAAAACCTCTCCATTTGATGCAGCTTTTACCTGGAAACCCACGATGCTGGTTTCTTCCTGGACTTCATTGATCTTGCGTCCAATAAATCTCTTGATAGAATAAACAGTATTTTTGTGATTGGTTATCAGCTGTCTCTTTGCTATACGACCTACCAATCTTTCTCCTTTTGCAAAGCCTACTACAGATGGTGTTGTTCTCGCACCTTCTGCGTTGATAATCACGACAGGCTTTCCACCTTCCATCACTGACACACATGAATTTGTGGTACCTAAATCAATTCCAATGATTTTTGCCATGTTTTTTATCCTCCATAAATTTTATTTTTATTTTTTAGAGACTAGTAAAAAAAAGAGATCTCCTTTATTCACTATGCTCAGTCTTTTCACCATTTGACACAGCGACCCTACTGGCTCGGATGACTTTTTCTCCTATCATATACCCATTTTGGATCACTGCTATTATCGTGTTTTCTGGCTCAGGGTCAGGTACAGCAGACCATGCCTCGTGATAGTTCGGGTCAAATTCTTTCCCCAAACAATCTATTTTTATCACCTCATTTTTCTTGAATACTGTCTTTATTTGCTGAAAAATCATTTCGACACCTTTTACATATGACTGAAAATTTGTAGCATTCACCTCTGTAGCCAAAGCTCGTTCAAAATTGTCCAGAACATCGCAAAACTCTAATATAATTTTTTCATTGGCGTATTTTACCCACTCTTGCTTATCCTTTAAAGCATTTTTTCTATAGTTGTCAAACTCAGCGAGAGTGCGCAACCATTTATCTTTGAATTCGTCTCTTTCGATTTCTAAATCATTGATTGTGTCTGATTTTTTCTTTTTCACATTTACCTCACATGTCGTATGTTTTTTCTCCAAAATGGGCGAAGAGCTGGCGGCTCTGACACCTAGTTTTTTATCTTCCATTTTATCAACCATTTCGCACCACTAGCATGCCTTGCTTTGTTGTTTCTGTTACTGCATTTGCTATATCCCTGACTTTTGGGATCAAGTTTTTATAGTCCATTCTACAAGGTCCTATCACACCCAAATAGCCCGGTATATCAAAGATTTCATACCTAGAATATACCAGTGAAAAATCAGCCCATTCAGGATTGCCAAAATCTTCTCCGAGTATCACCTTCCAGTTGTTGCTAAAAGTTTCTTTTTCTGGTGTTGAAATACTACTGAGATTTTTATGCATGATATTTACAAGCATGTCCTGCCTTTGCATCAAGTTTAAAAAGAGTATGATCATGTTTTTCTTATCAAACTCAGGCTGTTCTAAAAATTCTACATTGCTGTCAAAGTGTATAAAATAATTATTCATTTCGAATAAAGCAAAATAAAATTCTTTCACAAATAGATTTAATAGCTTGTTTTCAGATGCCCATTTTTCAGACATTTCCTCTATGTACTTGTTCTGAATATCATAAATCCGTAAACCTGAAAGCTCTTCGTTTATATAGCGTACGGCCACTTTTAGCTGTTGTTCTGAAATCTCAAAATCAGGTTTTATAACGACAGTTTTATCCATCCCCGACATTAAACTGACGACAAACAACAGTTTTTCCTTTGACACCTTAAACACATCCAAATTTTGAAGTATATCATAGGAAATTTCAGGCTCTGCGACAAAGGTGAGCAGATCTGTTTCTTTTGCGAGCAGCTGTTTGATATAATGTAGCGACAATGGAATATCTCGGTAATTATTTATCAGCAAATTTTTTAGAAAGTCGAGCTTGTCGTAAATCGTGTTTTCGATATCTTTAGAAACCAGATTTATGTACTCTCTATAACCAGAAATAGTGGGCATCCTACCAGCAGATGTATGGGGCTGATAAATAAACCCTCTTTTTTCAAGCTTAAATAGCTCATTTCTGATCGTAGCAGAACTAGCTGTTTGAAGCTTGTTATCGCAAATAATTCTAGATGAGACAGGTGACTTTGTCTGGATGTATTCTTCCACAAGTCTTTTCAAGACAAATTGTTCTCTCTGCTCAATACCTTTTTCTCGAATCCTCCGAAGAGGTATTAATTTCTCTTTACTCATTTAGCACTCCATAAATATATTTGCTAATTCAGTGCCAAAAAACCACAGGGGTATAATTTGTCAATCAAAATCTTTGATTGCTAATTTTTTTTTATTGAGCTCGGAGATCGCCGCTACGGAATGGTGCCAATTATTTGTGCGGGGCGGGGGATGCTGATTGTGTCGTCGATCGGAGATCGCCGCTACGTAACATATTATGTATCAAGAATATATAAGGAACGAATAAATGCGTTCCCTACAGAAATAGGTTACTTTTTGACTTTTCGGAGGGGACACCTATGGAATGCACTTATTCGCTCTAATTCTGCAGGGTGACTGTGCGAGTGATGATTGCTCATGGGATTCCCGCGTCTATCCTGCTTATTTTGGGGATCGGTACAGGGGCCGTACAGGGAAGGACTCAGGATACTAGATTGGGTGCGGGTTTCTCGATTTGAAATTGGGTGCTCTTTATCGATCTGGGGCGAGGATGCTGATAAAGACCGCTATAAAGTTTGATGAAATACGAATAAAAAAGTTTTGGATTACTTAAAATAATTTTAAGAAAAAACAAAAAAACTCTATTTAATATTTTTGTTTTATTGGTTATGTTTAGCCTTATGATTTGTAGTTTGATTTTAAGAGTTTGATATATGAAATTTTATGAAATAAAATCTTTAAGATTGAGTTAAATATATATAATGTTATTAGGAGTAACTTGATGTTTTTTATAAGGATAACGAGCGATGAGATAAAAAATAATTTGAACATACTTATAGCATCTGTGTCCCTATGACTATATAAGGTGGTTTATGAAAAGAAGTTTTTGTCAGATAGAACCGTTCACGCACAAAATATTTGGAAACAATGTATCGCTCCTTTCAGGAGTAGATGAATTGTTTGAGTTAGAGTTAGCTTATTGGGAATTCAATTGCCTTGATAAAGAACAGCTTCTCGAAAGGTCTGCTTTTATAAAATCTATTGACAATCAATATACAAAACACTATTTGCTTTACTCTAATTATGACGAAAAGATAAATGAAACCCGTAGTACGAACACACAAGTTTATTTTGAAGAAGGGCAATTTTCTACTGGATACGCAACACATGGTCTTTTCCCATACAGAGGTAAGTTTCATCCTCAATTGATCAAGGGTTTTTTAGGAGTAAAAAAGGGGGAAACAGTGCTCGATCCAATGACTGGGAGTGGAACTTTAAACATTGAAGCTTCTTTACTTGGGATTAGCTCCATTGCATGTGATGTTAGCCCATTCTGTCAGTTTATGATACAAAAAAATATGAAGCATTGACTATAGATATGAAGCTTTTAGATACTATTTAATTAAAGGGGGGATGAATGAACAGAGACTCTAAACTAACAGGACTATACATTGCCGATTGTGTAGAATTTATGGATAGTATGCCAATAGAATGTGTAGATTTGGTAATAACATCACCACCTTATGACAATTTGCGTGATTACAAAGGATATAAATTTGATTTTCAAAAAATAGCGCAGAGTTTATTCAAAGTTATAAAAGAAGGTGGTGTTGTAGTGTGGGTAGTAGGTGATAAAATTAATGGCGGTCGTACAATGACTAGTTTCAAACAAGCACTTTATTTTCAAGAAATTGGTTTTATGGTACATGATGTCATGATTTACCAAAAGAAAAACACACCATTTATGCGGTCTAATGCTTATACAAATTGCTATGAGTTTATGATTGTGTTATCAAAAGGCAAACCTAAAACATTTAACCCTTTAAAAGAACAAACTGTAAGAAATGGTTTTGAAATGGTTGTGCATAATAAAAAGCCGGATGGAGTAAATAATAAAGTGTTGAAAGAACTAAAAAAGGAAAAAACAAGAACGAATATATGGTCGTATGCTGTTGGTTTAGGCGGCACTACATCGGATAAAATAGCATTTAAGCATCCTGCAATGTTTCCGGAAAATTTAGCAAAGGATCATATTTTATCATGGAGTAATGAAGGAGAACTTGTTTTTGACCCAATGTGTGGCTCTGGAACCACTTGCAAAATGGCATTGATTACAGGTCGTGAATACTTGGGTGTAGACATTTCCGCGGAATACATAGAAATAGCTAAACATAGATTAGATGGAATTATAAATTTTATAAAATAGATATAAATACATAAGAGGCAATGATGAAAGATTATAAATGGGTTGTTTGTAGGCATGGCAAAGGCATACAAATTATAAATGGGATTAAAAATAAATATGAGACAAATTTTGATATTGACTCGGTTGGTTTGATAGAATCAGAAGAAAATGACTGCTTTATTGTGTGGTTAATTGGCTCAGATACTAAGTGGCATATAAATAAAACTGAAATAGATTATATTGATGTCTTAAAAACTGGAGACAAATTTGAAAATAAGATATGCAATATTTGTCATTGTTTGAAACCTGTAGAACATTTTGCGAGAAATCAAACCAACTTGCATGGAATACTTAGAAGACCATCATGTAAAAAATGCAGAACTAATATTGACAAAAGAGCACCACGAACAAAACAAGCTCGTGATATGGATAAAATAAAACCTAAAAAGGGTGAACCATTTCGTTGTCCAATCTGTACCAAAAGATCAATAGTAGGGATAACAGCTAAAGTAGTAGCAGACCATGACCACCACACAGGCAATATCAGAGATTTTATTTGTGATAGCTGTAATACAGGACTGGGAAGATTTAAAAATGGTGAAAACTATTTAATGAATGCAGTTAATTACATTAAAGATAGAGACTCTTTGAAGCATAGGTAAGTAAAAAGAATGGTGTCTGCTTACACACTTTCCATCCAGACGAGTTGAATCGTTTTGAGAAATTTTTACTCGAGGTCTTTTCCAATGATTGATATATATCTAAACAAAATTACTCAAGGCGATTGTATAGAACTTCTGCAAAATATACCAGACAATTCTGTGGATATGACATTTGCTGACCCACCATTTAATTTACAAAAAAAATACACAAGCTATTTAGATAATAGAGAATTCAATGAATATTTAGATTGGTGTGAAAAATGGATTTCAGAAATGGTAAGAATAACCAAACCAACAGGTTCGATTTTTGTTCATAATATCCCTAAATGGCTTACTTTTTACGTAACTTATTTAAATAAGCATGCATATTTTAAACATTGGATATCATGGGATGCACCAACTGCCCCTATGGGAAAATCTCTACAACCAGCTCATTATGGTATCCTGTTTTATACAAAAGAACCCAAGGGAGCAAAAATCTATGAATTAAGGCATCCACATAAAAGGGATAGAAAACAAGGTTATTTACTAAAAGATTATGGCGGGAAAAAAGATGGCTTACATCCTTTCGGACCTCTGGTTTCTGATGTTTGGACTGATATACACCGTATAAAACACAATGGTAAGAGAGACCAGCATCCATGTCAATTACCAGTTCATTTATTGGATAGACTGGTTTTGATGGTTACTGATGAAAACGATATTATCCTTGACCCATTTTCTGGGACTGGTACGACAGCTATATCGGCAAAACGATTGAAAGTTTAGATTACTTAAAATAATTTTAAGAAAAAACAAAAAAACTCTATTTAATATTTTTGTTTTATTGGTTATGTTTAGCCTTATGATTTGTAGTTTGATTTTAAGAGTTTGATATATGAAATTTTATGAAAT
>Ga0099364_10010741_pt1 | contig 12561 bp, 8 predicted proteins | sample TergutTh196P3_FD_73070 | JGI IMG/M metagenome (GOLD analysis project Ga0099364, IMG submission 73070) | Microcerotermes parvus P3 segment gut microbial communities from Pointe-Noire, Republic of the Congo - Th196 P3 | ecosystem: Host-associated > Arthropoda: Insects > Digestive system > Gut ... | reverse complement strand
TATCCAGCCCGCTACGCGGGCTGGATAGTAAAATCAGGATATTTGCTGGATTTAAACATGTTTATAAATTCCATGAACCTACGTTCTAAATAAATATAGGGCGCCGATCTAATCTAGAAAGCTGAAACTGCATTTTTAGTTTAATGAGTTGTAAAATATTTCTATACTTTAGATTTGGTTATAACCATTTCAACACTCATACTAAAGCAGAAGCACAAAACATTGTAAATTCTTGCGTTATGAGCTTCTGACCTTCTGTGTTAGGGTGAATACCATCCTCACAGAGAAAATGCCCTATATGCCTTTCTCGCAAAAATGCTCCACGTAGATCTACCAACATTGTTGCAGTATTACGAGCAATCTCCTCTACAGCCCTGGAATAATATTCCTGATGTCGATATATTGTGTTGACGCCCTTCAACCAACTCATAATATTTTCTTTATTTAGATCTTTGAAAAACCAATCAAAAAATCGCTGTGGTTCCAATGGAGGAAGGTTTGTAATAATCGGTCTAATGCCCTTAGTATTTAATTTGTTTATTATATCTGTGTAAATTTTTATAAATTTGTTGATTGGTGTATTTGGCTCGTGCTCAATGTTAGGGTTATCAGATATTCCCTTCCAGTCAAAATCACAATCATTCCCTCCAAAATTCATAAGAACAGCAGTGCAATCAGGCGTTTCTTTCAAATATCTATCCAGCATGACTTTGCCTTTCGAAGCCATACATCCCAATTTAGAACGATTATTAATTTTAAGCGAGAATCTTTTGCTTATCATAGCAATATCTATATTGTTGTTAACATGATACCGCCTGTTACGAGGATTAATTTGTATTCCCTTTAGAATAGAATCCCCAAAAACTTCGATTTTACGTATTATATTCATCCTTTACTCCTCCGCATATAGCTCTCCAACTTGCTTTATGATTCTAAATTCATTATACCATATTACATTAATATAACAAAACAAAATTGTATTGATTTGATATATTCAAATTGTATGATGTTCTAATCACTCAAGGTTATTGCATGTTAATTTCATCAACTTCTTAATATTAAAAATAAAAATTAAACATAAAAAAACTAACCAACTCATTAAATAATTAGTGAATTAGTTAGTTTATATTCCCTGCCTGCTTCACCAGGCAATTCAGTGACTCCCAGCTAGAGATAAGGTATTTAACCATGCTTGATTAATATAAAAATTGTAAATTATTTGTATTTTCGTTTTCTAGCTGCTTCAGATTTTTTCTTACGCTTTACGGAAGGTTTTTCATAATGTTCTCTTTTACGAACTTCTGCTAATACACCAGCTTTTACGCATGATCTTTTAAATCTTTTAAGTGCACTATCTAAAGACTCATTGGCTTTAATGTATATTTCTGACATATCATCTATCCTCCTTCCAAATTAGCGCAAAAATCATTTTGCCATACACCCATTAACTATATTTATGTGTAATTAAGATAACTAATGGTACCATTAAAAAAATTATACAATTCCAATTAAAAAATGTCAAGCATTTTTGTAAAATAAAATATAATGCATAATTAAAATGAAGTTATATAATAATTTTTAATTAAATTTACTAGTTTTTGCAATATTACGCGTGTTTTGATTACCATTTTAAGTAAAAGCAAATATTCTTACTTTTTCTTTGACAACCTACGCATATGAATTTTTATAGATATAATAAGTATCACGGTAGTATTCCCTTTTTTATCATCATATAAATTAGCCGTATACTATTTTAATTTTTTATTAATTAGATGTCAATATATTTTTAAAAAAAATTAAATTCCATTCTTAAAAAATTTATGTCTATTATTTGATTTTATGCGGATTATATGATATAATGCATTAGTTAAATATTTTTTCTTTATATAGTAGATATTTTGACATAATACGAAAATAATGTATATTAGTAAGTTATAATATAAAAAATTTATTTATATTCTCTATTTTAAATATTTTAACTATAAGTTACATAATTAATAAGGAGGATGAACACTAATGTCTATTCCATTTAAAGGAACAAAGGAACAAATTATAAAATTAGAAGAAATAATAAAAAAGTATAAAGATCAAGCAGGCTCGTTAATGCCTGTTTTACAAAAAGCTCAAGATATTTTCGGCTATCTACCAATAGAAGTTCAAAAAATGATATCAGTCGGCTTGAATATACCATTGGAAGAAGTTTATGGCGTTTCTACCTTCTATACTCAATTTTCACTAACTCCAAAAGGCAAATATAAAATATCCGTTTGTTTGGGAACAGCTTGCTATGTAAAAGGAGCTGGGAATATTTTTGATGCACTATCTAGAAAATTAGATATAAAAGGAGGTGAATGTACTGCAGATGGTAACTTTTCCTTAGAAGCTTGCCGTTGCATCGGAGCTTGCGGTTTGGCTCCTGTTATTACAATAAACGAAGACGTTCATGGCCGCCTTATTGTTGATGACTTAGATAAAATTCTTAAGCAATATAGTTAGTACCTATTTATTACTTAGAGGTTGATTTAGTATATTTTATCCAATTATGTTAAAATAATTAGGTATTTTAACATAATTGGATAAAATTCATAATAAATAATATAAGTAAAATCTTCATAAAAAACTAACTAAAAGAATCGTGACTTGTGCAGAAAGGAAGAAATATGAAAAGTATACAAGATTTAAAGGCAATTAGCCAGGATATGAGATCAATTTTAGATATAAGAAAAACCCATACTCCAAAAGATAATCATAAAGACCACAAACATATTATGATTTGTGCAGGTACAGGTTGTATATCTTCTAAATCAGAACAAATCTTTGAAAAATTAAAAGAAGAATTAAAAACTCATAAACTTGAAAATAAAGTGCAGGTGGTAAAAACCGGTTGCTTTGGATTATGCGCACTTGGTCCTATTATTATTGTTTACCCAGAAGGAACTTTTTATAGTATGATCAATATTGAAGATATCCCGGAAATTGTCGAAAGTCATCTGGTAAATGGTAAAGTTGTAGAGAAACTTATATATTCAGAAACATTAACAGATCAAGGAATTAAACCACTTGATGAAACAAATTTTTATAAAAAACAACACCGCATATCTTTAAGAAACTGTGGGGTAATCAATCCTGAAGACATCAATGAATATATAGCTTTAGGTGGTTACCAAGCGCTTTCAGAAGTACTTACTAATAAAACACCTGATGATGTGATCAACATAGTAAAAGATTCTGGTCTACGAGGTAGAGGAGGGGGCGGATTCTCTACTGGTCTTAAATGGAGTTTTGCAAAAGCTTCTATAGATGATCAAAAATACGTTTGTTGTAATGCAGATGAGGGCGACCCTGGTGCATTCATGGATCGTTCCATCTTAGAAGGTGATCCCCATGTTGTCATTGAAGCAATGGCCATTGCTGGGTATGCTATTGGCGCAACTCAAGGATATATATATATTAGAGCAGAATATCCTATAGCTGTTAAACGCCTTGAAATTGCTATTAATCAAGCAAAAGAATATGGGCTTTTAGGCAAAAATATATTTGGAAGTAATTTTGAATTTAACATAGATATTAAATTAGGGGCAGGTGCATTTGTATGCGGAGAAGAAACTGCTTTGATGACTTCAATAGAAGGTAAAAGAGGCGAACCACGTCCTAAGCCACCATTCCCTGCTATCAAAGGACTTTGGGGGAAACCAACAATACTTAATAACGTAGAAACTTTCGCTAATATTCCTCAGATTATTATAAATGGCCCTGAGTGGTTTTCTTCTATTGGCACTGAAAAATCTAAAGGCACTAAGGTATTCGCATTAGGCGGCAACATAAAAAATACAGGGTTAGTAGAAATCCCTATGGGAACCACACTAAGAGAAATAGTTGAAGAAATAGGTGGTGGAATTCCAAGAGGTAAAAAATTCAAAGCTGCTCAAACCGGCGGACCTTCTGGAGGGTTCATTCCTATCGAATATCTTGATTCACCTATTGATTTTGATAATTTACTTTCTATCGGAACAATGATGGGATCAGGCGCACTTATAATTATGGATGAAGATACTTGCATGGTAGATATTGCCAAATTTTTCTTGGACTTTACAGTTGATGAATCTTGTGGAAAATGTACGCCTTGCCGTGTAGGAACAAAGCGTTTATATGAAATTTTAGATAGAATTACATCTGGTAAAGGAAAAATGGAAGATCTAGATAAACTAGAAAAACTTTGTTCATATATTATTAATAATTCTTTATGCGGACTTGGCAACACTGCACCACAACCAGTTTTATCTACCCTAAGATATTTTAAAGATGAATATATAGATCATATCGAAAATCAAAAATGCACTGCAGGCATATGTAAAAATCTCCTTAAATTTGCTATCTTAGGAGATAAATGTGTTGGATGCACATTATGTGCAAGAAAATGCCCAGTAGCTGCTATTTCCGGAGATGTAAAATCACTTCATATAATTGATACTGATAAGTGCATAAAATGTGGACTTTGTTTAGAAAGTTGTAAATTTAACGCCATAACAAAAAATTAGTAATATTTAACAATTTATAGATAAATAAATCAGCATTATCTAATCTACTATGTCATAGCAAGTTTAAATATTATTTAAACTTGCTATGACTACTTTCATGTATTAAGTAAATTTTTAAAGGCAAAATAAAAAATAAGGGGAGTGTATTAATTAAATGAAAAATGTTAATATAAAAATAGATGGTATATCTTTATCAATTCCCGAGGGTTCAACTATACTTGAAGCAGCTAAACAAGCAAATATAAATATACCTACATTATGCTACCTAAAAGAAATAAATTGTATAGGCGTTTGCAGAATATGCGTTGTCGAAGTAACGGGCGCACGTAGTGCAGTTGCTTCATGCGTTTATCCAGTAGTAGACGGGTTAGAGGTCTTTACACATACACCTAGAGTCATGGAAGCAAGAAAGATGAATCTTGAATTATTACTATCCAACCATGATCAAAGATGCTTGTCATGCATCAGGAATAACAACTGCGAACTTCAAAGATTATGTAAAGAATTTGGTATTACAGATACAACTTATTTTGAAGGCGCCAGACCAGACTATAAAATAGATGACTCTACTGATCACATGTATCGAGACAATAATAAATGTATTCTATGTCGCAGATGTGTAGCAGTTTGTTCCAAAAACCAAGATGTAAACGCTATCGGATGTAATGAAAGAGGATTTAAAACTCATATCGGATGTGCATTTGAGCAAGGTTTGAAAGATACCCCTTGTGTATCATGCGGCCAATGTATTGTAGCATGTCCAACTGGTGCATTAGCTGAAAAAGACGATACAGATAAAGTTTGGGATGCTTTACATGATAACTCAAAGCACGTAATTGTGCAACCAGCTCCATCAATAAGAGTTACTCTTGGTGAAGAATTTGGAATGCCTATTGGCACAGATGTAACAGGTAAGTTAGCCGCTGTACTTAGGAGGTTAGGATTCAATGGCATTTACGATACTGAGTTTGCTGCAGATCTTACAATAGTAGAAGAAGCTCATGAATTAATAGATAGAATCCAAAATAATGGAGTTTTACCTTTGATAACATCATGTTCACCCGGCTGGATAAATTATATGGAACATTTTTATCCTGATTTTATACCAAACGTTTCAACCTGTAAGTCTCCTCAACAGATGTTTGGGGCTATAGCCAAAACTTGGTATGCTGAAAAAAATGGGATAGATCCTAAAGATATAGTAGTAGTAAGTGTAATGCCTTGTACAGCAAAAAAAGTTGAGCTTCATCGCAAGGATCAGAATGCAGCTGGAGAAGATATCCCAGATGTTGATATTTCTATAACCACTAGGGAACTTGCAAGAATGATAAAAAGAGCACGTATTGCATTCAATGAATTACCTGATGAAGAATTTGACAAGGCCTTAGGAATATCAACCGGAGCAGCCACTATATTTGGCGCAACAGGCGGAGTTATGGAAGCTTCTTTAAGAACAGCAGTAGAAACTTTAACCAACCAAAAATTAACTAAATTGGACTTTGAAGAAGTTCGAGGCATAAAGGATATTAAAAAAGCATCATATAAAGTTAATGATTTAGAAATAAAAGTAGCAGTTGCAAGCGGACTTGCAAATGCAAAATATCTTTTAGAATTAATTAAATCTGGAGAAGAAGATTTCCATTTTATCGAAATAATGGCTTGTCCTGGAGGTTGTATAAATGGAGGCGGGCAACCAATTCAACCATCTGACATACGTAATTTTATAGACATACGAACAAAAAGAATAGAAGCAATCTACGCCAAAGATAAAAATATGCCAATAAGAAAGTCCCATGAAAATCCAGCAGTTAAAAAATTATACAAAGAATACTTGGGTAAACCTGGCAGCCACAAAGCCCATGAAATTTTGCATACATCATATACTCCTAAATCAAAATTATAAAAGTCCATGTTCATGGAAATTATAACTGATTTAAATACTGAATTTACTATCCCGGCTGCTACGTGGTCGAGATGGTAAATTTAGAAAGTTAACGTGTGTTAGATGTGATTATATGCTGTTTTTTTTAATGACTATTTATTCATGAACCTATATTCTTAGATATTTGTTGAATAAAATTTTTAACGAAAGATTAAAAAATTATGACCATATTAATAAAAGATACTACAATATTAAAATCAGGAAAAGAAGACATAATCACTGGATCTATTGCAATTGAAGATAACATTATAAAATATGTTGGCAAAATTCCTGATAACTTTATAAGCGATACTGTAATCGATGGCAGCAATTTCATTGCAATGCCTGGTTTAGTAAACTCTCATACACATAGCCCTATGGCAATATTACGTAATTTAGCTGATGACTTGCCATTTAACGATTGGCTTTTCAATAAAATTATTCCTGTTGAAAATAAATTAACCGAAGACGATATATATTGGGGTAGTCTTCTTGGGATAATGGAAATGATAAAATCTGGAACAACATGTTTTGCTGACATGTATCTACACATGGATAGTATCATTAAAGCTGTGTGCGCATCAGGAATAAGAGCTAATTTATCTCTCGGCTTTATCAATTCTTCAATTAGAGAGAACAATGCAACTATCGATCCAAAAAATTTTGAAACTCTTATTAATAAATTAAAATATCATCCCACTATTATCCCATCAATGGAAGCACATTCTGTATATCTTTTGGATAGGTATTCATTAATGGAGATATCTTCTCTTGCTAAATCACTTGATATTGGCATCCACATCCATCTTTGCGAAAGTGAGTCTGAGCTTTCTTTTAGCTATGAAAAGTATGGATGTTCCCCTATTCAAGCAACCTATAATCTCCAAATCCTTGATTTACCAGTAATTGCTGCCCATTGTGTTAAAATTAAAGAAAATGATATTAAAATTTTAAAAGAAAAGAATATAAATATTGCCCATTGTCCATCTAGTAATCTCAAGCTAGGCAATGGAATCGCTCCTATTAAACGCCTTCTTGATGAAGGACTTAACGTCTGCTTAGGAACTGACGGAAGTGCAAGTAATAATAATTTAAATATGTTTGAAGAAATGCATATAACTGCTCTTATTCATAAAGGTATAAATCAAGATCCTACATGCGTTCCTGCTACAACAGTTATAAATATGGCCTCAATTAATGGAGCTAACGCTCTTGGTTTCAAAGATGTGGGAAAAATCACTCCAGGATATAAAGCAGATATAATTTTAATCAACATTAAGGACCAACCACATTTACATCCTATTAATAATATACATTCATCTATAGTATATTCAATTCAATCCAGCGATGTCGACACAGTAATAGTAGATGGCCAAATATTAATGCAAAATAGGAGTTTTACATTATTAGATGAAGAACGAATATTTTACAAAGTTAAAGAAATTTTTAAAAAGACAAAAACTTTATAAAAAAATATCCATTCACCAATGTAAGATGAATGGATATTTTTTATTACTTATTAATCTTTAGGATAAAAACTCAGCATAGAATAAAAAATCACTTAAAGTTACATCCTCAGTAGAATTTTCAGGTAATTTATACACCGTCATTCTATTACTATTCCCTTGTGCATCAATCATATTTAACGTCTTATTAGTTTTAGTTGCTTTTATTTTTAGAGAACAGTCATCCTTAACAGAGAGTTTTCCATCCTTATTGGCAGGATTTACTAATGCAAATTCAAATATGGTAGGTTTTTGTTCTTCAACATTTTGATTAGGCATAAATGGCACTATAACAAAATCTTCTTTATTTGACATTATAAATATCATACTTGTTTTTTTACTTAAATATTCATCAGCATCAATGCTCTTAGCAAGCGAACCATCAGTTTCTTGAATAATTAAATTTGCATCTTTTATTTGAACTATTACATCAGCATTAGAAGAATCATCAATTGCCACCACCGGCATCAACCATCTGAAAGAATTGTAAATTAATCCCATTTTATAAGCATTAATATTTTCTTCTGTTGAATCTTTGGCATCAAATATATAACAAGTAAACCCTTTACCAGTAGCTTTTAATACTATTTCTGTTGCTGCTTGAAGTTGGTTTTTATCAAACGTTTTAGAAATATTATCTTTAAAATCAGACTTCAACATTTTAGAAGGGTTGTCTTTAAAATTAGAATGCTCTGAAGGAGCTTTATACTCTATATCTAGGTAATCACTGCAAATATACACTAATAACGCTTGATCTCTGTATGTCGCATTTTCTTTAAAAGCTGTGTAACTCGTATGTAACTTTTTCCATTTTTCGTCAAAATCTTCCAATGAACGGTTAGTGTTCTCAAAATATTTATTAGCTTCCTCAATACATTTTTCCCCATATAGCCTATAAATAGAATTTTCATCAGTGCCATCAATTTTTTTATTCTCATACATTTCAATATGAAAGTTTATCATCATCTGCGTAGCTGTTATTCCACTCCAAACCGGAAGCTGTTCTATAGGTGTTATTTCCAGTAATTTCTTTGAAGAATCTAATGGACTAGCATAACATATACTAAAAGTAAAGCATAATAGTGACAATGTTGATACAATTAATAATACCTCTCTAAATTTTTTTAAATATCTTTTCATAAATTCATCCTTCTCTTTCTTTATTTTTTATAGTTCAATTATAACATACTTTTATGTGCTTGTCAATCCAAAACAACAATATAATTATCAATTACGGCTATGCAATTTAATGCAAAATTGTAAATTATTTGCAAAAATGCCCATCTACCAAATGTATATGGTAAATGGGCGTTTTTTTATTGTTTAAAGCTATTATTTTTGATTCAGATTTGGAAATTAATATATAGCCTTTATTGTTCTTTGTATCTCCGCAACAATTTGCTCATTTGTAGTTTTGGGAATCAATATATAATCTGCACCTTGCTTAGATACAAAAGTAACAAATCCTTTGTCAGTTGATTTAACCGTTTTCTCTAACCATATGGGCTTCTTATTTTGATCTACGTATATAACATGGTACTCTTTACCCTTATTATTTGCACCAAGATTTACATCAACGGTTGCTTCTCCTGGGAATTTACCTCCATTTAAAGAGTCAATGACAATAGCATCAGATTTCTTTACTAAATCTATTACATTGGTAGATATTGGAAGGGTGTCATAATTAACATCCTTAATATTAGATACTGTCACAGCTAAGTTAAAGTTATCTCCTATATTTTTATTTACAATTTGAGCTAAGGTTTCATATTGCTTTTTTTCTTCTGGATTCGCTTTATTAGCCTCAATTTTGGGCTTTAGTTCATTTAATTTTTTAACATTCTCTGAATTTTCAGCTAATTTCTTTACAAATTCAGAATCTAATTTTTTAGCAGAAAACGCCCATGAAGCTACTACTTCACCATCTTTATTATCTTTATTAGTTTTAAATACAATACCACTGTTGTTGTCTATCAACTCAGGTTTAAAAGCTTTAATAATTGGATCTATTGCTTTCATAATATCATCTATAAGTGGCGCAAAAGCTTGAGAAGCACTAATAGTAAGAAGAGCGGATCCATTACTTGAATTACTTAAATTACTTGAATTACTTAAATTACTTGGAATAGCATAGCTATAAATTTGTTTAGGAGTAAAGTCTGGCACAGTTGATCCATCATTAGCAACAGTTGGTTTTGCAGAAGAAGTACTTATCGTAGATGCCACCCCAGAAGATCCACTTCCACCAGAAGATCCACCGCCTCCAGAAGATCCACCGCCTCCAGAAGATCTAAAATTATCATTATTATTATTATTATTATTATTATTATTATTATTATTATTATTATTATTATTATTATTATTATTATTATCCTGTGTAATTAGTTCCCACTCAGCAGTCAATAAAAGATTTCTTTTTAGGCTCAATACTTCTGTTTCAGCTGGGTATCCTGAAGGATATATTTCTCCATTATAAATATTCTTCCATCCTACAAATTTATATCCAGGTATTTGAGAAGGAGCAGGCTCAATGTTAAATGATGTATTATATACTTTAACAATATCTGCCTCTGCTGCATGTGTACGATACATCACTACAAAATCATTTTCTCCTACTGCTAGTTCTTCTGGAATTTTAATCCATTTAGCTATTAATGATTTATTTCCTGTCATATTAATATAATCTTTTGGTAAATATTGGTGTTCATCACCGTCTTTCCATCCTTCAAAAATATATCCTTTTTTATCAAACAAAGATGGCTGCACAGAAATTCTTTCATTCTCTAAGAACCTAAATTCTTTCTGTGTACTTAGATTCGTGGAATCTTCCTGATATATTAACGTATAAGTACTTAATGGTAGATTGGACCCTGGATAAAAATGAGTCCACATTATAAACTTGTCTAAAGTTAGGTTTTTCACTATATCCTCTGCATTATTCTGTTTATTCTCTTCATTGTCAAAGTCAAACTTATACGCCCCTATTGTCAGTATAAGATCCTCTCCTTGACCACTTAAATAAATATCTTTAGGAGTTCTTTTTACGTTTATTGGAGGTGTTGTTGACATCATACTACTATCAAATTTAATTTGTCCATCCGATGAATTTGAATATAATACAAAGAATTCATCTATATTCTTCTTTGTACCATCCAAATTTTCACTGGGCAAAAATGGCCAAATAACTATCTCGGACTTTATTTGTTGTAGCATACTTTTGGTAGGCAATATAAGCATAATAGATTTTGCTGTTTTTAAATAATCATCACCATTTACGTTACCTTCTGAAGCACCGGCAGTCTCTTGAATAACTAAATTTTCATCTTTTAGTCCTACTATTGTATTAAAATGACTATTATTTACATTTGATACAACCGGAGTATTCCATGTCAATGAGGCATAAATTAATCCCATTTTATAAGAATTATATTCCGCTATATTTTCTTGTCGTGCATCAAATAAATAGCATTTATATTTATCCGCATTATTGCTAGCTTCTATTACTACGTTTGTTATCATTTGAAGTTGATCATTAGAAAACGGCTGAAAAGGATTAGCCGCCTGATCTAGAAAATTACTACAAATATACGCTAAAAATGCCATATCTTTATATGTTGACGTGTTGTTAGTTTGAAAAAAATTATTCTCGGTCTGTAAGCCTACCCATTTATTTTCAAACTCTTGTAATGAAAGAACAGGTATTCCAAACTCTTTTCTAAGATATTCAAATTTATCACTACTCGCTGACTCAATCATCTCTTGACCCAATTGAACATAAATGGAGTTTTGGTCAGTGCTATCAATGACAGTTTTTTTATCATTTAAAAAAGAATTTATCATCATCTGGGTAGCTGTCATTCCACACCAATTTGGAGGCTGTGCTATAGGCACCACCTTCTGTCCCTGATCCCCTCCTATACCCACATCTAATGGACCAGCATAAGATATGCCAAAAGTAAAACATATTATTAATAATGTCGAAAATATATGTAGCAGTATTTTGGAATTTTTAAGATGCTTTTTCATAAATTATCTCCTTTTTTATTTATATTTTATACAATTAATTAAATTTTAATTGTATAAAATAATTATACCATGCTTATATTCAATTGTCAATATTGAAATAATTTTAAAAATTAGGAAAATAATCCACCATAATGAAGTCTCCTAAAGTAAATGTTTACAAAAAATTAACAAACAAGCTATTGACAAATGTAAAAATTTGAAATATAATGATAAAGATGCATTTTATAAAGATATGTGAAGTAGATGGATTAAAAATTATACAATGAGCTTAACGTCAAATATATCCTCAATAATATATGTTACTAAAATTGTTCATTATTTATCCTTTTGTGAATTTTTATAATGCACCTATAATAGGTAACTATTATATAAAGTTCAGTCATAATTCAATCTTCTACTTTTAAGGATAACGCCACGCAAAATGTGGCGTTATCTTCTTTTTATAAAATTATTTGAAATCTATGTTACTTAGAATATAGGTTCATGAATAAATAGTCATTAAAAAAAAACAGCATATAATCACATCTAACACACGTTAACTTTCTGATTTTACTATCCAGCCCGCTACGCG
>Ga0099364_10010740_pt1 | contig 12562 bp, 8 predicted proteins | sample TergutTh196P3_FD_73070 | JGI IMG/M metagenome (GOLD analysis project Ga0099364, IMG submission 73070) | Microcerotermes parvus P3 segment gut microbial communities from Pointe-Noire, Republic of the Congo - Th196 P3 | ecosystem: Host-associated > Arthropoda: Insects > Digestive system > Gut ... | reverse complement strand
GATGTGATCCTATTGGCGCCCAGCCGGATGCAATGGAATTGTTTGCCTTTCCGGCAAATACCGCGTCAGGATGGTCAAAGCCATTGTAAAGGCCCAGAAATGATTCCCTGTCTGTGTCAAAGCCAGTAACAGGAACATTGACTGCCCACACAGCATAGTGGTTGCGGCGCTCGCGGTATTCTGTTTTGTGATATATGGCTGAGCCATGAACTTCAACTTCACCAATACTGAAGTTGCGCTGGAAATTCGTCATGTCATCATTGGCATTCCAGAGGCAGAACTCTACAAAAGAAAATATATCAACTGACTTTTCCTTGTCAGACTCATTTGTCAATGTGATTTTATGAACCTCGCATGTATCTTCAAGCGGCACAAATGAAACCTGGGTAAATGCAAGGCCCTTATGCCTGGAAGAAATGCGCGAATAACCCATGCCATGCCTGCACTCGTAATGTTCAAGTTCTGTTTTCATGGGTTTCCAGGAGGGTGTCCAGATGTCTGCGGACTGTAAGTCTGCGGCATTATTTGCATTGTCCCGTAGATAAAAATATCGCCCGCCGGAATCTAGTGGCACATTATTGTAACGGTAACGGGTCAGGCGCAGCATGCGAGCGTCACGGTAAAAACAATAACCTCCTGATGTATTTGAAAACAGCCCAAAAAAATCCCCGCAGCCCAGATAATTGATCCAGGGCCAGGGTGTGTCAGGGCGGGTAATTACATATTCCCGTGCATTATCATCAAAATAACCGTATTGCATAAATCCTCCATTAGTTCAATTATAACATAAAAACAGGAAAATATTATGGATAAATATCAGGATCTCCGTAATAAAATGGTTGAAACTCAGCTTGTAACACGGGGCATAAAATCCCAAACAGTCCTTGATGCCATGCGTACTGTGCCGCGCCACCTTTTTGTGAGCGAAAACTACCAGGAATACGCCTATGATGATTCACCCCTGTCTATAGGGCTTGGGCAGACAATTTCACAACCTTATATTGTAGCTTATATGACAGAACAGCTTGAGCCAATTCCTGGAATGAAGGTTCTTGAAATTGGAACTGGTTCAGGGTACCAGGCTGCCATTCTTGCACATCTTGGGTGCAATGTCTTTACGATTGAAAAGATTACAAAAATTTATGAAGCCTGCAAGCTTATGCTTGAGTCAAATTATCCGGAAAACATTAATATCAAAAACAGTAACGGCTTTCTGGGCTGGCCAGAGCAGGCGCCTTTTGACGCAATTATTGTGACTGCGGCCCCTGACAGAATCCCAGAAAAACTTTTAGAGCAATTAAAAGAAAACGGCAAGATGATCCTGCCAATAGGGAGAGTTCATGCAGTACAATACCTCAAATCAATCATTAAAAAAAATGGAAAAATTATCGAGAATGAGCTATTGCCTGTAAGGTTTGTCCCAATGGTAGAGTAATTATTTTATTGAAGCAAAAACCTTACTGCCCGGCTTTACTGACTCGGTGATCCACACGCTGCTTCCGATCACAGAGCCTTTTCCGATCTCGGTTTTTCCTCCAAGTATTGTTGCATTGGCATATATCGTAACATCATCTTCAATGGTGGGGTGGCGTTTTTTACCTGCCTTTTCCTTGCTGACAGAAAGCGCTCCAAGCGTAACGCCCTGGTATATTTTTACATTTTTGCCAATAACAGCGGTCTCGCCTATTACAACACCGGTTCCATGATCAATAAAAAATGATTCACCTATTTTTGCTCCTGGGTGTATGTCTATTCCTGTGCGGCCGTGAACAATTTCACTCATAATCCTTGGGATCAAGGGAATTTGGCGTGACCAGAAAAAGTGGGCTATGCGGTGGACTGTGATGGCCCTGAATCCCGGATAGGACAGTATAACTTCATCAGAATTGGCAGCTGCCGGATCTCCTCGGAATGCAGCTTCAAGGTCCATGGCAAGGAAACTCCGTATATTGGGCAGCTCTTCAAAAAACTCGTCCACTATAATTTCCGCTGCTGCCTGACTTCCGCTTTGAACACTGGCCTCATCTTTATCATCACTCTCACGGCCCAGGCGCAGGGCAAAGCTTATGCTTTTTTCAATTTCGCGGATCAACTCACGCGCAAGGCGGTTGATCCTCTCGCCTGTTATCAAAGACAGGTTGTTTTTATCAAGCTCTGTCTGTTCCCTGTAACCAGGGAACAGCACTTCATTCAAACCAGACAGAATATCATCAATACTCTCCCAGTTGGGAAGATTATTTCCCTTTGTATAATTTACAAGCCCGTATTCTTCATAGGACTTGATTATTTGCTCTATGCTTTTTTCCAGTTTACGCATAACGCTCCTCCTTGGGTTTGTCTATCAAATCAGAAAGGTCATCGCTCCCCCTAAAACGCAGCACATTGACCATAAAAATATTCAGCTTGTTTACAATATTGGGCGGAAGCAGATTCCCATCAACCTCTACAGAAAGCACCGGATAATTGCGTTCTCTTGCCCAGGGTGTAAACAGCCCTTCAATGACCCGCCCTATAAGACAGGCAAAAGGAGCAATATTCACAATGCCCGAATAACCTGCTTCCATGGCTGCTGCTGCGGAACCCGAAGAAACCGCAATTTCTGAGTTAAGCTCAAGGTTTACAAAATGATCCTGGCTGTACTTCATTATAACACGCATATCATGCGGAGTTTCAGGTATTAATTCGGTTGGTCCAAGTATTGAAATAATTTTCTTTTCAATGGATTTTTTCCACCATCGTTCTATATTGAGCTTTTGCAAATCGTGCCAGGGTTTGGAAAAAAAGCGTTTGCCGGGTTTTTGTAGATTAATAAGTTTTATGAGTGCGTATTCCCTTACAAAATCAAGGTAATGAATCCATTCTGAAATACCTGCCACCTTTACAACAATGCCGCGCTCTGACATTAATTCAGTAAGCTCCCCTACTGCAAAATCATCGCGGCGCACATATATCTCGCCGACAACAAGCACTCGCGGACAGTCCGCGACCCTTTTCTTTAAGGGGATTTTTTTTACATCTTGGCTAAGATGCTTTAATTCTTTAAACATATGCTTTGGCCTGTGTTCGACAGTATGCATAAGGCGGCGCCAGGATTTTTCAAATTCAAAAATAGCCTTGCTTGGATCTTTTGCTGTTGCCAAAAGCGAGTTCTGAATATCCTTTAAATAATCTGAAAGCACAAGGCCTTTCCACATCTCACCGGCAAAGTTCTGCCCAAGCTCTGTATAGGAATTATCAGCTGAAAGAATAAATACAACGACATTTTCAAGGCGCAGGTCACGGAAAAGGTTTTCGTAATACACAAAATACTGGCCTGTTCTGCATGGCCCTGTTGTTATGGGTACGAACAGAAGATAGAGCTCGTCCTTGCGGTATTTTTCGCTCCATATAAACTCAAGCGCGCTGCCCAAAACAAGATGACTTGGCACGCACTCCTTGCCAGAAGCATGCGCGCGCGCGACCTGCACGGTCTTGTTAGTCGCTACAGGCATGGGTTCAGCATTGACACCCATGCTGCGGAGCGCTGCGCCCGAATACTCGGCAGATATTGCACCCATGTTTGCAAGAAGAAGTTTAACTCGCTTGTTGTTTTTTATTCTTACCTTTTCACCTGTTTTGGAATTATCTATTCTTAGTGTATCATCTGCTTCGCTGGCGTCCGGATCATACACAAAGCTCCAGCCATTATCATAGGGCTCTTCTTTAAGCTCTGCCTTTTTCTGCCTGTAACCGTCAATGATGTCAAGGAATGCCTCGACACGCGTATCAATGCCCGCATCCGCTGAATGTGAATCCAGTTCCAGAACAAGAAAGGGTTTTTGGCCCATGATCCACTTCACATAATGAAGTATGAATGAATCAGGCGCACAGGAAAAGTTTGAGATAAATGTAATGTAGATATTTTCTTCGTTTTTTAAAAGGCTTGAAGACTTAAGGTCCTGCTGGCCGTAGAACCAGTACATGTTCGGGAATATTGACTCGTCTTCAAAAGGCAGAATGTCAAATGGCACTATGGAAAAACCGCGGCTAGAAAACTTTCTTGGTATGCCCATGTTGGCTTCTGGTGTAAATGCATTATAGGGACGCCCCAAGACAGCTATCACAGGCCTGTCTGCCTTGCGCGCTTCTGCAAGAGCTTCTTCACCTAACTTTCTTGCTGCGTTAAAATACTCATTCTGCTTTGCAAGGGCTTTTGTAAAAGCTGCCTTTGTCTCTTGTTCGCTTACGCCAAGTTTTTCGTTTAACATATTGAAAAGCTCAAGAGCCTTGTCCTCACCGAACTTAAAGCTTACAACCAAGGGCAGCCATTTTTGCTTATCAACATCCGGGAATGCTTTTTCTATATAGTAGGGAAGCGCCTGTGTTATAGGACAGAAGTTTGCGTGGACATCATCCTCGTAGCTGGGCATATCTCGGAAATGCGGAAGCAGTATAAAATCCGCTCCCTTTTTCAAACAATCCTCAACAGCACCGTGTGCAATCTCTGCCGGGAAACAGTAGGCTGACTCTGCCCTGGCAATACCTTCATGGACAACCTCGTCAGAGAGAAAGGTCTTGATGCCAAGCTCGTAGAAGAACCAGCTGTAAAGCGGATAAAGTGAGTGAACAGAAAGTGCGCGGGGTATGCCTACAATAAAATCTCTCCCCTTTTTTTCGCACGAAGACACAGAGATCACGGAGTCCACGGAGGGAGTATTAATATTTTTAATTATCTTTGTGTTCTCTGTGTCCTTTGTGTCTCTGTGCGAGGAATTTACAGTTAATGCTGGGGCAGCGAATTCTTCGAATAACATTTTCTGGCGTTTCTCAACATAATCGAAAATCGGTACGTCCTTTATAGCTTTGCGCATATTCGTATATTTATTGCAGCGGCCTCCGAACATATACTTGCGCCCGCTTACATTCAACACTTGAATCGGACAGAGGTTCTCGCAGCTCTTGCAGGCAAAAACACTTTCATAACCGATTTCCCTGGCCAAAAGATCGTCTATCACTATTGGGCGCTCTTCCAAAAGATTGTCAAGGTGTTTGCGCTTGGCAAGCAGGGCAACCCCAAAACAACCCATTAACTCAGGGGAAGGCGGGACAAGAATTTCTTTTGACAGCATCATGGCAAAGGCTAAAGGCACTGCTGGATTTTTTGCAACCCCGCCCTGAAGAAAAATTTTCCCGCCAATGGTGCGGTTTCCCACAACACGATTAAGGTAATTCGCAACAATCGAACAGACTATGCCGGCAGTAATATCTTCGCGCGTGGCTCCCTGCTGAACTGCCTTGCGTATGTCGCTGTTTATAAAGGCTGAGCAGTGTTCCCCGAACTTGAGAGGAGCATTTGCGTTAAGTGCAATGGGACCTATGTCTTCGGCATTGTGGATCGAGAGGTCACCTGCAGCGCTTTCTTCAAGGAAAGAGCCGGTGCCGGCAGAGCAGGCCTCGTTCATGGCATAATCTATGGGGACGCTGTTTTTTAAGAGAACGTATTTGGCGTCCTGGCCGCCTATCTCAAAAATTGTTTCAACATCAGGATCAAAATAAGCTGTTCCGGCTGCATGCGCAATAATCTCGTTATAAACACCCGGTGTTTCAAGATAAACGCCCAGTATCTCGCGGCTTGAACCTGTAACAGACACAAGGCGTATGTCGATATTTTTGGCCCCTGTGTCTGCAATAACTTTTTCCTGGATAATCGAAAGACATTCCTTAAGGGCCTTTACAGGATCGCCGTGGGTTCTTCCATAATGGCTTGCAGCGATCTCCTCTGTTTCCATGTCCAAAAGACAGGCCTTTGTTGTTGTTGAGCCTCCGTCAACACCAAGTATATATTTGCTGTTTGATTTAATTTTCACAGCAGGTCTTTCAAATGTTTTTACTTTTGATGTCCATTCATGAAGTGCGCCAAGGGTGTCAAAGCGGATTATGTTTGTTTTTATGAGTTTTTCAAAAGCAGGAAGCGGGCTGCCGGATTCTTTGGCAAGCACTGCGGCTCCCAGGGCTTCAAAAACAGGGGCTGTTTCCGGGATTATAAATTCAATCTCAGGTGCTTTCTCTCGTATAAAACGTATTATATGACGGTTAAGCGTAATTCCGCCTATGAGTATAACGCGGCCTGATTTAACCTTTGCGCGCTTTAGAAAGTCTATAACCTTGACTGCCATTACAGCAGAAAGGGAGACAACAATATCTTCCTTGGCTGCCTCGCGCTTGTTAAGGCGGTGGGTGCAGTCGCTTTTCATAAATACAGAGCAGCGCGTTGAAAGGGGATATACTTTTGCACTTTCATCTACCCTGTCTATGTCTTCCAGGGTCATGTCCATGCGGGCAAGCTGCTGCTTGAGGAACTCGCCAGTGCCGGAAGCGCATTTATTGCCGGAAAAATTATTGATGATTTTCCCGTTTGAATCGAGCGAGTATACAATAAGGTCTTCGCCGCCCATGCTGACGACAGCATCTGCCTTTAGATCCAGTGTTTTGAGCGCAGCTTCAACGCAGATGGGTTCCAGGGTTCCTGAGGCGTCGAACATAAAACGCCCCTCATTGCCTGTAACAAGGGTCAAAATCCCGTCAGAAACCCCTCCATCCTCAAGCAGTTTCTTTGCCGCAGCCCCAAAATCCCCCTCATGCGGAACCGACGCACTCCATAAAGCACGGCCTTCCTCTGCCAGAACCATTTTAAGACTTGTAGAACCAATATTTATGCCTAAAGACTTCATGATATGTTATTTTATACTTTGCAGCGATTTCGTTCAATAGAGGTGTAAAAACATACATTAAAAACTATTTATTTAAGTAAGATATTCCACCAAGGCATAGCTTTTACCAAACCGCCTGCAAAAGCAAGCTCAGCTTCATTAAAGGAGAGTATAAATTTTCTTGCTGGTTTTAAGTCAACACCTGATAAAGTCTTTGCCATCAGCGGCTTTATGGTTTTGCCTGATTTTATTTCATAAAGATCAAAAGAACGTCCTTTATTAACCACCAAATCAATTTCATTTTTATTGGAATCCCTGTAGAAATATATATCTGCAGAAGAAGCTGTGTTACTAATATTTTTCAGAATTTCCATAATTACCATATTTTCAAATACTGCCCCTTTTGCCGGTCCTGACATGAGCGTTTCTGCATCCGGATATTTTAACAGATAAGTCAAAAGCCCTGTGTCTGCAAAATACAATTTGGGAGTTTTTACAACACGCTTTGAAATATTCTGAAAATACGGTTTTAGGATATAAACTATCCGGCTTGCTTCAAGTATGGAAAGCCAGGTTTTGGCTGTAGCATGAGCTATACCGCAGTCCCTGGCTACATCCTGCAGGTTTAATAAGTGCCCGGCTCTTGCTGCCAAAAGCTGCAGAAAGTTCTGAAATACAGAAATATCTCTGACATTCTGTACCTGGCGTACATCACGCTCAACATAGGTTGAAATATAGCCGCCGTAAAAAAGCCTAATATCCATTGCCTGCACATTAAGACGCGGATAAAAGCCTTTGAAAATTTGTTTATAACAGGAACGTGGAGTATGCGGCACTCTGCCCAGTTCTGAAAAAGAGAAAGCCCACAATTCAAAGAGTGCAACCCTGCCTGCCAGTGTTTCTGTTAACCCTGACATTAATGTAAAAATCTGCGAACCTGTAAATATGAATGCGCCGTTTTTTTGTTTCTTGTCAATTTGTATCTTTATATACGGCAGTATTTCAGGCGCGTATTGCAGCTCATCAATAATTAACGGGGAACGCAAGTTTGCTGCAAACAGCGCAGGGTCATTTTTCGCTGCCAAAAGCACTTCCGGGTCATCAAAAGTGATATAATGATATTTTGGAAAAAGATGCTTTAATAATGTCGATTTGCCTGTTTGCCTTGCCCCAATCACAGCTATTGCCGGAAACTGTCTGACTGCTTTGAGCAAATTCTGCTCTATTGATCTGTTTATGAATTTCATATAAATAGTATAAAACAAATCTATGCAATATTCAACATTAATGTATAAAATTACATAAAATTATTATTGAACGAAAACAGCACCTTTTTTTACCCGCGGATTACACTATTTTACACGGATTAGAAATTTGTACTCTTTAGCCCTCCGTGCCCAGCACGAAATTTGGTGCTGGGTAAGATTCAGCCAACAACCCCCTAATTCACCTGCGGGGTTCTATCTGCTTTATGCATAATACCAGTTGGCAGGTGACTATTAGTTGTGTTAAGGTGTATTTATGAATTTTGATGTTGAATTTGAACAAGAAGATGATGGGCGTTGGATAGCAGAAATACCGGAAATCCCTGGTGTACTTGCTTATGGAGTAACTCCATTGCAAGCAGGAGCAAGAGCAAGAGCATTGGCTTTACGCGTTTTGGCTGATCGGATGGAAAACGAAGTTTCAATTCCAGGCATAAATTCGATAATATTTACAGACCGACATGCGATGGCCATCAATTAATGCTAAGCGCCTATTAGCTGCATTGCTAAGAATCGGATGGTCCATAAAAAGGCAATCCAGTTCTCATAAAACATTAAAAAAAACAGGTTATCCGGATTATGTATTTGCCTTTCATGACAGTGAGGAAGTAGGCTCAAAAATGGTTGCAAAAGTAGCTAAGCACACAGGATTAAATCCTAATGATTTATAAGTGAAAGAATACAGGAATTGCTAAAATCCGTGAGCTCCGCGTGCGAACCAGCGGTTCGATGTGCGTGAGATTCTTCTCCCAAAACTTATTACCTGTTACTTATTACCTACTCTCACGGCAACACCTGCGGGGTTCAGATTCCCTGGAGGCATATTTTTAACAGAATTTTTATTGCTCTATGGTCTTTTTATTCTACATGGGATAGACTAGAATTGTGGAACCACATATTGTATGCAAGCCATCGGCTTTTAAGCATGGTGTAACCGAAGCCGATATATATTGGGCTTTTAGTACCGCCCGATACGACCTTCCGGTTGAAGGTGATGAAGATAAACGCTTGCTTATTGGTTTCAATAGCATGGGAAATCCTCTCGAAATAATGTACAATGAATTGGATGATGGCAGGATAAATGTTTTTCATGCTATGCCATGCCGAAATGTCTTTATTCCCTTGTTGAAGCAATGGAGGAACGAATGAAAGAAATGACAGATGAAGAAGCCGATGCACTGGATGAATATTACACTATAAATCCGCCCAAAGTAGACCCTGCAAAAAATGGTGGGTTTGCAAAAAAGTCATTCAGGATGGTTGCAATCGACCGTCTTTCGGAAGATTATGTGTTGACTAAAGCAATAGCAAACCAAAAGACCCCAACGGAAATCATTGGTGAACTGGTACGTGAAGAAATTGCCAGATCCGCAGAACCTATAGCAGCAAGTAAATAACCCTTCTCCTCTCCGCGTCTATGATAAAAGTCAAGCTGCTTTTAAAAGAATTTCTCTTTTTTCCAGAAATCTTTTATATTGAAGCATTTTAGCTTCATGAATCCGTACATCTCTACCATAATGATATTCTCCCTTTTTAAGCATTTGATACATTTCAGCAAAAACCCTTCTTCTTAACCCTGTTCTTACCAATCCTTTCTTTTTAAGCTGTGTTAAATGTAAATACCAGCGGTTTAATTTTGGGCTTGAGGAAAGTACATGGTTTAAAGACTGGGTTATTAACGTAGCTGCCAGTTTCCTCCCTTTCTTATTGGTTCCAAGAGTAGGTTTAGAAGTGTTGGAATTTGCTACCTTAGGTGCAGACCGTAAATACGATGTAAAAGCTTTGGAATTCTTAAAACGGTTAACCTGAATTATATCGGCGATAACCGCTATTGCGGTAAAAACCCCAATCCCTTTCATGCTGGTCAGAATCTCTATATCCCTCATGTATGGCTCGGCATGTTCCTTAATCCTGGCCTCCAGTTTATCAATCTGAATCTCCAAATATTCGAGATTATCTAATAGCTGGTTTATCTGGAAAGACATTGCTGTGCTGTTTTCAAGCTTCCTTATCTTTCCCCGATCTTTCTTTCCGAAAATCTCTTCCTGAGTAAAACCGTAGAGTTTTTCTTTCAATAACGAGTGTATCCTGTTCTTTATTTGAGTAGTTTGCTTCCGATAAAGCCGGTAAGTGGTAAATAAACTCCGTAATTCCTGTATTGCAACGGGGGGAACTGTAACCGGGGATACGGCTTGCTCACCTGAAAGGACTTGCATTTTTAGAATGCGGCATAGTATGTCCGCATCAATCTTGTCCGTATTCTTGCGGGCAAGGCTTATTTGTTTCAATTCATATGTGTTTGCCACAATAACTTCTTTCACCATCGGCTGTATCAGCCGTACAAAAGTGAATGTCGGAATAGTGGCTTCTACAAGCACATATGTTTCATTGGTTAATGTTTGATAGAACTTTGCCAGACCGTAGCCAGTCAATTCAAATGTAGCCGTTTCTTTTTTCTCCTGCTCTTTTCTTCGGTAACAGCAGGTGAATTTGTTGGTATGTAAATCTACTCCCACAAATTGCATAAAAGCCTCCAAAAAATGATTTGATTGTTCGGCTAAACTACGGTATAATTACCATGCGTCTATTCGGGGTATTGGCGGGTCAAGGTCAACCCCCACTAAGCAAATGCGGCTGCCGGTTGTTATTCGTCTTTACGGTGATCACATGGACTTTTGTCCAAAGTGTCCCAGCAGAGAGCACAACCGGCAGCTGTTCTTCCGAACACCTACACTATACCGTACAACCACATATTTTTATCATAGCTTCGTCTTTGCGTGAACCCGCCATGGATGGCGGTGTCTCCACTGCTTTAGGTGGAGTTTTTACAATGTAAAAACTCCAATAGATAAAAAACGCATGGATGCGGTTTTTATCTACCCTCTTCCCCCCTGCTCTAGGGCTTCAACACCGGCGGGATCGAATTTTGGTTGCCAACGACTGTGCCTCCAGTAAAGCTAATTTCAGGGATAGCAATGCTTCTCACTATGGGCAGCCTGTAAGTACCACCGCCTAGGTTTGAAAAATCCCAGTTGGCAGTAGTAAAACCAGGACCTAGAGTCGAATTAGTCCACCATGCCTGGGTAAGAATCTCAATAAGCACATTTGGAGTCATAACCCCTACAAGTGCACTAGCTAATGTACCTTGAAAAATGGAAGCGCCATGCTGTGAGTTAGACGGGAATGTTAAAGGATCAAGAGGAACTGATGCTGCTTCCTCAAAATGATACCCCATACCACTTATAAGCGGTGAACCCGGCAAAGAAGATAAAATTCGATACCATCCCGGATCAGGTAATACCGACATTATGCGCGCATAGTTGTTTGTAAGGGTATAACTACCAAGTGTATAACCAGCCACACGCCCATCACGCACAGTGGTAGTGGTAGCTGTGCCGCCATTAAGTCTGGGGTTCAAAGCCACGCTGTTTTGTATTGTGCCGCTATTTTGACCTACAAGTCCGCCCATGTTGCTTGTGCTTGCGTATGCGCCGGTGAAAGTGACGGTGACAGCACCGGTGGCATAACTATTGCTTATTATGGCAGCGCCAGTATTAGAACCCACAAGGCCTCCCACAATAATTGTGGTTGTGGTTCCAGATATGGTTGTGCTTGTGCCGTTGACATTGCCGGTGGCATAAGTGTTGCTAATGGAACCGCCTTGATTGTAACCCACAAGGCCGCCTAAATAACCTGCACCGGTGACATCGCCGGTGGCATAGCTGTTGCTGATCGAGCAGTTTTCATAATTGTGACCCACAAGGCCGCCTAAATAACCTCCTGAAGAGTGACTGCCTGTGACAGAGCCGATGGCATAACTGTTAATTATCGTGCCGCCTTCGTCATTAGAACTCGTAAGCCCGCCCGCACGGCTATTCACAGTTGTCGAAGTGGTGGTGACAGTGCCGATGGCAGAACTGTTGTTTATGGAGCCGCGATTATCGCCCGTAAGCCCGCCCACATTGTTTCTGCCTGTGACATTTGCGGTGGAATGGCTGTTATTTATAGTGCCAGTGCCATAATTTGATCCCACAAGCCCGCCTATGCCGCTGCCTGCGGTGCCCTCTCTTTGGATGACTGTTCCGCTTACCTGTACATTGCTTATCGTACCATAGTTTCGGCCAGCCAGGCTGCCTATACTGTAAAAATCTAAAACATCAACACTGACGTTTATAAGGTTTAAGTTTTCCACTTTTCCATTTTCAGCGATTTGGCGGAACATACCATTTATATGGGTGGAAACCGAGGTGATGCTTAGGTTTGTGATAGATTGTACATTACCATTGTAAAGGCCATTATAAGAGCCGCTGAATTGAGTAGGGGTTCCTGCAGTACCGCCTATGGGCGGGAAGGGGCCTCCGGTCATGGTAAAACTTTCCACTTGTTGGTAATGCTTATCCATGGTCCAGGCGTTGTAGTAATCTGGATCAGCATTTGCAGTCCCCATGCCGACCTTACGCAGTTCTGTCTCGTTACGCACCAGGAAGGCCCTTTCCGGTGTTGTGCCATCACGGATAACCTGCCACTGGGCAAAGACCTCAATGTCTCCTGTTACAGGCGTACTCGCGGTGAAAGCTGCTCCGCTTCCATTAGCTGCACGGTTCCAGC
>Ga0099364_10010739_pt1 | contig 12563 bp, 11 predicted proteins | sample TergutTh196P3_FD_73070 | JGI IMG/M metagenome (GOLD analysis project Ga0099364, IMG submission 73070) | Microcerotermes parvus P3 segment gut microbial communities from Pointe-Noire, Republic of the Congo - Th196 P3 | ecosystem: Host-associated > Arthropoda: Insects > Digestive system > Gut ... | reverse complement strand
TGGCATCTTTAATTTTACCCTTGTATTTAATAGAAGGTGGTATAACGTTTGGATTTATCGGTAATACCTTTATATTTTGCACTATTTTCTTTGTGTTAATATTATAACCACAATTCTTTAAATACCTCGGTTCAAATTTATGTAAAACATATAATTCCAATTCGTGGTCCCCTAAAACGGTAACGGTTTCTATATATTCCCAATTATTTTTATTAAAATTAAATAAAAATATATCAACATCCGCAGGATATTTGAATACTTCCATGTATACCATGTTATCATTAGCTTGCTCTGCTTCTGGTACTTCTATATATTTACTGTGTTTTTTGCTGTCAAAAACACATATTACAAACTTAAAATGGCTCAATCCAAGACGTTTTATAATTTTTTCATTGCTCGGTTCCGAATTTCCTATGGCAAGGTTCCAATTTCTCAAAGTATCATTATTATTATAATAATATTTGTTTATCAAAAACTGTATAGAATCTTCTATGATTTGGCTATTTACCAGTCTAAATAAATAGCCGGATTTTAAGAAATCTTTTTTTTGATATTTAGGCGAAACCCCCCAAAAAGGTTCTTTACATCTGAAGTCAAACATAGCTTTGTATTTTAGATACCAATCACCCTTTGTTGTGCCAAAATCTTCTTCTCCTTCTGCTTCAAAACCATAGTAATCTAATTTAGTAGATTCGTAAGGATCTTCGTAAATTACTTTTCCTTCAAAGTGTTTAGGGACAATAATCGGAATAGGATTTTTGCTAAATGTTTTAAATTCCGTTTGTGCATTTGTTGCATTTACACAAATTAGATTTGCAAGCAATACACTTGCAAGTTTCATGTAATTAACGAGTGCTTTCATTTTCTTGTGTTGTTATATTTAGATTAATAATTTGTATATTCGCTATTTTTGCATCCGTATAGTTTATTATTGTTGTTTTATAATCCTTTAATTTATCGGAATATGATTTGGGAATATAATATCCTCTGAAATAAAGTTGATTTTTCATTTTGTCTTTATCTGTTTTCAATGAATACGGTGAAACTTTAATCATATCAGATTGGTTACCACCCAAACACAAAATTTGGTCATTCCCTATTTTCCCTACCACAAATGCCACATGTCCAGTATTTTTGAAATTTCCATTACCATCTAAATTTGTAAATACAGCAATAGCGCCAAAAACAGGTTCCGATATTTTTACAAACTCCGAATGGCTTAAAAATGTTTGAGATCCGGCGCTTTTCGTGTATGCCGTATTGGATTTTTTCAAACACCAATTGGCAAAACTGGCGCACCATGCACTTGGGTCGCAATAATTTTTATGTCCTCTTTTTCCACAAGGACAAAGGCTGTTATGTCCTCCATCCTTATGATATTCTTTTCCTTTGGAAAACAAAGGTTCGTCGCATTCTGATATCCCATTCATCGTTTTTGCTTCTAAAATAACATGATTCATCCATGGGAAGTGCGAATTCTTTTCTTCTTTGTCCTTTTGTTCCTCTTTCGTCTCCACAACTTCCTCTTCCACAATAGCAACAGCAACCAGCTCATTTTTTATTGTATTTTCATCTTCTTCAACATTCTCATCTTCTTCCACCTTATACATATTTCCTTCCTTATCTTTTATTACCATAGGAAAAACAGTTGTTCCGTCGTTTTTCGGCGCATCTATCTTTTGCGGACTGCCGTTGGTGTCGAACACCATCAGCTCGCCCGTTTCTTCATCATAGGTAAATTCGGGGTTGGGGGGTAGTTCAAAATCCATTTCAACATCGGGCATTATAATGCCTTTTGGAGTATTTCCTGCCGCTTCCTTGTCTTTGGGAGTATCCAAATCGGCAATCTGGCTTTTTTCTTTGTCGTAAATAAAAGTCGCTTTGCCGTCTATTTGTTGATAATCGGTATTCACTACCAAATCGAATGCTATTGCAAAATTCGCTTCAAACACCCAGCCGAGGGTTATCCATCCTTCGCCCGAAAACCTGCCGTTACTGCCCGAAACTTTCGTTACCGTCATCGGAAAACCACCTCCTACCGTTACCACATCGCCCACTTTGAGTTCGGGCAACAGTTCCCGGTTGCTCAAATCTGCCGTGTATTCCATGCCGCAATTACTCAAATCCCTTGCTTCGATAGTTGCCTCGTTGATGCTTGCATACACCGGCTCTTTGCCGTATCCGCACACGCCTCCTACGCGGTATTCGTAGGTGGCTTCGCGTTGCAGGTATTTTATCGTGGCTTTTGGTTCGTCGGCAGTCAGGGTTTTCCACTGGTACTGCTCGGCGGTTCCAAATTTATTGCGGTATTGCACTGTGTATTCGGTATTACCTGCGGCAGGCGTCCAGGTCAGTTCTATATCGCGGTCTTTCACGGTTGCTTTGCAGTTTGTGGGGGCAAAGCAGTTTACCTGCGTGTTGAAAAACCACATTTCACTGAAACCGTTGTTTTCAAACATGTTTAGTTCATCTATGCCGTCTTTGGCAATGGCGCGCACCCGCCAGCCGTAGGTTTTGTCGGGGTCGAGCGGCGGCAGCATGGGTGTGTATAATAGGTTGGTAACCAGCAGCCGCTCCTGGTGAATAATGGGCGAATACAGGAACATCGACTGCGGAGCGGCGTTTGTGTGGGGCAGTTCGCGGAGTTCAAACTCGTATTCTACCTGCGAAATATTTTTGTGCTGCGGCGTCCATTGAAAGCGCAGGTTGAGCGGTTCGCGGAAAGCGACTGCTTCGTTGTTGGCAGGCAGGCTCAACAGCGGCGGTTTCTGCGTAGTGAGCCACACGCGGGCGGTGGCGGGCAGCGAAACGGGCTTGCGGGAGTGTTTTTCTATCGCTTGAAAGGTAAATTCTACCAAGCCGTCAGGCAGTTTTCCCTGGTTCATGTAGCCTTGCTGCGTGGTGTTTTGCGGTTGCAGATAAGGTGCAAGGTCGTCCTGCGAAAGTCGCGTCATGATGCCTTGCGTGAGTGTAATGCTTGGAAAATAAGCGCCTTGCCGGTTGCGCACGGTCAGTCCGCTGGCGGTAGAAATGGTCATTTGCAGTTCTACGTCGAGGTAGGGGCGGTTCTGGTCGCGGTTGAGTAGCGATACTACCAATTTCTCGCGGGAGGTGGTGTAGTAGTCGCTCAACTGGTGGCTGTAGGGCGGTAATACGAATACGTTGACCTGCACAGGGTAGGTCTGGGCGAACAAGCCAAACGAAATTATGCTGAAAAATAGCGACAGCGTTATTTTTTTTATCATATTCATTTTTATTTACATATTTTTTAATTATGTGAAATTTTTGTAAAAAAACTTCTTTTTTCTCTCGTTCGGCGTTTTGTATGTTTTATTCATTACGCTTTTGTTTTTGTTTAATAAGCGCTTGGATTAAACAAAAAACCGCAAGGCAATTCTCCCGAAAGCGCCATCATTACGCTGTCGTTTTTAATATAATAAGCAGTTGGTAAATTGGTTGTTATACGGAGAAGCAATTCTTTTGAACAATTTGTGATGCTAAAATTCGGTTTGAAAATCTCTATAAATTTCTCTTCTGCAACAGGATTTTCCAAAGCCAAACCAACGACTTTATCCACCACACCCGATTGCTCGTATTCCTTCAAATTAGCAATGGAGTTGAGGCAAGACGGACAAGTGTAGGAAAATGCAAAAACCAAATAGGTACTGTCTTTAGATGTAGAGATAAACTCTTTTAATACAGAGTTTTCTATTGCTGTTGCCGGTTTTTCTTCATATTTTTTGCCGGTTTTTTTGTAGGTATAACCCGACATAAAGGCTACTAAACACATAAGTGTCAATGCTGTTGCTGTAATCCATTTATTTAAGTTTTGCTTGTTTATTCCTTTTCGCCATACGGCGATTAGAAGATAAATCAGTACTGCATTTTTCAAAAAAGTAAAAACAGGTGATGTATTAAGCACAGTAATTTCCCCAAAACAACCACAATCTTCTATATTCTGGAATACTATACCATAGGTATAAATCAGCGTGAAACCAATAAGCATTAATACTCCTGCCAAAGCCGACCATTTTTGCCAAACTTGAAAAACAAGCAGCAGCCCGACAAAAACCTCTGCCAAAACAATTAAAACGGCAATAAATTTTAAGTTTTCAAAACCATATTGAGTAATTACATTTATAAAAACCGAAATGTTTATTGCCTTTGCTATGCCCGAAATCAAAAAGACCAATCCCGAAATCAGGCTGTATATTTCTATCCGTTTTTTCATGTGTATTAAAAAAACCTGCCTTGCTGTTTACAGGGCAGGTTTCACTTTTTTAATGAATTTTACAAGATACATCCATTCCCAAATATCCACTTTCTTCTGACAAGAAGTTTTGCAGTTCTTTACAGGTTTTTATACCTGCCTCTTGCATAACTTCAGGAGTATAGGAAATAGAGTATATTCCCGCGATGGAACAATCACAGCCTTTACTTGCGGCATCATCGCATGATGCTAAAAATGCACCTAAACCCATGGAGGCAATTACGCCTACCAACACAATTTTTTTCTTCATGTCGTTTTAATAAATTAATAAGCTCTACTCTGTTAAGGATTTTCGAGTTCCTCCATTTTTTTTCCAAATGCAGTAAATATGTTTTGTTTTGATAAAAATAAGTTCTGTCATTTAACATCAATAAATTCAACGAATTGTGATATTTGAATTAAAAAATCTTGTATGAAATAACAAAAATGAAACTTGCTCTATTCAGGAAGGGGTCTGCAAATGTACAATATTTGTTTGATATTTTTCAACTATTTTTTGTTTTTCTTATTTATTTTTATTTTTTCGCATTACAAATGCTTATTTCTCTGCTTCCGAATTACAAATTCGGAAGGACGGGTTTTCTTTGTAGAATTGACGTGAATCGCACGACACGACAGGAGCGGCAAATTGTTCGGCAATTTGTAAACTCAATTCGGTTTTCTCAACGCCTGTTGGTCCCAATAACACTATTAAGGTAGGCGCAATCAAACGATTTTAAATTTTAGATTTACGATTTTAGGAAATTACACTACGTGAGAGGTGGTTTTTGTCTGCATTTGAAATGTTTTGAAATGTCAAAACTCTATTCTCCAAACTTTAAACTCTACTTTAATATCTCAAATCTTCATCAAATGAATCAATATCCATTTCGAATCCTTCTTCGTCGAGTTCGTTGATGTCATATTCTTCATCTCCGTAGAAATTTTCATCAAAATCGTCTTTCAGGATATTTGCAAAATTTTCTTCGACAGGCGCTTGTTGTGGAGCTTCTCCAATGGAAAGCGCTGTTACAGGCTTTTTTAAATTTTTCCCGTCTGTGATTTCTTTCAGCTCCAAGAAAAATACTCTGTCGGAAATATTATCAAACACATACAAGAGTTTTTGTCTTTCCTCCGAGATAAAATCACTCAAAAAACTGTTTTCCATCACATAGTTATCATATTCGGAACCGGCGTCCATTTCGACGAGGGTAATCTCCTCTTTCTTTTCCCAATCTTCGTTGCAAATGAAAAAAGAAGTCATTTGGTCTTTAGTGAAACCGACAGAATCGAGTACGGCATTATGTAAATCAAAAAATGTGGCGCCTGCATCGATAACTATTTCACGCACAAAATTATCGACCTCGTCCGAAAGCATTACAAATTTATAAATCATCGTTTATTGTATTTTTATTTGATGCGAAAATACTATTTTTTTTTGTTATAAAAAAAAAAGCAGGTGAAAAAAACCTGCTTTTTAATAATTATTTTTGCGTTACTCTTATTTTTTTAGTTTTGCCTGTATTTCTTGCACACTCAATTTATAGGTTTTATCGGTTGCTATTTGGTCGGAAACTGCTTTGATTGCATGCAATACAGTGGCATGGTCGCGCTTTCCTATCACCTGACCAATAGATGCCAACGATTGTTTGGTATATTGCTTTGATAAATACATTGCAATTTGACGCGCTTGTACAATTTCGCGTTTGCGGGACGCCGTAAATATCTCATCAACCGGCAAGGAGAAATAATCGCATACAACATCGCGTATTTTTTCTGCCGAAAGTACTATCGGTTTTACATGAACCAATTTTCCTACTACTTTTTCGGTAAGTTCCATATCTATAGGCGCATTTACCAAGGTTGAATTTGCCAGTAACGACACTATCACGCCTTCTAAATCGCGCACATTTTCGGTTACGTTTTCGGCAATATAGTCTATTACTTCGGGCATAATGGTCAAACCGTCTCGACGTACTTTGTTCAGTAAAATAGATTTGCGCAATTCGTGGTCGGGTTGTTCTATTTCGGCTGTCAAACCCCATTTGAAGCGTGTGAGCAAACGTTGCTCCATTCCTTGCAACGAAGCGGGCGATCTGTCGGAGGTCAGCACCAACTGTTTGCGCGATTGGTGCAGGTGGTTGAATATATGGAAAAATGTGTTTTGAGTGCCTGTTTTGCCCATAAATTCGTGAATGTCGTCGAGAATCAACACATCAATAGTTTGGTAAAAATTCAAGAAGTCATTTACCGTATTGTTGCGCACGGCATCGGTATATTGTATTTGGAATAAATTTGCCGATACATACAGCACTCTTTTTTGCGGGTCGTTTTGTTTGGCAGCAATTCCTATCGCGTGACAAAGGTGTGTTTTTCCTACTCCTGAATGTCCGTGTATAAAAAGCGGGTTGAATGCCGTTGTTCCCGGATGGAGAGCTATGGTTTCGCCGGCGCTTCTTGCCAATTTATTGGAGTTGCCTGCCACAAAGGAATCAAAACCATAATTAAGGTTTAGTTGCGGGTCTATGTCTTCGAGTACGGCTTGGTCGAAAGGATTATGCATGCTTTTTGTGCTCGACTTTGTTGTCGAAGGCACTAATTTTGCTTTTTCCGAACTCGGTATTTCTACTCCTGTTTCAGTGGATTTATCAATCGTGATGCGGTATTTGAGCTTTGTGCCTTCTCCCACTTCGCGGTAAAGCGTCATTCGCAACAGGTCGATGAATTTACTTTCGATGTACTCGTAAAAAAACTGGCTTGGTACTTGAAGAACAAATTCGTTATCCTTATAATCAATGGGGACAATCGGCTCAAACCAAGTAGTAAAGGCGGCTTCACTTACATTGTCTTTGATTACGTTTAAGCACCGGTTCCACAGTCTCGTATGGTCTGTCAGTGTCATCTTAATTTTAGAGGGATTTTTATTTGTTATTATATATTATTTTCTCAAATTTCAGCCTACAAAAGAGGGAAAGATTTTTGAATAAAAAAAATCTTTTTTTATTTTTATCCCAATGATTGTCATTACATAATGTGTTAATTACCAACAAATTAAAAGTTTAAAAATTCAAAACTTGTTGATAATTAACGAGTTAAAAAATATTAATTCACATCATACAAAATCCTCATAAAAGGTGGAAAAAGAGGCAGTTAATGCTCAAAAAAAAAAATCATTTTTTTTTATTTTTTTTCTTTTGTTCCAAAAATCGAAAAGTGAACATAACGCTTCGGATTTTGCTTCAAATCCAACACCAAATTGTTTGCATTATCGTACAATTGCGTGTCGTTGAGCAACAAACCGATACTTCCTTCTTTGTTGTTGAGCTTTTGAGTGAATGACGATAAATTCGACACGGTGTTGTCCACATTTTTTAGGGTAGATGCAAAATCAATGTTTTTAAGATTTGATGATACTACCGAAAAATTATCTGCCAAATTATCGACTTTTGCCAGCATTACCGGCACATCATTTTGCATCATTTTAGTAAGCTCAATCGACGATTTTTTTAATTCGGAAGTAGTGGTTTCGATAGATGCAAGTGAATTTTTCAGTTCCTTGCTGCCGGTCAACTGGCGAATAGAAAGCATCAGCGAGTCGGCTTGTGTTACCAATCCGTTTATTTTGGGCATTAACTCGCCTGCCAGCTGTCCCAATAAGCCGGCATTTGTTGTGCTTACAAGCGTATCTGCCGGATTCTGCATGTGGGTTTCGCCCAAAGGTAAATGAAGCTGAATTGCTTTGCCGCCCAACAATCCGTTGTCGAACAGCTCGGCAACAGTGCCTTTGGGCAACTTCAAATCTTTTTCGATATGAATTACCACCACGAATGGTTTTTCTTTAGTGAAATCGCAATGAATATCACGCACTTGTCCCACTTGGTAGCCTTTTATCATTATCGGATTGGTGTTTACCAAACCGTCCACATTTTCATATACGGCATAATAACAATTGGTCGGCGTGAACAGATTTATTCCTTTCAAATAATTTATTCCAAAGTATAAAATAACTATGGTAATCACAGCCAATAAACCTACTTTGAGTTCGCGTGAAAAAACTTTTTTCATCTGATAATTTTATTTTTTATTTAAGGTCAGATGGAATACGCCATGAAAATATTCATTTTCGCTTGGTGTAAAGTTTATTTTACATGGCTATTTCATCTTTATTTTACTTCTGATTTAACGCTTCCTGTACACTGATTCGCTGTCCGTTTTTAAACGCAACTACAAATGCGCCGCCGAATTTATCAATAATTTTTCGCTTCAATTTGGTTATTTCTTCAAACGAAGGAGTGTTGCCGCAAGTGTATTTATACAATTCGCCTTCGCGATAATAATCTACTTTTAAGCCTTTAAATTCCTCCTTGTTTTTCACGGGTTGTTTGGTGGCAAAGAGTTGGATTTTATAGATTATTTCATCTTTATGCTCAATCCGCACGGTCATTATGGTGTCTGCCTTATCGGTAAGTTTCGTAGAGTTTTGGGGTTCTTCCGCAGCGCGTGCAACCGGCTGTTCTTCTTCGTTGGCTTGCTTTCCCGATTTTTTCTCATGATCGCGTTTGTATTTTAAAACTGCCGTATAAATAGCTTCGGCTAATTGTTTCATGCCTGCATCGGTTGCCAAAAATTTTTCTTCTTCCGGATTTGAGATGAATCCCATTTCGATAAGCACACTTGGCATTGCCACGCGATACAACACCACAAAGCCTGCTTGACGAACTCCTCTGTCTTTGCGGTTTGCTTTCAACACAAAATTATCTTGAATATCGGTTGCAATGCCGATACTTTTTTCCATGTGTTTATCTTGTGTAAACTCAAACATTATGTAGGAATCGACCGATTTCGGGTCGAAACCATTGTATTTTTCCTTGTAATCTTTTTCCAAAGTGATTACCGAGTTTTCGCGCATTGCCACATCTAAATTTTCCTTCGATTTCGACAAACCCAAAGTATAAGTTTCTGCGCCGTAAGCTGTTGGGTTTTTCTCAACAGAGTTTGTATGAATACTTACAAATAAATCGGCATGCGCATTGTTGGCAATTTTCGCCCGTTCTTCCAGCCCCAGATACACATCTGTTTTGCGCGTGTAAATAACTTTTATTTCCGGATTGTTATTCTCAATGCGTTCTCCTATTAATTTTGTCAAACGCAAATTAAGGTCTTTTTCTTGCAAAAAAGAGCCGAGCGCACCCGGGTCTTTTCCGCCATGACCGGCATCAAGCACAATAGTAAAAGGTTTTTTTGCCTGCGAATATACCAATGCGGGGAATAGAAACAATGCAAAACAGGAAATAAGTAACAAATATTTTTTCATCGTTAGAGGATATTTTTGACCTTGCAAAGATAAAAAAAATTTTGTCTGAATTTTGTTTTTTTTTGAATTATAAACCTAAGCTCGGGATAAGCGTTTTTTACAAACCACCTAACTATCTGAATATCAGTAAAATTATTGTTTTATAAAGTTGCCTTAGTAGCTAATAAATGTTGAATTCGCCTCCCTCAAAATTAACCCATACAATCCCGACCAGCCTGCCCAGTGCCTGTCTTCGGAAAGACTTTCATTGTGAAAAATCGTTACCAGTTCTCCATTTACATTTTTCACTTGGTCAATTATATTTTTTATCACTTGCATCGCTTCTTCTGTGGGCGTTAATTGCAAACCGTGTTTTAATGCCACGTCCATCATCATGAACGGATGCAGGAGTAAACCTGTTTTTTTATTTTCCGTAAGGTCGAAAAAATGGAAAGGAAAACTTGTGCTTGCCCGAAAACCAATATGCCGCGAATAACCCATGCTGTAATCCTCTGTAATGCCATTTTTTAGTAGCATTTGATAGCTTTCCGGCACACGGAAACGAAGGTAGTGAAAACGGTTTTTTGTTACAATTATGCCCAATTCCGTTTCCATTCGTTTTTTCTCTTTGGCAATGCGCGAAGGCGAAAAAGCTGCCTGATACGATATGTGCAAGCCAAGGGAAGATGTCCTGTCGAATGTTTTTTTCAGCGCTTTCCACTCGCGCCGTATGTCTATTGTCCGCTTGTCGTATTTCCCGAAATTCCCAAAATGCAGAAAAAAAATCTCTTCTACATTATACGATTTATGCAAAGCAATGATTTCCGGAATATTGTCGAAAGGGTCTTTTTCTTTCCCCAAAACGGTACGAAAGCGGCGGTTAATTTGGTCGAAATTGCGCCATGCAATGTTGTAAATCACACCACTGATGGTGCGCAACATATCGCGATGTTTGTATGCAAACAAATTGTCGATGTCGATACTTGGCGTAAAACGGTATTTTGGCTCGGCAAATTGGAGCGAAGCGTCTTTTTTCAACAAAATTTCTTTCAGTTTATTTGCCCAACAATCAACCACAGGTTTTTGCAGAAAATCATGTTTATATGCGATGCTTTCTTCGGCGCGGAAACGTTCGTGCCGGTCTAATTCTTTGGGAAAATATTCTTCGTAGCGCGACAATAAATAAAATGCTGCCGCACACAAATCGAAAGGAATATCGCCGTCTGTTTCAAAAAACACCGGCAAATCGTCCCATTTTTCTACTTTAAGCGTTTTTTTGCTGATGTCTTTTTCCGAAAGCAAGCCGTGGGGAACGATTTGCAAACTGTTGTCGATTGCTCTGTCGGAATAATTGATGATTATTCCGTTGTGGTTTTTCAACTTCGTTTCATCGGTTTCTATCACGTATTTCAAACCAAGAATTTGCGTAAAAATTTGTTCTACAATGTAAGTAAAACGCGCGCCGGTTTCTTTCGTATAAATGACTATCATATTGTTATTTTTTTTTGAATTTTATTAAATTTTAAATCAAATAATTCCCTCATCTGCAAAGCTGAAATAGTCGTTTGAGGCAATAATTACGTGGTCGTGCAAAATAATATCCACCGCGTGGCAGGCATTTTTTATTTTTTCGGTAATGTCGGCATCTTCTTTGCTCGGCAACTTACTTCCCGACGGATGGTTGTGGCAAAGGGCAATGGCAACGGCAAGTTTTTCGATTGCCGATTTCAATATCGAACGTATATCTATTGTTGTTTTATCTATTCCGCCTTGACTGATTTTTGTCATATCAATTTCCCGGTTGGCTTTGTTGAGCAACAACAACCAAAGTTCTTCGTGGGGCAAATCGGATAAAATCGGGTGAAAAATTTCAAAAATATGCTTGCTGCATACAATTTGTTTTCGCTCGAAAACGCTTGTACTGTTGCGCCTGCGCCCAAGTTCGAGCGCCGCGGCAATGGTAATTGCTTTTGCTTCGCCAATTCCTTTGAACGATTTTTTCAAATCAGCGACCGACACTTTGCCTAACTCGTTTAAATTATTATGCGAAGCGGCTAAAATGCGACGGGAGAGTTCTACCGCCGTTTCTTCCGTATTGCCCGAACCGATAAGAATAGCCAACAATTCGGCGTCAGAAAGGCTTTGTATGCCTTTTTGAAGCATCTTTTCGCGAGGACGGTCTTCCTCTGCCCACTGTTTTATGTTCAATTTATTGTTCATTTAGCCGAGCGAAGATACAAAAAAACCCATTCTCTTGAAGAGAATGGGCGAAAATATTTTCTTACTTGCAACAACTATGCTAATTTATTAGCGTATATTGCCAATTTCGATTTTAAGTTATTTGCCTTATTTTTGTGGATAACGTTCTTTTTTGCCAATTTATCCAACATCGCACTCACTTTCGGCAGCATAGCTGTTGCTTCTGCCTTGTCGGTCGAGGCGCGGAATTTGCGCACTGCATTACGGGCTGTTTTTGCAAAATAACGATTGTGTAATCTCTTTTTTTGCGTTTGTCTGATGCGTTTGATAGACGATTTATGATTTGCCATAATAAAATTACGAATTACGAACTACGAATTACGAATGGAGAAGGTTAAGTTTTAATTCTTCATTTTTAATTCTTCATTCTTTATTAATATTTGTAGCCCATAGGGGAATCGAACCCCTCTTTCAAGAATGAAAATCTTGCGTCCTAACCGATAGACGAATGGGCCAAGTTTTGTCAAAGAGGGTGCAAATGTAGAGGTTTTTTTTTTATCTGCAAAATATTTTATGCGGAAAGTTGTAAAATATTTTTTTTGACTATTTTTGCAAGATGCTACAAAACACCAAAGCGATTATTCTTCATACGACTAAATATTCGGACAATGCCACGATTGTGCATGCCTACACCGAAGAATTTGGACGTATTTCCTACATCGCAAATGGTCGAAAAGGAAAAAAAGGCGGCGTTTCGACGGCATTGACACAGCCGCTTTCGATAGTAGATTTGGTGGTCGAACATCAGGAAAGACGCGATTT
>Ga0099364_10010738_pt1 | contig 12563 bp, 7 predicted proteins | sample TergutTh196P3_FD_73070 | JGI IMG/M metagenome (GOLD analysis project Ga0099364, IMG submission 73070) | Microcerotermes parvus P3 segment gut microbial communities from Pointe-Noire, Republic of the Congo - Th196 P3 | ecosystem: Host-associated > Arthropoda: Insects > Digestive system > Gut ... | reverse complement strand
GTTTGGTTTCAACTCTGATATTTCTTAGAAAAGAGCGAGCTATCTTGCTGAAAAACATTTCAATCATATTTAGCCATGAACCATGCTTTGGAGTAAAAACGAAATCAAATCGTCCTGGTTTTGAAAGCAGCCATTTGGTAGTTTCCTTCGAGACATGTGCAGAATGGTTATCCAAAATGAGCCTTATTTTCCAGTCAGCAGGATATTTATTGTCTACTTCTGTCAGAAATTCAATGAATTCGCAGCTTCGGTGCCGTTCCCGAACTAAAGGAATAACTATGCCGGTACTCAAATCAATTCCGGCAAGTAAAGAAACCGTTCCTAAACGTTTATATTGGTGGTCTCTTTGAATTGTTTGGTGTTCCCCTGCAACAGGCTGTAATTGTGGGGCTATGTTCTTCAAGGCTTGTATGCCCGGTTTTTCATCGTATGAAACGGTTGCCTGCTTTTCTGCCCTCAATTCACCATCATTGATAAGAGCAACTTCCTTGTAAACATGCAATACATTAGCCATTTTTACTTCAAACTCTTCATCTCGACGTTCCAGATAATACCTTATCTTATGGGGCTTTATACCTCCTTTTGACAAAATTCCGTTCAAAACGCCATTCCCTATTTTTTGCAGACATTCAAAGCCCGCTTCATTACAGTGAGAGCGTATATGTTTCGTTAAAAGGTTATATGTCCACGTTTCGTATGAATAGCCATAATCGGTTGGCTTACAGCAAGCAATGGATATGACCCAACTTTTGGCATCATCGGTAATTACAGGCTTTACTCCACGACCAGACAAATCTTTTAATGCAGGCAACGCACCCCAAACAAGAGATTTATTGACGGTACGGGCAACAAGCGGACGATTAGTGTGCATCTCACTTGCGATTTTTGTTATCGTCTTCCCTTCGTGATACTTCAATATTATGTTTGACCTGATTACCGTCCGGTGGGAAGTAGTACGACTCTTTGATAATTTTTTCAATTCCTTCAAATCATTATCACTGATTTGAAGTTTAGGTTTTTTACTTATTCGCATCTTTGAAACTTATGAATTTAAAATTTGGCGGCAAAGATAATACTTTTTTTATTAGATACAATATTTAAAGAATGATGTACTACGGTATAAAAAACAAAGATTTTACAATCTATAGAATAGCCGCTTATTTTTCATAGCACCTCAAACTTTTTTTAAACAAACTTTACAATTCATTGCTGATAAATTATTTTTTTTAGAACTGTTCGATGAAGGCGAAAAGATAGAACATATTGTAGACAGTAATTTAAAAACCGACTGTCGGACCCTATGTAAGCGATGTAGTCTTAATAGCTTTAAAACTACATTCATCAACACACAGTCCGCACTTTACGCATTTATCAACATCAATAGTATGAACCTCGTATGGCGTGTAGGGAATAGCATCTACCGGGCAGGCTTTGGCGCATTTGGTGCAGCCAACGCAGTTTTCGTCAACCACATATTTAATCATATCCTTGCATGTTCCGGTTTTGCAGATGCCTTTTACGTGTTCTTCGTATTCTTCGCGAAAGTACTTTAAGGTTGTAAGCGCTGGGTTGGACGCTGTTTTGCCTAACCCGCAGAGAGATGCCTTTTTTACATTTATTGCAAGTTCTTCTAATTTGTCGATGTCCGATGCATGGGCTTTTCCGCTGCACAACCTTTCGTAAATATCAAGCATACGGCGGATACCAACGCGGCAGAAAGTACATTTTCCGCAAGACTGGTCGCAGGTGAAGGTTAGGAAGTAGCGCGCAACATCTACCATGCAGTCGCTTTCGCTTAGCGCCACCAAGCCGCCCGAACCCATCATTGCGCCCATCTGTGTAAAAGCGTCGAAATCTACTTGCACGTCGCACAGGTGCGCTGGAATGCAGCCGCCGGACGGTCCCCCTATCTGCACCGCCTTGAGCCGTTCGCCCTTGTCCATGCCTCCGCCTATTTCATCGATTATACGGTTGAGTGTGATTCCCATTGGAACTTCAATCAATCCGCCATGACGTATTTTTCCCGCCAAGGCAAATACCTTAGTTCCTTTGCTTGTTGCGGTGCCTGTTTGTGAATACGCTTCGGCGCCATTACATATTATATATGGTATCTGACTGAACGTTTCTACGTTATTAACCAATGTCGGTTTTCCATATAGCCCTTCCACTGCCGGATATGGGGGGCGCAGTTTCGGAAATCCGCGTTCGCCTTCTATCGATGCAATCAGCGCTGTTTCTTCTCCGCACACAAAAGCGCCGGCGCCTTCAAATATGCTGATATGGAAGGAAAAATCGCTTCCGGCAATATTGTCGCCTATAATGTTTCTTTCGCGGCAAAGTTCAATGGCAGTACGGATACGCTCAACTGCCAGGGGATACTCGGCGCGAATGTAAAAAATCCCCTTGTCGGCGCCAACGGCGTATCCCGCAATAATCATTCCTTCAATAACGCGGAAGGGATATGATTCTAACATCATCCTGTCCATAAACGCTCCGGGGTCGCCCTCGTCTCCGTTGCAAATCACGTATTTGTCTTTTGAATTTGCCGATGCGGTTATTTCCCACTTTTTTCCCGTAAGGAAACCGCCGCCTCCACGTCCGCGAAGACCGCTTGCAAGGATGGTTTTGATTATCTTGTCTCTACCCATGCGAAAGGATTGAAGCGCTTCAAATCCGCGATGGGCAATATATTCATCAATATTAAGCGGGGCAAGGAATCCGCATCCTTCGGTGGAGATGTGCTTTTGTTCGGCAAGAAAACTGTCTATAACGCCGGTGCGCTCGTGTTGCGATTTCCAGATAACATTGTCCCAAGTGGCGTCGGTGTGAAAAGTATCTACATGATTAAGAATATTGTTTTTCAATCGTTTTATGTATCCGGCAGGCTGGAAGTGATGGTGCAGAATCTCTTTTATCTCCGAAGCCTTCACGTTAGGGTAGCGCGTAGCCACGTTACAACCCCCATCTATTCGGTTGATGGGGGCTATTACGTCAATTAGCGGAACCTTGTTGCATACGCCAACGCAGCCTACCGCTTTGATATTTACTTCTATACCCAATGCCGCCGAAGCCGCAACAAGTTCCCTGTAAATATCGGCTGAGCCGCTTGCCTGACAGCAGGAACCCATGCCGAGACGAATCTCCCCCGATACCTTTCGCATTTCGCGTTCCGAATTATCGGCTTCTTCCTGTTGATGTTGAACAAGGAAATCGTCTATCAATTCGTTTACCTTTCCGGGAAGAACATGACCGTAAATTCGTTCATCAATTTGCACCACAGGCGCTAATGTGCAACATCCCAAACAGGCTATTTTCTCTATGGAAAAGAGTTTATCGACGGTGGTGATATTGTCATCAGTCATTTTAAGTTCGCGTCTGAAAGCGTCATATACGTTGCCGGCGCCCTTTACGTGGCATGCCGTTCCGGTGCAAACCTTTATCAGGTGTTTCCCGTAAGGGATGTGCCTGAATTGAGAATAGAAGGTTGAAACGCTAACAAGTTGCGCGCGGTCAATATCGGTACGTTCATAGACGCGCTCAAGCGCCTCTGCGGAGAGATAGCTGAACTCGTTTTGCAGGGCTTGAAGCAGCGGGATAATCATCTGTCGCGAAGAGCCGATTCGATTGATGATGGCGTCAACGCGAGGAATAATCGTATCTTTTGCAGTGGTGCAATTGCAGGGCATAAACAGGATATTTTCTTGAACTTATATTTTATTTTTCCCAATCCATTCGGCGGCGTTTACAAATGCTTCCACCCATGGCGTGATTTGGTCGTGTTTGCGCGAAGCAGGGTAGTGCGCCCAGTTCCATGGATACATTGCGCGTTCGGGATGAGGCATCATGGCTAAATGGCGTCCGTCGGCGCTGTAGATGCCGGCGATGCCTTCGGGAGAACCGTTGGGGTTGGCGGGATAGGCATCGAAACTGTAGCGAAGCGCTACATTATAATTATCAAGCGGCTTGGGGAAATTAAATTTGCCTTCGCCATGAGCAACCCAAATACCAAGACGTGAGCCGGAAAGAGATTGCAACATGACGGACTTGTTGTCGGGAATATCGACATTTATAAAAGCACATTCAAACTTGCGCGAATCGTTGTGCTCCATGTGGGGCTTTTGCTCGTCGTTTGGCGTTATCAGCCCTAACTCGAGCATCAGTTGGCAACCGTTGCATATTCCGAGACTCAGCGTGTCGGGACGCGCATAGAAACGTGCAAGCGCAGATTTCGCTTTTTCGTTGTAGAGCAGAGAGCCTGCCCAGCCTTTGGCAGAGCCCATTACATCGGAGTTGGAAAAGCCGCCAACGAACACAATCATATTCACTTCGTCGAGCGTTTCGCGTCCTTCAATCAGATCGGTGGTATGCACGTCTTTCACGTCCATTCCGGCAAGGTGCATTATCCACGCTGTTTCGCGGTCGCATAGCGAACCTTTGTCGCGAATAATGGCGGCGCGAATACCGGCAGGCGTTGTGCGATGCGGGTCGATGCCGTATTGTGCGAACGAACCCTTAAAGTGCGCAGGAAACGTATATTCCAGATGCTGGAACTTGTAATTGCTAAACCTTTCTGTGGCATGCTGTTTGCCGCTTTGACGGCAGTCAAAAAAATATGAGGTTTTGAACCACACGTCGCGCAGGCGCTCGATGTCAAATATATGTTTTTCATCGCCAAGCGTAGTCCGCAAAAATCGTTTACTGCTTGGCTTTCCGATAGTATGAGCCTTAATGCCGGCTTGTTCAAATATTTCGTGAACCTTAGCGCTGTCCACCTCGCTAACCTGCAAAATAACAGCGGGATTTTCAGCAAACAAAAATTCTATGATTCCCTGAGTCTTGAAATCTTGAAATTCAGGAATATCTATATCCATTCCGCCTTCGCGATTGGCAAAACACATTTCGAGCAATGCGGTAATAAGACCTCCGGCAGACACGTCGTGTCCGGCTAAAATCATTTCTTTCCCGATAAGGCTCTGAATTGTATCAAAGGCTTTGCCGAAATAAGCAGCGTCGGCAATATCGGGAGTGGCGCCACCCATTTTGCCTAAGGTTTGTGCAAAAATGCTGCCGCCTAATGCGAAAGGCATGTTCGACAAGCCTACATATATTATATGCGACGCCTCGTCGTTTTTCAGCGTGGGGCTTATCGATTTGCGCACATCTCGCGTTTGCGCCACCGTTGATATAATGACCGTTCCGGGCGAGTAAACCACCTCGCCATCAGGATATTTCTGCGTCATAGAAAGCGAATCCTTGCCGGTGGGAATATTGATGCCAAGTTCGATGGCAAATTTTCCGGCAGCCTCAACAGCGCTGTAAAGACGCGCGTCTTCGCCGGGATTTTTACAGGGCCACATCCAGTTTGCGCTGAGCGACACTGATTTCAATCCGCCATCAAGATGCGCCCAAACTATATTGGTAAGCGCTTCGGCAATAGCGATGCGCGAACCGGCAGCCGCATCAAGAAGCGCAACTCCGGGCGCATGACCGATAGAGGTTGCAATTCCGCAAACACCGTGATAATCGAGCGCCACAACGCCAAGATTATTCAACGGAAGTTGTATCTCGCCAACGCTCTGCTGCATCGCAACAAGCCCGGTTACAGAGCGGTCTACCTTATTGGTTAGCCAATCCTTACAGGCTACGGCAGATAATTGAAGAACGTTTTCAAGATATTCATGCAAATTACGCTTCTCGTATGCAACAGGTTCAAATTCTGCAACAACGGTATTGTCTACCATCACCGTTTTAGGCGTATTGCCAAACATGTCCTCAAGCATCAAATCAACCGGCTTCTCTCCGGTGGCGGCGTTTTCAAAGGTTAAACGGCGGTTGCCCGTAACATCGCCAATCACATACATCGGCGAGCGTTCGCGCTCCGCAATGCGGCGAACCGTTTCAACATCTTCTTCCTTCAACACCAAACCCATACGCTCCTGTGATTCATTTCCGGCAATCTCTTTGCACGACAGCGTCGGATCGCCTATCGGCAGGCTACCCATATCAATGCGCCCACCGTGAACTTCAACAAGTTCCGAAAGGCAATTAAGATGCCCGCCCGCGCCATGGTCGTGGATAGAAACAATCGGATTGACCTCGCTTTCAGTCAACGCCCGTATAGTATTAACAACGCGCCTTTGCAATTCGGGGTTAGAGCGTTGCACGGCGTTGAGTTCAACCGCATTGCCAAACTCTCCCGTTGCAACCGACGACACAGCGCCGCCGCCCATCCCGATGCGATAATTATCTCCGCCAAGCAACACAATTTTATCACCCGGCTCGGGTATTCCCTTCGCGCAGTCGCGTTTACAACCGTAGCCTATTCCGCCCGCAAGCATTATTACCTTATCGAATCCGTACTTTTTCGCCTTCTCCACATGCTCAAAAGCCAGCACACTGCCGCAAATCAACGGTTGCCCGAACTTATTGCCAAAATCGCTTGCCCCGTTCGACGCCTTTATTAAAATGTCTAACGGCGATTGATAAAGCCATTTTCGCGCTTCCGCGATTTTCTCCCACGAGCGGTCTGTTTCCGGAAATCGCGGATACGAAGTCATATACACCGCCGTTCCTGCCGACGCGCTTGCGCCCCTGCCTCCGGCAACGCGGTCGCGTATCTCGCCGCCTCCCCCCGTTGCTGCGCCATTAAAAGGCTCCACTGTCGTGGGAAAATTGTGCGTCTCCGCCTTCAGCGAAATTACTGTTTCTTCCGGGCATGTTGTAAAATATGCCGGTTCATCGCCACGCGCGGGCTTAAAACGTTGCACGGAAGGTCCCTCAACAAATGCGCAATTATCAACATACGCAGAAACAATACGATTGGGGTTCTCCGCCGACGTGCGCTTAATCATCTGAAACAGCGACAGAGGCTTCACCTCGCCGTCAATAACAAACTGCCCGTTAAAAATCTTATGGCGGCAATGCTCCGAATTAACCTGCGAAAAACCAAAAATTTCGCTATCAGTAAGCAGCCTGCCCAATTTTTTCTGCATGTTTTCAAGATACGACACCTCGTCATCGCTCAACGCCAGCGCCTCGCGCCTGTTATACGCAGCAATATCATCAATATATTGAATCGGCTCCGGCTCGCGATTAATGGTAAAAACATCACCCGTAAGATTCTCATAAAGTTCCTGCAACATATAGTCATACGTGCGAGGAGCATTCACCCTTGGCGGAAGCGTTGCACAAAACTGCTCCATACGCACAATTCCGCGAACATTCATATTCACGCAAATATCTACGGCATTGGTACTCCATGGACTAATCATCTCTCTGCGCGGACCAATAAACCATCCTTTTATTTCGGCATCCTCAATCAACTCCGCAGAACCGAAAAGCCATTTAAGCTTTGCGACATCATCCTGCCTCAACTCTTCAACTGCCTGTACAGCAATAACATCTTCGTTACTATTACGAAAAAAGTATATCATGGTATTAATATTTTTGAAAACGCAAAAGTAATATATTTTTTTTAATAAAAATATTTTTTTTACAAAAAACATAATTACCTTTGCCGCGATTTTTAAACATAAAAAAAATGACCGAAAAGCAAAAATACGATAACCAAAAATTATCTCATCAAAGCGAGATAATCCGGCAGTTTCCCGCCGCGCCTCGACGTTATACCGCCACCCTTCGACGTTATACCGCCGCACCTCGGCAGCATACCGCCGCACCCAGACGTTATACCGCCGCACCTTGGCGTTATACCGCTGCACCTCGACGTTATACCGCCGCGCCTCGACGTTACAACGCCGCTACCCGACGTTATGCCGCCGCACCTCGATGTTATAACGCCGAATATTGCAACGTATTCACAAACTCATTATATAATAACTAAATAAATAATAAATTTTTAAAAACATGGCAAGTAGTGATTGGTTACCTTCCTCAGGAGAAGGAGTTTTAAGAATGGCAACAACATGGATATCATACATTCCATCAATAGGTTCCAGATTAGTTGTGCCCGAAGAAGCGATGATTGCGCTCACGGTAAAAACAGCGGCATTCGAAACGTTGTTTCAAACGCCCAAATCGGCAAGAACACCGGCAATGAACGCAGATTTAAAATGCGCAAGAAAAGCATTAGAGGCAGTGATGCGCGACATTAAGAGGCGACATTTCTTCTCGCCCCCGCTAACCGATGGCGATATAGTTTCGCTGGGGCTGAAACCCAAAGATTCTATTCCCACGCCAATAGGAGAACCGCAGGGATTAGCTACGGCAGATGTGATGTATCTGGGCGGGCAAGTCCTGCAACTGAAAATAAAACACGTTACAGGCACGCCTTTTGACCCCAAAGCCAACTACGGCTGCAAAATATATTACGATGTATTAGCCGACAGCGACCCACAACCGATAAGCGGTGAAGATTTGCGCAAACACAAATTTACGCGGCAAAAAAACGAAAAATTCAAATTTACCGTTTCCGATGTAAAGAAAACAGCCATCTTCTGCATCCGCTATGAAAACAGCAAAGGAGTAGCAGGCGCATGGGGTCCAATGATAACGGCGTTGATACCGTAGGGTGTTTTTTTATTGCGGCGTATAAATGTACGTGTTTAAATGTATGTTAAGAAACGTATCTAAAACAAAGAAGTAAATGAAAAGAACATTATTTGCGGGTTTATTGCTCATGTCAAGTTTCGCCGTTACAATGGCGCAGGTAAAATTGTCGTTCAATCCCGAAAAGGGAAAGAAATATGAGTTTCATATAGAAACGATAGAGAACTCCAAAGAAAGCGCTATGAGACAGGAACAATCGAAAGAAAGCGAAACAGTAATTAAATTCCTTATGGAAATCAAAGAGAAAACACCTTTGGAAACGCGGGTACTATTCACCTATCGGGAAATAGTATACATTTTTTCGTACTCAAAAATTAAAATGGAGTATGATTCAAAAAGCCCAATAGAAAATCCATCGGAAATAGATAAACTGCTTGAAAAGTTGTTAGGGAAACTGCTTGACAAATCGTTTATTGCAGTCATAGCGCCGGATGGTTCTGTGACAGCTATCGAAATGGACGCCATAAACGAAATTATGGCGCAATCAGTAACCGTTGATGACCCAATGAGTGAGCCAATGAGCGTTGCTATAAAACAAGAGTTCAGTGAAAGTTCCATCAAGAGAATGATAGAACAATCATTGAAATTTTATCCAGCCAACGCTGTAAAAGTGCGAGAGAGTTGGACAATGGAAGATACGTATGTTTCGAACCTGAATTTGACCACAAAAACCCAATATACCTTGAATAAGATTAAGAAAAACATTGCTTCAATTACTGTTGTAGCGCTCGTTGATGTAACACACCATAGAATGGAAGGGAAACTTACGGGAACGAAGACGGGAACCATGTTAGTTGATACTAAAACAGGAATGCCGGTTTCGTCTAATTTGTTACAGAATGTTGCAGGAGCCTTCAAGGTTCGGAATGCCGAAGTATCTACGGAGATAATTACCAATAAAAAAACGTCAATAAAAGAGGTTAGATAGGGAAAAGTTAGAACGTAAGAATAATAAAAAATAGTAGTAATATAAAGAAGTATTAAAAATGAAAAGAATAGTTTTTTATAATTGTTTAGCGGTCGCAGTTATTGCAACCTTGATGGCGTGTGACAAAAAACAGGAACCTTCATCCGGCACTATCAGCGAAATCATTGCAGATGTCTATGAAGGCAATGATTACAACGACCTGATTGATGTAGTTAAATTGCTCGTAGATGATGTTGAAGTGGCGAAAAGCGCTTATCGCAACGGCAGTTTTTCAATTAATTTGCCCGATGACATCAACAATCTTGAACCATTTGATGTTGAACTTCCTCCAAAGATAAATATCAGCGATAAGAATGTTCTTTATTCCAATTCACGTTTAGTAGCGTACAATAAGGATAACGAACAGGTAGGGTATTTTTCTTGCGTCTATTATAAATATGAAATAATTGAAGAGGAAGAATATCTACTACTTGAAGCGGAAGGGACTTTGCTTTACTTCAATAAAAGTTTTTCCATAGCGGGCACACACACTGAAAGTAACGAATGGGGTACTACTAATTTCATTTGGAACTGTAATTTTGGAAAAGGCTGGAACTTACTTTACTGGCACGGCAACAGACCCGACGGAAAAGGTAATCGTATAGACAAAACTACAACCGCCACCCCATCAGGAAGCAAATACTGGCTTTTCAGAATGAGTGGTGAGCCCGAGTGCTAAAACGAAAAATACAAGACTGTTGATTGAAATGCGCCCGTCTTATACTCCAATATCCTCAAAACGTGCGGCAGGGACTACATCCTGAGCGCAAAACATTCCTTTAAGATATTTGAAATAGCCCGTAACGCCTATCATAGCGGCATTATCTGTTGTGAAGCGAAATTCCGGCAAATAAACCGTCCATCCCTTCTCTTCCGACAGGGCGGTTACAGCATTGCGCAACCCGGAATTTGCGGCAACACCGCCGGCAATAGTTATCTCAGTGATACCCGTAGCTGCGGAAGCTTTGACGAGTTTATCGGTCAAAATATCGACAATTGTTTGCTGCAACGATGCACACAGGTTAGGAATGTTGTTGTCCACAAACTGCGGGTCTTCTTTCAATTTATCGCGCAATGTGTAGAGAAACGACGTTTTCAGTCCGCTGAAACTGTAATCAAGTCCTGCGATGTTTGGTTTGCTGAATCGAAAAGCCTTTCTGTCGCCTTCACGCGCATGCCGATCAACAACCGGTCCGCCCGGATATGACAGCCCCATCACCTTCGCGCATTTGTCGAATGCCTCGCCAGCCGCGTCGTCTATTGTTTGTCCGATGATTTCCATCTCGAAATAATCGCGCAAAACAATAATTTGCGTATGCCCGCCCGACACCAGCAGGCACAGAAAAGGAAACTTAGGCAATGGTTTTTCTTTTCCCTCCTCTTGTATGAAATTCGACATTATATGCGCGTGAAGATGATTTGCCTCAATAAGCTTTGCGCCGGTAGACAGCGCAAAACCCTTCGCAAATGACGCGCCTACCAGCAACGAACCGAGCAACCCCGGTCCTCGCGTAAATGCCACTGCATTTATCTCATGCTTCCCGACATTTGCTTGCCGCAACGCCGTATCCACCACCGGAATAATGTTTTGCTGATGCGCTCGCGAAGCCAATTCCGGCACCACCCCGCCATATTTCCGATGCACTTCCTGCGATGCGATGACGTTAGACAGCATGTAGCCATTGCGAATAATCGCAGCCGAAGTGTCGTCGCAGGATGTTTCTATTCCTAAAATTATTGTGCTCATTTGATAATACTTAAAAATATCCGTTTTTTTGATTACGCAAAGGAATGAAAAAAAGATAAAACAAAAAATTTTTTTAATCAAATCATAAGGATATATAAATATAGTTACTATTTTTGCAGCCCAAAATATTAATATATCATGCAAAGTATAGATAATTATAATTTCAATGGCAAGAAAGCCATCGTCAGGGTTGATTTCAATGTTCCGTTAGACAAACAGACATTTGCGGTGGCAGACGATACCCGTATTCGCGGAGCATTGCCTTCTATCAACAAGATATTGGCAGACGGCGGTTCGGTTATCCTCATGTCGCATCTGGGAAGACCCAAAGGGGTAGAAGAGCGATATTCTCTCAAGCATATTATCGGACGCTTGTCCGAACTGCTGGGCAGGGATGTTAAGTTTGCTGACGATTGTCGGGGCAGTGTGGCAGTGAAAATGTCGGGCGAGTTGCAATCGGGCGAAGTCCTGTTGCTCGAAAACCTCCGTTTCTACGCCGAAGAAGAAGGCAAGCCCCGCCTGCCCGACACGGCTACCGACGAAGAAAAGAAGGCTGCAAAAGCCGAAGTTAAGACAAAACAGTTAGAGTTTGCAAAACAGTTGGCAAGTTACGCCGATGCGTATGTTAACGACGCCTTCGGAACCGCACATCGCGCACACGCATCAACCGCCTTGATAGCCGACAGTTTCAACGCCGAAAACAAGATGTTCGGCTATTTGATAAATAGAGAGTTGAAGGCTATGGACACTGTTCTAAATTCGAACGAAAAGCCATTCACAGCTATCATGGGCGGCGCAAAGGTTTCGGACAAGATACTTATCATCGAAAACCTGCTCGACCGCGCTCAAAACTTGATTATTGGCGGCGGAATGACATATACGTTCATTAAAGCGCAGGGCGGCAATATCGGCAAATCGCTGTGTGAAGAAGAAAAATTAGACTTGGCGCTCGAAATACTGAAGAAAGCCAAAGAAAAGGGCGTAAACGTATACCTGCCCGTTGATGCGATTAATGCTGATACATTCGATGCAAACGCCAATAGCAACGTTTCGAAAGTGAACGAAACTCCCGACGGATGGATGGGCTTGGACATTGGCGACGAAAGCGTAAAGCTGTTTAGCGAAGTGATTGCCAATTCTAAAACCGTGTTGTGGAATGGACCGATGGGCGTTTTTGAATTTGAAAAATTCTCGAAAGGCACCTCGGCTATCGCTCATGCAGTAGCCAATGCTACTGAAAACGGCGCATTCAGCCTTATTGGTGGCGGCGATTCCGTTGCG
>Ga0099364_10010737_pt1 | contig 12563 bp, 10 predicted proteins | sample TergutTh196P3_FD_73070 | JGI IMG/M metagenome (GOLD analysis project Ga0099364, IMG submission 73070) | Microcerotermes parvus P3 segment gut microbial communities from Pointe-Noire, Republic of the Congo - Th196 P3 | ecosystem: Host-associated > Arthropoda: Insects > Digestive system > Gut ... | reverse complement strand
AAATCTCCCGCAAACATAATGCCTATGTCGTTCTCGGAAAGTGAGCCTTTTCTGAGTGCAAGCGAAAACGCCTTTTGCTGTAATCTGCTCTCGGACTTTTCCCAACTGTCTTTATCCTGACTTCCCGAGCCGAAAGTAGCGTCCTCGGATATATAATCAAAGTACTCTTGAAGCGGTCCGTCGCCCTCTTTTTTGCCCACTGCCGACGCATATGACTTAATCACCGGCGGGTTATACATCTCAATCGTCCCGCCCTTTATATATTTCCCCATTGTTTTACCCTTGACCCTTCTATACAAGCATGAAATTAAAAAATTCGTTTTCCCATTTACGCAAGTTTACTTTCAAAGCTTTTACCCTTGTCCCTTCTATACAAGCATGAAATTAAAAAATTCGTTTTCCCATTTACGCAAGTTTACTTTCAAAGCTTTTATCCTTGTCCTTTCTATACAAGCATGAAATTAAAAAATTCGAATTAAAAACGTGCCTTATACTATATAAAAAAACAACATCCTTCTGCATTTATTTTAGCAAAGGATTGTTGTTTTATTCTTTTTTTATTCTTAGAAAAATTTAGCAGTCACAAAAATTAATCCAACTGCATAACATTAAACAGTTGCAATATCGAAATTTGTCGAAAAGCAGAGGCTACATAGCCTGCTTGCCTAAGGAACCGTCCGTAAATAACTTGACAGTTCCAAAATACTATACAACTCACCCAAAGCCAAAGAATCGATTCATTATCCGGTGGCTTAACATTCAATCGGCAGGCAGGCTAAAAATTAAAGAAAGGAGACAAACAAATGAATTGCAACGGAAACAGCAGATGCGACTGTTCTTCAGCGGAATGCAATTGTGTTATTCCGTCAGACAGAACCATCTACGACTGCAACGCAGACCGCAAGGTAGTTCGCCATCAACACATAATCAAGCACCGTCATGACATCATCAACGAGTTTGATGTAATCCATGAGCATGATTATTACTACCGCGATGTTGTAAGCACCCGTGATGTTGTAAAACATCATGACTACACGCCGTATAACCCCGAATACTGCGGCGGCGGCGACTGCGGAGCTTAACCCCTCCTGCTCGGCTCGTTATTACAGCTATACCTTAAAGATAGCGAGCCGATTTACATACACACTCCATATGTGCCAAACCTATAAAGACCTGAGCAATTGCAAAATTAAATACGGTTGCTGATTCGCCTGTGCTAACAGAGCCATGGCAACCTCCTGCAAAATGCTGTACTTGGTATAATTAATCATTTCCGCCGCCATGTCCGCATCACGGATTCGCGACTCAGCCTCCGTAAGATTCTCAATCTGGTTCGTCAAACTGTTCACAGTATGCTCAAGGCGATTTTGCATTGCGCCGAGACCCGCCCTCTGCCGCGAAACCGCAGTAATGGCAGAATCAACCATGCCCATGGACTTCAACGCGCCTTCACGTGTCGTAACATCAATGCCGGACAACCCTATCGCATTCGCATCCATCGCGTCAATATAGACACTCACCCTGTTATAATCGGCATTGCTATGCCCGACTTGCAAAGTCAGCCCGTTTCCGCCGCCCGCAGAAACGCCACTCGCAGAAACATCGCTTCCAACCCCTTGCCCATCTGTGAAACTCCCGATTGTGACAGTGTTGCCGCCCATAGCGCCTACGTTCTTTGCGGTTGCAATGAGCTCGGTACCGGAGCCTGTGGTTGACCAAGTGACTAACCAATCGTAGTCAAACGAAGGGTTGTTTACCGGGGGATTAACACCAAGAAAAATGAACCCGGTAATACCTCCTGTGTAAGTTGATTCCCCCGGTTGGTGAAATCCTATAAAACCGGGATTAAGCGGTGCTTCCCCAATTTCAGTTTCTATGCCGAATATACTGAATCTCTGCCCTATGTTGGAAGGGTTCAAAAGAGAATCTAATGCCGCTATCGCCGCGCTGTCAAACCTATATACAGCGGCAACTCCGCCATTGCCGTTTTCGTCCGCATCTACACCGGCAGTCACTAATGTGGGGGTAATATCAGTCCAACCGACTACGCTGATATTGGTAATTTCCGGCGGCGATGCCGGCCCGGTACCGCCACTGCCGACAACCTGCCCGACCCTAACGCTTCCCGCTTCGGTAAAAAATGCAGTCCTGTCCCCATCGGGTGCAATTGAGCTGTGCATATTAACAGTATAGTCAAATCCCGCTTGACGGAGAAGATTTTCAATATCGCTGTTTGAATACTCGACCCCAGTCGCAAGATTAAGCGTAATCGCCGCACCCGCAACCCCCGTTTGCGCGGGCGTGTCAATAACAACACCCTCTTTACCCGGAACTACTGCGCCGCTCACTATTCTGAGCGACGAAAACACGCCGCCTGTATTAACGTGAGAGCCGTATTGATTGGCAGTAAAAGTAATTTTATCGGCATGGGTTAATATTCCGCCGTCAAGCATGAACGGCAGCATATCAAGGGTTGCAGTCTGCCTCGAACCCGCAACAGTCCGCCCTGTATCGGCATTTGCCGCAATAATAACACCGTGTTCGCTTTTGAACTCGACTTTAGCGGGCGGAGTCTGCCCCGTTTCGGCTACAGAGGCATTTTGAATAATCGTATTAATCTGCGCATCACGGTAAGCAACACCTTGAGCAAGGTTAATTGTAAGGTTACGCCCCGTGCTGTCCCAAAAAGAGTATTCACCGCCCGCCGCCGCCGCATTTGTCGTAAATTGCACCGAAACCCCCGCATTGCTCGCGGCAACGGAAATATGCTGGCTGAATGCCGCGCTGAACGCTCGCACACCGAAACTCGCCCCGTAATTTCCCGCAGAATTGCTCACACCGCCGCGCGACAGGCTACCGTCAAGCAGTTTAATCCCGTTAAAGTCGGTCGCTTTTGAAATCCTGTTAATCTCCTCAACAAGCTGATTAATCTCAAACTGCATATACCCGCGCTGTTCGGATGTATACGTATCATTGGCGGCTTGAACGGTAAGCTCTTTTATTCTATGCAACATTGCATGAGTCTCGTCCAACGCACCCTCGGCAGTTTTCAAAAGACTGATGCCGTCATTGGCATTGCGAACCGCTTGTTGCAATCCGCGAATCTGCGCCCGCATTTTTACGGAAATGGCGAGACCCGCCGGGTCGTCTGCCGCGCGGTTAATGCGGAGACCGGAAGACAGCCTTTCGGATGCCCTCCTGAGTTGAAGGTTATTAAAGTTCAGCCTGTTTAAAATATTTATTGCCATTAAATTATTTCGTATAGTCATAATCGTTTCTCACTTTGCTTAGAATTGCATCGCTTGTGAAGACAGGTTCTTATAATTACATATGTTATATCGGTCGATTTTGGAAAAACTTTAGCTTTAATTTACAGAATTTACGAAATTTTCATGTTTTTTCAATGCTGTACTCCTATTTTGGCAATCGCCGACCATAAATTTTACAAACCTGCCTTATTATGGCAGAAAAATTGTGAATAAAAAATAATAAAAAACGCTTGACAACCCGCCAACGGTGTGTTATGATATTCTACATGATTAGGCAGAGTATGCCGAAGAAAAGATTTAAAAGAAAGAAAGGACATGGGTAAAAAGAAATGAGAAACATGAAAATTTCCGCGAAATTGATACTGGGGTTCGTATTGGTCGCATTGATTGCGGCGATCATCGGGGTGGTCGGAATAGTAGGTCTGCAGGTAATTAACGGCAGCTATGTGCAGGATTATGACCTACATACAAGCGTCTTGCCTGCCGTTGCGGAGGCAAACATCGATATGCAGGCACTGCGTTCTACCATGCGAAATTACATCGTTTTCATCGAACATCCGGAGGAATGGGACGGAGTGAAAGCGGAGGGGGCGAGACTCAAGGAGGGCATTCTCAATTCACTCGCAGAGTTTGAAAGAACAGTGGTTCTTGACTCGACCTACAAAACTCTTGACGAAATAAGGGCAAATCTCGACGACTGGATGAACAGGCTTAACTCCATGGATGCGGCATTAAGACGCGGCACTGATTATGACGAGCTTTACGAAATTTTAAATTCCGCAAAACCGGTAACAGATGCTATCTCAAATTCTGTCTACGATTTAATGCACGCTAAAGAAGAGTTGATTTTGGAAAGTCAAGAGTCGAATGTGGTAATGGCAAACACGCTCACGATCGCATTAGCAGTGGTTTTGGTTGTGGGAATCGTGATTGCAATGCTCCTCGGCGTGTACATCTCGAGAATCATCAGCCAACCCGTAACCCTGCTGTCAACTTTCATGAGGCGCGCAGGTATTGACGGTGACTTGAACATTTCTGCCGAAGAGCAGAAAAAGCTGAACAGCTATGCGGTTTATAAGGACGAAATCGGGCAGTTGACAGCAAACTGCAGTGCTTTTATCGACCATGTAGTCTTGTCCGGAAACGAGTTAAACACTATCGCAAACGGCGACTTCACCATAGTTGTCAAGTTGCTTTCCGAAAAAGACAGTTTGGGGCTTTCATTGCAAAAAATGCTGTCAAGCTTTAACGGTATGTTCGGCGAAATCAATACCGCGTCCAACCAAGTTAATTCGGGCGGAATGCAGGTGTCGGGTGCGGCTCAGGCGTTATCGCAGGGTGCAACAGAACAAGCGAGTGCAGTTGAGCAATTGTCGGCATCAATCCACGAAATATCCGAGCAGGTCAAGGACAATTCCGCAAATGCCAATAAAGCTAACGAGCTTGTCAACGAAACCGGCAATGAAGTAACTCGCGGAAACGAGCATATGAACAATATGTTAAGCGCGATGACCGAAATAAACAGCGCGTCGTCCGAAATTTCCAAAATTATCAAAGTTATTGACGATATTGCGTTCCAAACCAATATCCTCGCATTAAACGCAGCAGTCGAGGCGGCAAGAGCGGGAAGTGCGGGCAAAGGCTTCGCAGTTGTTGCGGAAGAAGTGCGCAACTTAGCATCTAAATCGGCGGACGCGGCAAAACACACTACCGAGCTTATTGAAGGCAGCATTACAAGCGTAGAAAAAGGTGCGGCAATCGCGCAAGAAACTGCTCGCTCCCTTGAGGCGGTCGCTACTAAGACCAAGGAAGTGCAAAAGCTTGTCAATGATATTGCGCAAGCTTCGGCAGAGCAAGCGGAAGGCATTCGCCAAATCAATTCGGGAGTTGACCAAATTTCGCAGGTTATTCAAACCAACTCGGCGACTGCGGAACAAAGTGCGGCGGCATCTGAAGAGCTGTCAAGCCAAGCTAACCTCCTGCAAGAGCAAATCAACAAGATTAAACTCGATGAGCATACCAGCATGGGATTGGGCAACGACTGGTAGGTAGGAGCTTTAGGAAGATTCTTAAAAATAATGAAGCAAGCGTGTGAAAACATTTCACACGCTTGTACTTGTTTGCCTCAGTGCTTTTTGTCAAGAACACTTTTAATCGTTCCGTTTATGTTGAGTTTATGATGGCAGATAGTCCCGAGGATTAAGCCGTCTGTTCCCGTCAATAACTTCAAAATGCAGATGAGGCCCGGTGCTTCTTCCCGTAGAGCCGAGGCGAGCAATTTGCTCACCTTGAACAACTGCTTGTCCGACAACCACTAAGAGTTCACTGTTGTGTGCATAAAGTGTCCTCAACCCGTTATCATGCTGTATAACAACTGTATGCCCGTATGCCCCCCATTCGTACACCGCCGTAACAACAACCCCGCTGTCCCCTGCAACTATGGGAGTTCCGAACAACGCCGTCCCCGCAATGTCATACGCGCCGTGACCCGAATGGAATCCCTGTGTAATGCCGCCGACAGGCTGTCCCGCGCTGTTTACAACAGGCCAAATAAACATTCCGTAATGTGCATCCTGACCCGAAACCATGCCGCCCGTATGTTCTTTTGTGCCAATGTTGATAATCTTTGTGACCGGCTCGGTAACAACCGTTGACTGTATAACATTGCGCCGAATTTCCTCATCGTTTATATAAGAGACTCGCGCAATTCGGCGATTAACCCCGTCTTTCCCCTGCTGAGTAACCCTTGTGGAGCGGGTAAAGAGCGTATCGTCATTGCGGTGTTCGGTCTCGAAAGCAACAGCAACGTCATACTCCTCAGTCCGCGTAACCGTAACAGGCAAATAAGGCTCACAGAACTCACAATCCTCGCCCTCGCACTCATCTGCGGTGCAATTAGTCGCAGTAATCATGGTTATGATTTTCTGCGGATTAACTATACTTTCTTCCAAAAACAAGTCATACTTATCCCAAACTACAAGGTCAAGGAAGTCAACTTCCTCATCATCGGCAGGTTCTTCCGAGGCATACTCATCGAGGAGGGCTTCTATTGTGCTGTCTATTAAAGGAAAATCCGCCTCAAGAACTGCGCCGTGCAATTCCCCGTTAATAAAGAATCCATATGCGTGTATCAGTGTAAAATCCGCCCCCTGCAAAATCAAATTAGCAACTTGGTTCATTGTAAGTCGTTCACTGCTGCTGTGAGCAATGGAAAATTCCGGAATCATCTCAATGGTTTGGTCGCTCCCGAAATAATTCACTCGCCCTAACACAAACGCCTCGGCATCCAAGAATACCTGTTCGTTCTCAATGTACCCGAGGAATTCCCCGTTCACGCTCAACTTCAGTGCGAAGTTAGCGGATGTAGCATAAGAAACAACATTAAAAAGGAAAATAACGCTCAAAATCGGCGCGGCATAGTTAAACGCAGTTACCGCAATGCCCCGTTTCCCGAAAATAACTCGGAGCAGATAGGGCAGAAACGCCAATACCGCCGCAACAGCCCCCTTATCTTGTTTTTGCTGTTTTAAATCTCGGTTCATATTGTTTATGTTAATCGACATTTTGACAAAAGGCGATGCGGCAAAAACAAACAAATATTTTGCAATATTAGTGAGCTTTTCGCGGATTTTGATTGATTTTTCCCATATAAGCTTCAGCGTTAAAAGAAAAAACTCAATAAAGTTTTTTATCCCGCTAACGCTGACAGTAACGGCAGTTGCGCCGAGAGTCTCAAGGAAAATAAGCGGAAACCTCATTATACTTTTCATCTTTTACCCTTGCCCTTTCTGCACAAGTGTGCCATAAAAAATTCGTTTTCCGCATTTACTCGGATTTACTTTCAAACTTATGACCTTGCCCTTTCCGAACCGTAAAAGGCTCTAAAACGCAGTATAACATAAATCTGAAAATTTTTCAAGCCCTTTATTGACATATTTAAAAAAAAGTGTTAAAATGTTTCTATATGTTATGAAAAAACTGAAAAGAGTTGTGTAAAAAAATGGAAATGCCGTTCATGCCAAATAAAGGTAAAAGTCTTACGATAGACACCAAATTCGGGACTCATGCGAGATACCCGATTAAAACCCATGTGATAATGAAAGATGATGTCCCCGAAGACATTTTGGATAAATATGTCAGAGATTACCTTAAAGAGGGCGATGCCGTATTTATTTCCGAAAAGATTATCGCCATTATGCAGGGGAGAGCATTCCCGATAAACGAGATTAAACCGTCGCGGTTGGCGAAATTCCTTTGCAAATTCGTCTACAAACCCGATTACGGAATAGGAATAGGCTCACCCGTAACAATGGAGCTGTGTGTCAGAGAAGTGGGCAGGGTGAAAATCATCTGTGCCGCAATTATTGCGGGTATTTGCAAGCTTTTCGGCAAACGCGGGGTCTTCTACAACATTTGCGGAATGAAGGCGCGGGCAATCGACGGGCCATGCGACTATACAATCCCCCCTTACAATAACTATGCGAAAATGGCACCGTTAAATCCGCATAAAGTCGCCGAAGATTTGTCAAAGCATATCAGCGCGAGCAGCCGGCATGATGTTTATATCGTAGATGCAAACGACATTGCTTGCACTGTTTTGGGGAAATCCCACAAGGATTTGCCCGATGAGTTCGGCGAGCTAATCTTCGCGGACAATCCGCTTGACCAAAGTGACCAGCAAACCCCAATTGCCATAATAAGAGGCACACTTGTGCAGAAAGGACAAGGGTAAAACCTTGAAATCAAATCCTCGGTAAATGGGAAAACGAATTTTTTACGGCACGCTTGTGCAGAAAGGACAAGGGTAAAACCTTGAAATCAAATCCTCGGTAAATGGGAAAACGAATTTTTTACGGCACACCTGTGCAGAAAGGACAAGGGTAAAAATGAGGAGATATAATTTAATCACACCGGAGGGAACAAAAGACCTTCTCTTTGAGGAATGTACAGCGCGGCGCGAAATTGAGGCAAAATTGATGAACTTGTTCCGCGAACATCAATTTCACGAGGTAATAACGCCTTTTGTGGAATTTTATGATGTGTTCGGCGACTGTTTCACTCAAGAGAGTATGTATAAGTTGAGCGATTCAAAGGGGCGGATTATTGTGCTTCGACCGGATTCCACCTTGCCTATAATCCGCTTGGCGCAAACAAGACTGAATAAAGAACCCCGTCCGCTGAAACTTTGCTACAATCAGACAATCTACCGCGCAAATCCCAAGGAGGCGGGAAGAGACGATGAAATAGCACAATGCGGAGTTGAACTCATCGGCGGCGGAGATTGTAAGGTTTTGCCGCTTGCAGTAAAAGCGTTGGAATTAATCGGCATTAAATTTCTTTTTGAAATAGGTACGACATTTGAGCTTATTAAATCTTTAGATATTTTTAAGCCCCAAAACGGCGAGGTTGTTTTTAATCCTAAGCTTACGAGCAAGCGCAGCTATTATACCGGGATTTTTTTCAACGGCTATATCGAGGATTACGGGAAGCCGATTTTATCGGGCGGACAGTATAAAATCAATGACATTGAAGGGGAAGGATTCTCGGTGAATGTCAGCGCGATTGCGGCATTACAAGCGAAAGGGGACGACAATGGATAACAATATACGAATTGCCCTGACAAAAGGGCGGCTTGAAAAAGAAACGCTCAAATTGTTCGGCAAAATGGGGTGGGATGTTTCGCAGTTTGCCGATAAAGGCAGAAAACTTATATTCGCACTCACTGCCCCCGGGGTGACAGACTCTGCTTTAAATGTCGAGATAGTCCTTGCGAAATCGCCCGATGTTATTACTTATGTTGAGATGGGGGTTTGCGACATTGGGGTTACAGGGAAAGACATGATTGCGGAATATGCCGACGATTCGGGCAACGGCAACTATTTTGAAGTGCTTGATTTGGGATTCGGCAGGTGCAAATTCGCGCTTATTGCCGAAAAGGGTGTGGACTTTTATAAAGGGCATTCGGTAAAAACAATTGCATCTAAGTACACAAATGTCGCGCGGCGTTTTTTTGAGAAAGAAAAAAAAGGAATGTGCGTTGACATAGTCAAGATTGAAGGGAGCGTTGAGTTAGCACCGCTACTCGGATTGGCTGACGGAATAGTCGATATAGTTGAAACAGGCGCGACGCTTAAAGAGAACGGACTTGAAGTAATTGAGGACATCAGCGGCATTTCTGCACGGGTAATAGTCAATCCGGTTAAAATGAAAATGAAAAAATCACACATAGAACTAATATTAAAAAGTATGGAAAATGCTTTGAAAGGGCAAGGGTAAAAGTTTGAAAGTAAACCCGGGTGAATGGGAAAACGAATTTTTATGGCACGATTGTGCAGAAAGGGCAAGGGTAAAAATATGAGGGTTATTGAGAACAAAAAAGAAATTGATGCATTTATATCAACAGTTGAGTCAAGGGGGGGCGGCGATGATTTTGCGATAGAAAGAACAGTCCGCTCTATAATCAACGATGTTAAGGAAAAAGGGGACGAAGCGGTAAAAAGCTACACTTCGCGATTCGACTGCGAAAACCCGGAGTATTATCGCGTTCCCGAAGTGGATATAATAAAAACCTACCGCAATTACGAGGAAGAAGAAAAAGAGTTCATCGCCGCGTTAAAGCGTTGCCATACCAATATAACGGCATTCCACCAAGCTCAAAAGAGGGAGGGGTATACCCTTGCGGAAAAAAGCGGCGTGATTACCGGGCAAAGAATCCGCCCGCTTGAAACAGTGGGCATATATGTCCCCGGGGGGACTGCGCCGCTGTTCTCATCTGTATTAATGTGTGCAATCCCGGCAAAAATTGCGGGAGTTAAGCGAATCGTTATGACAACTCCCCCGCAAAAAGACGGAACTGCCAATCCCGATGTATTGGCGGCGGCGAAGCTCTGCGGAGTTACCGAAATTTATCTTTGCGGCGGGGCACAGGCAATCGCTGCAATGGCATTCGGCACAAAAGAGATTCCGCGGGTCGATAAAATAGTCGGTCCCGGCAATGTCTATGTTACTGCGGCAAAAAAACTGCTGTTCGGGTTAATCGACATTGACATGATTGCCGGTCCTTCCGAAATCCTCATTATTGCCGATAAATCGGCAAATCCCGCATATATTGCCGCCGACTTGCTGAGTCAGGCGGAGCATGACACCTTTGCAAGCTCGGTGCTGATTACCGATAGTCGCGAAATTGCCGAAAAGACACTAACAGAGCTTGAAAAACAGCTTGATGACTTGCCGCGCAAGGACATGGCAAAGTCTGCACTCGCTAATTACGGGGCGATTATATTAGTCGGAAACATGGATGAGGCGGTTGAAATTTCCGAAAAAATTGCACCCGAACACCTTGAAGTCTTGACAGAAAATCCGCTTGAATATATCGGGCGGCTTGATAACGTTGGCTCACTGTTCCTCGGCGCGTATTCTCCCGAACCTCTCGGGGACTATTTCGCGGGACCGAATCATGTATTGCCGACGAACGGGACTGCGCGGTTTTTTTCACCTTTGAATGTTGATATGTTTACAAAAAAATCAAGCTATATCTACTATCCGCAAGCGGCACTGAAAAAAGCGGCGGAGGATGTAATCCTGATTGCAGAGCGTGAAGACTTGGGTGCACACGCTAATGCAGTCCGAATACGATTATCGGGGAATGAGTAAAAATATGGGATTAATTTACGAAAAAGTCAAAATTGCTATGCTCGGCGTACAGCGTTACCCGTGGGAACAGGGTGTCTGCGCTCAGGCAATGCTTGAAGCGGGGGAAACTGCCGCTTTTATCGCAATGGCGCATGACGCGGTGTTGAGGCAAACTCACGATGGGCGATTGGCAGTAATCACCGAAAATATTGCAGTCACCGACCCCGCCGCAAACGGGGAAGCGGTTTGGCGTGCTTATGAGCATACAGGTGACGAATTTTATAAACGCGCCGCCGAAAATATGCTCGCCTACCTTATGGAAAAAGCCCCGCGAGTTACAAAAAATGTTGCATTTGCTTATGATTCGAAGGGGTTAGAGGCTCTTATTTGCCATAACAGCATAACATTCACCGAGGGGTACTCTCCCATGCAAATATGGGTGGATTCTTGCTATATGCTCCCGCCGTTTTTGGCAGTAATGGGCGAGTTCAACGAAGCGCGAAAACAGCTCGACGGGTACTTAAACTGCCTCACTGATGCAAAAACAGGGTTGCTGTTCCATATCTATGATGCGGGAACAAGCCGTTTCGTCCGAAAAAAACTGTGGGCAACGGGAAACGGTTGGGCATTGCTCGGAATCGCCCGCATGATTTCTTTGTCAAATTGCGCAAACCTTGGAAAAGTCAGCGAAAAATACATTAAAACAGGGACTGCGTTGCTTGACTCAATGCTCGCATATCAGCGCGATTCGGGAATGTTTTGCGATATATTAGACGAACCCGATTCCTTCGAAGACGGAACATCTGCAATGATGAGCGCGGCATTTATCTACAGGGGTATTTATGAAAAGTGGCTTGATTGCAAGTATCGCGAGAAAGCCGACTTAGTATACGCGAGTATGCAAAATAAAGTCGATGATTACGGAATAATCCGCGGAGTTTGCGGGTGTCCGCATTTTAACTCCCCCGGAACATCCGCCGAAGCTCAGGCATCGTATATTATGATGGAGGCTTGGAGAACAAAAGTTTTTGCCTCTGAGAAAGGAATGGTGTAAAAAGTTTGAAAGTAAATCTAAGGTTGTGCGGAAAATGCACTTTCATAGCTCAGTGGTATCGGAGAGGAATGGTGTAAAAGCTTGAAAGTAAATCTAAGGTTGTGCGGAAAATGCACTTTCATAGCTCAGTGGTATCGGAAAGGAATGGTGTAAAAATGAGGTTAGACAAATATTTAAAAGTGTCGCGTTTGATTAAAAGACGTACAATTGCTAACGATGCCTGTGACGCAGGCAAAATTCATGTAAACGGGAAAATCGCCCGCGCTTCATACAACGTCAAAGCAGGTGATGTGATTGAAATATGTATGGGGAAATCCCCGCTCAAGGTAAAAGTATGCACTGTTACCGAAGCAGTAGGCAAGGAAAGGGCGGCGGAAATGTACGAGGTTGTGAGTTAGAGCCTGTTTAGTATCTCCGAGCGAGTGGATTTTCGAGCTGATTTTTACAAACGCACCGCTTTTAGCGGTGCGTTTGCCTATCTGTATTATTACTCCGCTCGAAAAGTCTTGTCTAATCAGGCAAAGCCCGATTAGGACTTTTCTCGCTCAAATGGCTCTGTGTCTCGTCTGCCTTCGGCAGACAACCGACACAGGTAGCCGATTAAGTCG
>Ga0099364_10010736_pt1 | contig 12564 bp, 13 predicted proteins | sample TergutTh196P3_FD_73070 | JGI IMG/M metagenome (GOLD analysis project Ga0099364, IMG submission 73070) | Microcerotermes parvus P3 segment gut microbial communities from Pointe-Noire, Republic of the Congo - Th196 P3 | ecosystem: Host-associated > Arthropoda: Insects > Digestive system > Gut ... | reverse complement strand
CCGTAGGTCATTCGTGTCGGATACCCCATCACTCGCCCCAATGACGAACAATAACCGTGATAATCGATGCAATGTCCGGTGCGTTCTTCCAATCCGTGTACGGAACTTGCCGCAAGAGAGCAATTAATATGACTGTAAGTGAAATCGTCCATCACCCATTGCATCACTGACTTCATATCGCGAAACGGATTAGATGGCTGCGGAACAATGTCTTTTAGTAGTGTCGCGAACCGGTCATCGACAACTACCGCTTGCGCTTCGCCGCGAAGAAAAGGAGCAAACAACGCAGGATATTCTTGCACTTCTGTAATTTTTGCCGGATCGATATTCCAGTGAAGTTCCCAAACTTTCACACGGAATTTGTGCCGGATGATTTGCGCACCATGAGGGTTATGAAATTCAAAAAACGCAAATTTATTGCCGAAAGTTTTTTCTGTACCGATTTGCGGAGCCACTGCGATGGGAAAAGATTCCAGAGTTCCCTCGGTCACTTCCTGTCCGAAATTGCTTTGCGGCAGGGGCAACCAAACCTTCAGCGACTTCGAATTATACGGAGGAGTCACGATGGCAGAGAAATCGACATCGTACACGACAGGATTGGAGCGAGTCGGCAAAATCGTGTCGTCTTCCGAGGTATTCTGGGCAAGACTGTACGCCGAGAAGCCCGCCATAAACAAAAATGCGGCAAGGATTAAAAAATGGATTGGGTTCAATACCTTCATAATGCATCTCCTTTTGTGATGAGTGGATGGTTTGAGGAATTCCCGTGATAGCCGACGTAAGCATATATTGGAATAACTCCTATAGGACATTGTCCATTATAGTATGAAAAATGAATGCGTCAACCCCCCGGTCATTAGTGCAGGTATATCCAGATATTCGGCAGAAAATTAGCAACACAGTAATACAATCACGAACGGCACCCATCGGGACAACAACATTCGGAAGACGAAGCCGAGGGAATACGTTGCAACTTTTTCAATGCGGCTTTTAATGCCGAGAGAATCGCATCAATGTCCGCTTGGTTATTCTCTTCGGAAAATGTAAACCGCAACGCACCGAGGGCTTGCTCTGCCGAAATGCCCAAAGCCAACAGAACATGACTCGGTGTCATTTCTCCCGATGTACATGCCGAGCCGGTAGAGCAACTGATTCCCTTCTTGTCCAACATTCGGACGAGAGACTCACCGCTCGCTCGATCAAAACTGACATTGACATTACCAGGCAATCGGCAATGGCGGTCGCCATGAAGACGATACCCTTCCAGATGTTTCAATCCCTTGATGAACCGCTCTTGAAAGCCCAACAAGTGTTTTGTGCGTCGAGCAAGACCTTTCACCACTTCATAGACAGCAATTTCCAAACCGGCAATGGCGGCAACATTTTCCGTACCGGCACGGCGGCGGCGGGACGAATCAGGAGGCTCCTGCCTTCTTTCGCATCGCCACAGTACGGCGATCTCGCTGTCTTGTCTGTTTCGCCGGTATTACATGACGTAATGCCGATGCCATAATACCGAAAACAGGGCAAAGCAGAAGGATTGGCGAGCGAATGAAAGGAGGACACGATGTCCGCTTTGATTCGTAGGTTGCTTTCCGTGCGAAAAATGATTGTCAAAATCAGGATTCGCTTATTCAGATTTGAGTTTACGCTCAAAATCCGAAAACGGTGAGTAGCCGCCTTGGGGGCGAACAACCCACAAGGCACTCTGTCATTCTAGCATTTTTTGTCGGTCTTGTCAAGAGAAAAACTGCAAGAGCGAGGCGATCCATTTAGCCGGTACTCCGGCGGGTATTGCAATCGTCCAAATTGCAGGTGCAATGTACACATAAATTGAAAATACTGTCCGGCACGGTGTCGGACGATTGATTTAGAGTTCGTCAGCAATTCAAAAGCCGTGTTACGGCTTGTGTTTTTTCTGCGGCTTCGAATCGTATGGGAGCGTTTGAGAGTTGTATCTGTCCGAATGGTGCTTGTGTACGGTCTGTACGATGTATAACGGTCTTCTTGTATTATTCGAGTAGTTTTGTTATATTTTTAGTCATCTGAAATGCTGTTCTTGTTGGTTTTTGGAGAAATCATTTTCGGCGATCCAAGTTGAAATGCAAGGGGAAGGGAAGACTCTTGTCAAAAATAATGAAAAAAAACTCGCCGGTTTAAGGGCTAGGCACGAAGGCGTGGTCTGCCTTGCCTTTGCAGGGCGGCTAATGGCGGCGAGACTCATCAACGCAGGGCTAATATGCTCCGCCCTTACAGACGATGGGCGGCACACAAAGCAATGAAAAAAACTCCTACTAATTTTTGACACACCCCATACCCCAGTAGACGGTAGACTGCCAGTCCGTTACGACTGCGTTAACAATTCGGCGAAATGGTGTATAATACCAGTGTTTGCAAGGCAGTACCTTATTCTTGCCTTTATGTTCAAAGCCTTTATGTTCAAAAGATTTCTCCTTTATGCTCTGCGTTGGCAACTTTCTACGCCGATTTTGACACCGGTAGTGATGTACAGCGAGGGCATTTTTTTCCCAGACAATCCTTCAGCTAACTACTGGTTGGCAGTTGCCGTTGCCAACTTTATTGGTTCCTGTATTTTTTTCTGGGTGGACAAATTCATTTTCCGCCCCAAACTGCAAAAACCGCTCTGGGAACTTCAAGACAATACCACATGTTTCGACTGCGGAAAGGGAGACTGCCGATGCTATCGACTCGTACGAGCCAAAAATTACGACCGATTGGACGACAAAAAGCCGGAGTTCCGCTGCGAGGCATGTTCAGAAAAAAGAGCAGAGCTACTCAAAAAAAACGGCGTCGATATTTAGGGAACCTCTAAAAATCACAATTTTTACTTTGATTTGCGCCGAAAAAGCAACATTCGGCACTTGCGTCCTTTGCGCAACTCTTCGCGTATTTTGCAGTTACAGGGTTGGCGGAAAAAATTATCAAAAAACAAACAGAGCCCGGCGCGGTAGTACCGGAGCTTACGCTCCGGGCTCTGTGAACTTTTTATCCGCCAGGGCTGTAAGTCTTTTTTACCGCAAAGGACACAAAAGGATACGCAAGGGACGCAAAGAATTCTTCCGCGCGGTTATTTTTGGCGAGGAGTTGCTTTTCTCCCTTTATGTGGTACACTGCATTCGAGGGTGTGTCGTTTCACGTTCTTTAACTCCACTCTATTTTCTAATACTTTAGTTATCGGATAGTTATCGGACAATGACAATCGTCCTCATCATCGCCTATATGTGGCTCATGGTCCATCGCCTATTTGAGATATGGCCGGCTTTTGGCGTGGTTCGCCCCGTGTTGCTGGCAGCGGTTTGCCTTCTCATTGTTTGGATTTTCGGCTCCCAAGAAAAACGATCGCTGGGGAATATCTTTACACCAGCAATATTTTTCTACACGTTAGCGATCACCCTTGCAACGATGCTCAGCCCATTTACGAATATCTTTGATAATGGAGATTTCCATAATTGGCTCAAAGAGATGTTATTCTTCATTATTCTTATGACAAGCGTTAAAAACGATAAAGACCTAAAAATCGTTGTAACTGCTTATACCGTTACAGTTTTCCTCTATATGGCGCATTCCTATCGGGGATTTATGAGTGGTAATGTATGGAGATTTGACGGCGTCAGCCGACTCGTAGGGCTTAATTCACTCTATGGAGATCCCAATGACTACGGAACATTTATCGTTTTTTCGTTGCCGTTTATCCTTCCCCTCCTGTTGCTGTGTAAAAAACGTTGGCACTATCTGTTTGTTATAGGATACATCCTGTTGACGCTGCGGAGCGTGATGGGGACAGGTTCACGAACAGCCTTTCTCATGCTCGTTACATTGGTGGTGCTGCCGATGATCGTCTCGAAACACCGATTCAAACTGGTCCCCGCAATGTTGATTGGTACTATGATATTTTGGTCCGTCATGCCGGTAGACATGCAAAACCGATACAGAACGATATGGGACGACAGTATCAATGAACAGGCAAACAAGAATAGAGACGGACGCTTACTCGGGTTTTATGAGGGCATGGAGAACTGGGAAAACTACCCTGTATTTGGTGTTGGGCCATCAATGCATCCAATGGCACTCGGCACCCTGCTTCAGTCGCACAATCTCTACGGACAGGTCGCCGGCGAGACCGGAACATTCGGAATTATTGCCTTTTTGTTGATGCTTTCTTGCTTCGGCATCAATCACTTTAACATCTGGAAAAATTACAAATATCTACAAGAGAAAAATCTCGGCAGCGAAGGACGCTACTGTTGGTGTCTCTCCATCGCAATAATGTATGCAATCCTTATGGTACTATTGCAGGGGATGGGACTTCACAACGCCTACCGGTTCCCTTGGATATGGTTCGGCGCGTTCCAAGCACTTGCAGCACTGATCATAATGGAAAAAGTGGACGCTGCCGTAAAAGGACAACTGCTGCCTCAGCTCCCGGAAATGACGAAACGTTCGAAACGTTAATGGTACTGCAAACACTGCATCCTTACAAATGCAACTTTGTAATGCGGTCATCGTATCTGTAACCGATCCAATGTACTTCGGATCTCTTGAATGCGAGGCAGATATTCGGCAACAAAAATTTCCCGATAGTTCTTCTCAATTAAACGGACAACCGTTTCATAAAAATCATATTCCCATTTACCGTCCGTCTCCTGTAAATCTATTTCTATCGGTGTACCTGAACGGATAAAATGCTGAAAGGTGCTTTCCAATATGCGCACCTTCTCCAAATCAAGGTCTCGTACAAGAGATGTAAATTTGCCGTTCCACTCTTCGTAGTCTGCTGTTGCCCTATCATATTGACTTTTGAATTTCTCGTACTCTTGCCGGACATTTGGCGGTGCAAGCGCTTTAAGTCTGTCGATAATCTGCACGACTCTGTCCACTTCGACACGCAGAGTATCCACGTCTGTTTTCCATTTTTCGATTCTTCTTTGCAAATCATGCAGGTCGGATACGGAAGTCTGATCCAGCTTTCGCAGTCCTGCCTGAACAGCAGGAGCAAGGATCTCATTTGCCGGTTTGAGCTGACAGTCCGGCAACAAGACGACGCCTATTCGGAGTTTCTTCTGCGTTTCATCGGTAAGGTCGTCGATGCGAATGTTCATGCTGCCGGCAACAAAAATGTCATCCAGCACAGGTGCGTACGGAGCAAAAAGAGTGAGAGGGACTTCGCGAAATCCTAACACTCTCTTCTCATTGTCTGCAACAGCAATGAATGCCGCTGAATCAATTTGCCCAAAAACCGAAGAGAGATAATATGGTTCAAAAAGAGAAGGAAAAGCAGCACGGAAAACATTACACTCTTCAATTCTCACAGTGGTTTGAAAGACTTTTTCGGGAGTCATGTCGATAAAATCGATCACGGCATCTGTCAACATCAATCCTTGGAGATAATCAAAACGTTGAGTTCCCTCGGTAGGTTCACTGGCTTTCTCAATGTTGCCGACTCTTTCGAAACTGCCGCGAAGTCCCGAAACAAATAGGACGGGCGAACGAAAATCGTCGGGAAACATCGCCGGCATCCATACACTTTCCGCTGTAAATGCGAAATTGCTTTCAGTATGATTGTACCGCTCAATGGTAAGACCGATGACGTGCAAGCACAATCCATCGCCGACGTAAAAATAAGCCCTATCGAATGTTAGGGAAATTCCCGACTGGGTACCTATACGGGAAAAAGCGGCTCGTAGTATCGGTGCAGGATAAACGAGCAACGCAACAATGGCAATGAGAAAGAGTATCACTAACGCTTTCGACAATGTTACGAGAGGACGGAACTTTTTCAGCGCTGTATTTTTCGGTTCAATCACCGTGTCGTTTTTCATAGTGTTGTAATAGACCGTACTTTGCCGTAATTCGGTCGTTTTCTTTGTGGGGATCTCTAATGGGGACCTCTAATAAGGGATTCGCCGGAAACTTTCATCCCCAATTCCGTCATTGCGCGTTGCTCCATTCCGGCTTTTGTTCAACGTTAACAGAAGCCGGAATGGAATGCGGCGCAATGACGGCAGGAGTGTTTTATGGGCATGTTACTTTCCGGCGAAAGCCTTAAAGCCAAAATACTAACTGACAAACGGATCATACACACCCGGCACAGGTACGCTGCTTTCGTAGAATCCGTCGGCGTCGGGTTGCACCGGTGCGGGGTCTTCGAAACTGGTAACTTCGCCGTTCGGGAAATAGGATCTTCCCTTTTCGACGAGTTCGTCCCACTTCACGACCTTACCGCAGTAGGCTGCCTCGCGACCGAGCACCGCTATCATACAAGACATTGCGGCGTGATAACCGTCGTTCATCGGTTTGTCTTCGCGGACGGCTTCGACCAGTTTGTTGTGTTCCCAGTCCATCGAGCCTTTCGGTGTTCTCTCCTGATTCCTCCATTGCTCTCCGCTGCGCGGCGACAGTTGTCCCGGCGTTCCGCTTCCGTTGGTACCGTAAACGTGTTCCGAAACGTTACTCCAAGTTCCGCGAATGTGTCGGCACTGACTGTACATTCTAGAACCATCGGCATAAGAGAATTCGACAAAGAAGTGATCCCACGCCTGACCGTGCCGATTGAGACGCTGCCTGTTCGCCTGATACCACTCGTCCCAAGCTGCCCGGTCGGAGAACGGCGGTGCCTGCCGCATCAAATCCTCGGGACCGGCTTTGTGCGTCCGCCCCCCTTGTGCGTTGGCTTCGACGGGATGAGCCATCCGATCACCTTTGCCGTGGATCCAGTTACAGATGTCGAGGTTGTGGCAGTGTTGCTCAGCAATGTTATCGCCGCAGACCCAAACGAAGTGATACCAGTTACGCACCTGAAAATTCAGTTCGGCTTCGCCGGCGTTTCGGTTTCGACACCAAATGCCGTCGCCGTTCCAGAAGGCGCGGGTGTACATGACGTCGCCGATTTTTCCCGCGTGAATCTGCTCGATCCAGTTGTAGTAGTTCGGCTCATAACGGCGTTGGAAGCCGACGCAGACCTTCAAGCCTTTCTCATCCGCCATTTTGTTGGTTTCCATCACATGCCGGAAACCTGGAGCGTCGATGAAAATCGGCTTCTCCATGAAAACGTGGCAGCCTCTTTCGATAGCGGCGCGGTAATGGTACGGACGAAAGCCGGGCGGAGTGGCGATCACTGCCATATCGCCGGGCGAAAGACAGGCGATGGCTTTTTTGTAGGCATCGAGACCGCCAAAGATCTGTTCATCGGGAATGTCGACTTTGCCGAAAAGAGGATTGTCTTCTTTCTGAGAATCGCCTCGGAGACTGTTTGCGGAGCCTCTTGCACTGCTCTCAAAGGCATCGGCAACGGCAACGACTTTGTAGTTATCGCCGACTTGGGCGCGGTTTCGGATGGCACCGTTTCCGCGTCCGCCGCAACCGATCAGAGCGACTTTCATCTGATCGCTCCCTTGTGCGTGGGCGGATTGGGAAATCGTGAGCCCGCCTGCCAATGTAGCACCGGCAGCGAGGACACTCGAGGTTTTCAGAAATTCACGACGTGAAGATTGTTTGGACATTGAGTCACCTTTCTTGTTAAGAGGGATGTTTGAAAAAGGGGCAATACCCCCGATTACCGACGGTCATTCTACCAGATTGAAAAAAATTGTGCAAGGGCTGGTTGAACCATAATTGTAAACGGGGTGTGCAAAAGTGTATGTGGTCTCATGGTTCCCCGTGGATGTTAGTCGCCCCGACTTGCGGGACGTGCAGACGGAGTGACATCAACCTGCTGACACGCCCCGCAGGCGAGTCGGCTAACATCACGAGTTAAACGCGTTGAAATCCACATAATTTTTTTACCCCACCACCAGGGCAGTAAATCCCTATTCCGGTCTCTTGACAATGTCCGATTCAAAGGATATAATGGAGCGCGTCGTTGTCTCGGCAGATGAACGTGTAGAACACGTAGAATGAAAACGGAAGTGCCGAGGCTGTCAGTTTAGTTCGTTTCAACCCTCTAACTTTGGAGAAAATTTATGGACCCCACTTCGAATGAAAAATGTACGAGCAAACCCTGCTGCTGCAAAGGTGTCAGTTTGTTGCTGCTCTTCGTCGGATTCATCGTTGGTTTCAGCGTCGGTTTTGTGACAAAAGATCCAATCCTCACCGCGATGACCTCGAAAATGATAGATGCTCATCAACCGCCTGACGAAAAGATTCGTCCATTTACGGAAGAGGCGGGTGGTACAGAAACAGTCGAACCTGCCGGTGAGGAACCAGCGGCGCAACCGACGGTTACTGAACCGCCGGTAGGAGAACCGTCTGCTGCTGAATCGCCGGTTGCTGAACCGCCGGTAGAGACACAGCCTGCTGCCTCCGAAAGTGCCGAAGAATAGACATGTTGCATAACCCTTGTTTTCTACGGTTTCAAGGGGCTAAAGCGGCTTGTTTATCCCTTATCATTGCCCAGATAAGGGGATTTGTCCCCTTGTTCGAGAGGTTATGCAAAAGTCCTATTATTTTTATAAAGGAAAAATATGCGATTAACAGTAAACGGCGAAGAGTTCGATTTTTCCTTGGGAAACACCGTTCGTCAATTATTGGAGCAACTTCACTTGGCGGATCGTCCGGCGGCGGTCGAGCGAAATGGTCTGATCATTAGCCATTCGGCTTTCGACCAGACGGTACTGTCGGAAGGAGATACACTCGAAGTGGTAACCCTCGTCGGCGGCGGGTGAGACTCCCGCTGGAATGGCAGTTCCCGAGCTTTACCTAATATCAAATTTGGACAGCACAAGCTATTTTATGACATCATCGGAATACTTAAACAATCTATTCGGAATGGACGGCGAAGTTGCGGTCGTCATCGGCGGTGCCGGTGAACTCGGCGGTGCGCTCTCCGCTGGACTCGGACAAGCCGGCGCACACGTCGTTATTGCCGATATGAGCGAAGATGCCTGCAAAAGCCGAGTGGAAAAACTCCAAAACATTGGTGTTAAATGCTCTTATTGCGTTGTCAACGTTACGGATCGGGCTTCACTCCAAAATCTCCTTGCCGAGTCCCTCAAAGTTACCGGTAAAGTCGACATGCTTGTCAACTGTGCTGGACTCAATGCGGGTACTTCTTTTCTCGAAGTTGATTCGAATCTTTGGGACACGATTTTTGCCGTTAACCTTAAAGGAATGATGGAAGCGTGTCAGGTCTTCATTGAATCGATGCTGAAAAATCCCGAAGGCGGAGCGATTCTCAACATCGGCAGCGTAACCTCGGAGCGTCCGCTTTCCCGCGTCTTTGCTTATGCTGCTTCGAAGGCGGGCGTTGTCAATCTGACGCAAAACATTGCACAAGAGTTTGGTACACAAAAGATTAGGGCAAATTCGATTTGTCCCGGTTTTTTCCCGGCGGAGCAAAACCGAAAACTGCTTGACGAGAATCGGGTCAACAACATTATGAATGGCACCCCGATGCACCGTTACGGCTCACCGGATGAGCTTGTCGGAGCGGCATTGCTCCTCCTTTCCAAAAAGGCAGGCAGTTATATGACCGGCTCCACCGTGTACGTGGACGGCGGATTCACTTGTTCGTGGTTTTGAGTTTGAATTCATAGATATGGGTGCGTATCAAGTTTGACGTGCAAACTTGTCAACGGACTGCCATTTTTGCGGCTAATTTTTCCTAAACTCCTTGATATCAAAAGTGTTAGGAAAATACAAACCGTTTACAAGGCTTTACATCGTTGCACGCCGAAGTACGATATTATCCGATGAATTCTGTGTCTTTGCCCAATCGGACTTACAAAAAAGTGTCAAAAAGTGTCAGTAAATTCGGCAGTCAAATCGCCCACCGACGTTACGACAACAATGTACTCTTTTGTAGAAATTTGTAAACGCCCCATCTCTACCTCACTTTATTTGCAATAACAGAGACAATGCGACTATATTTGAATATACATTTTTGTACGTTTTGCAAATCACAATGATCGATACTGCCGTAAACACTCTTCAAGGAGAAACTCTCATTCCTATCGCAGAAGCCGACGACGATTTTGGCGGCGTTGCCATTCCCCTACGCACCGTAAGACACTACATTTACAACGGATTTCAAGGAATAAAATTGGAAGCCGTTAATATCAACGGACGCTACACCAGCCGAGAAGCTATCCAACGATTCATCCGACGGAAACAAAATCCAAAGAAACAAATAGAAAAGCCGAAAAGAAAACGGCTAACCCAAGCAGAAGTCAATGCGGGGCTGAAAAGGCACGGACTGGTGCGGTAACCATGCGTTCTCAAATCGAATCCCTTCTGCTTTCCGAGTTCCGTTTATGGTACAATACTGACGGTTTGATTTTGCAGAAGAAGTCATTATGTCCACTCTCACTGTCCCGCCTCCACATGTTCCTGCGATTCTAACGCAGACGTTGGACGAGTTCGTCAAACAACAGGTTGCCGAACAAGAACTCGCCGATGAGACTGCGTATTTTGAACAACTTGCCGAAGCCCAGCGGCAACGAAAAATATGGGACTATTACGAACAGGAAGTCATGAAAGCATTAGAAAGCGATACATGGATTCCCTACACGCCGGATTTTTGGGACAAAATTCGTGCCAATGTTGAACAGCGTCTTCAAGAAAAACAAACCGGTAAAACCGCATGAACATGACTCCACTGAATTTGGATTTTACAGAAGAGGCGACAGCGGATATTGCAGAAATCGGCTTCTATTTCGCTCAAAGAGACCGAAATGTCGAGAGCCGCTTTTATCAGGCAGTAGATAAAACTGTCCGTACACTTGCATCTTCTCCCAAACTCGGCGAGCGTTGCCAATTTTTCAACCCACTGACGAAGGGAATGCGTGTGTGGCAAATCTATGACTTTTCCAACTACCTGCTCTTTTACCGTGTTCAAGACGGCACGTTACAAATCCTGCGTGTCATTCACGGAGCGAGAGACCATGTCGCTATTTTCAATGAAGAATAGAGGGAATCCGGGGATTGCGATACAACCCCGGCTCTTTTTTGTTGAATCCGAAATTTTTTGGAAAATCTCCCCTTGGCAAACGTCATATAATTGAAAATCAGAGATCACCGAAACAATGCCGAAAGATTTCCAACCGCTGAAGCCCGATGACCTCTGCCGATTGATCGACGCTCACAGTGCAACGCTGATCCTCTACGCCAAACAATGGAACGCCGACGATGCAGAAGATGTCGTTCAAGAAACGTTTCTGCGCTTGGTACGGCGGGCACAGTGGGAAGGAAAACCGGAAAATCCCGCCGCCTGGCTGTTCACAGCAGTCCGAAACGAAGCGATTGACCGAATTCGGAAAGCAAAACGACGGCAGAAGCACGAACGCCAAAGAGCGGCGGAACGACCCGTTTGGCTGGAAACACCGCCGGACACTTCGTTGCGTTCCGAGGAATTGCTGAAATTCCTCGATGCGTTGCCTTTGGAACAGCGGGAAATCGTCATTGCCCGGATTTGGGGCGGACTCACGTTCGACGAAATCGCTGTTCTAATCGGCGACTCCCGGACGACCGTCCACCGCCGTTACGGTGAAGCACTGGAAACCTTGCGGCAGAAATTGTCGTGAATATTGGAGCAAGACGATCAGAGCCGCGACCGGAAGGTCGCGAATCACGCGGCGCAACCTTCCGGTTGCGGCTCTGAAGTGGCTCTGTTAACGTCAACAACTTGACTATGCAAACCTTAACCTTACCGACCGCCTTATCGCCGGAACTTTCCGGCATTGAAGCCGCATTGGCAACGGCAATGCCGCAAATGGAGCCCGCCGTCCGTGAACGAATGAAAGCGGCGGCACTGCTCGAAACCTGCCGACTGACGCAGCCGGAACTGCCGAACCTCGTCGAAACGATTGTCGATGCCGGAGAGCAAGGAATTACCGTGTCGCTCCGCCGCTATGTCAAAATGGAGCGGTTCCAAGCAATGGTACTCGGCATCGTGTTCGGTTTGATCGTCGGTGCCATCGTCAACCTCGTCGGTCTGGCGATGATTTTTCAGTATTTGAAATAGGAAAAAATAAAAAAGGTAGGCAACCGACCGCCGGGCGGTTGCGTCGCCGATCCATCAGAGCCGCGACCGGAAGGTCGCGGCACCCACCGCAACCTTCCGGTTGCGGCTCTGATCATTGTTGCCTCGTATTGGAAACACCCCCTAACCTCATCCATCCTCATGATATTCCTCGGCTTCCTCATCATCGCTTTTTTGTATGTCGCTAGTGCTTGGATCGGTGCAGGACTAGACTCGTCTCTGCTCTTGATGGTGTTATCTGGAGCCCCGTTTACGTTTCTTTTCGTCATGTCGGGACTGGCAGGATACGTTCTCATCTGCGGACGAAAAGAATTTGTTCGCGGTATGAAAACGTTCTTTGCCTTTTCGTTTCCGCCGGATGAAGACACTCACGAAACGGGTAAATTTTTCCTGCGGCTCGCGGAATTTACTGCGGCTTGGGGACTTTTTGGTATGGTTATCGGAGTCTTATGGGCAATGGTTGATTTGAATCCAGACACCATTGGAGTACCGTTTGCGCTCTGTTTGTTGAGTTTCCTGTATGCTTCGGGATTGGCAGTCTTTGTGTTCCTTCCCATTGGACTTCGTTT
>Ga0099364_10010735_pt1 | contig 12564 bp, 13 predicted proteins | sample TergutTh196P3_FD_73070 | JGI IMG/M metagenome (GOLD analysis project Ga0099364, IMG submission 73070) | Microcerotermes parvus P3 segment gut microbial communities from Pointe-Noire, Republic of the Congo - Th196 P3 | ecosystem: Host-associated > Arthropoda: Insects > Digestive system > Gut ... | reverse complement strand
ACCCTGAACCTCATCCGCCTTGACCCCACACCACGAAAGGGCGGCATCAAGGCACGCCGTCTCATCGCCGCGACTTCCGATTCCTACCGCGCTCAATTGCTCGGCTTGACATGACTTTCATGCGATTGCCCTGCTAGTAATCCCCGTATCTGGTTGGCCGTGGCCGTTCTCTGTCGAACACGCTCGCTACGCAGTCGGTGCAACGCCTGCATGTCGCTCAACGTTCCTGATCGTCACAAAGCGCATGTTCGGACGAGCCGCCGCTTCGCAGATCCCCTCGGCATCGTTGGCGTCGTTTTTCTGGTTCCTGATGTATGGCCTGACGAATTGAGGGGCCATCAAACGAACGGTGTGACCTTGACGTTGAAACAACCGCGCCCAGTGATGCGCTCCACCACATGCTTCCATACCTATCAGGCATGGTTCCAGTCTCTCGAAAAAGCCTTCCACCTCCCCACGCGATAAGCGACGACGCACAACAACACGTTCGTTACGATCAACTCCATGCACCTGGAAAACGTTTTTTGCCAGATCAAGGCCAATACGTGTAATCTTCATTTTGGATTCCTCCTGTTTGAGTGACTGGTTTGTAACATCCTCCAGTCTGGCACATTACGAGGCCGAAAAGGACAGGAGGAGTCCATTCCATTACCTACGCACTGAAATCAGGAAAACCTTTCAATCCAGCTTTACATGACTGTTGACTTCGATAACAGTATCTACCGCTTAATACGGTCGAACGCCCCAGATTTGCGAGCGCAACGGTTATTGATCCCAGAAGAAATTAAACATTTCAATGCCGTAAGACTGCCCATCGTATTTCAGCACCTTGCGAACAGTGCGCTTATCCGTAATTTCACCGAGGCTGTAGTCCTCCTGCGTCACGCGCACAGTGATTGAAAGGTCGGCAAAACCATTACTTGATGTCCTCTCAACCCCAATGGTTGTTATACGCGCCCCTATGATTCGCACATCGTCGCGGCAAACGTGCCCATCAAGGCTGGTCCAGTGATAAAGGCTGGTGTTGAATATGGCACGCAAATGTTCACTCTCACGAATCCACAAGGTCAGATATGTTCCGCCTGATGTCATAGATTCGCCGTCGCCTCCTTCGGGACAACGCGCACCTCTTGCGTGACTGTGAAACAGGACGCCGAAAGCGCGAACATCCCTGGACAATATGTACCGCGCGGTATCAATACGATAACCACCGAAAGCTATGACCGCATCTTCTTCGATGATGGAACGATTGGCGGCAACCACCTTGTCGGCTTCGACCAAAGCAATGACCTGTATTATGCTCCTAAGTCCATCATAGTCTTCAAGTTTGGTGTCAAATGCAATAGCCGCAATCGTAGTGCCTGGAGCATTTGGCATAACCTTGCACGCTGCCGCGACAATCCAACCCCGATTATCGCCCCTAAACCCATCTTCCCATCAGAGCGCCAGTTCGCCCTCGATTTCAGCCCAGCGGGCGACCGCCTCGATTGTCCCGCTATCGCAACGCTGCGCGTCATCAGCATGCGCCAATGACGTAAACGCCACCGCAAAAAAGGACATAAGCCATAGAGTCTTAAACATCATATTACGCCACATTATTTTGCGCCATCCTTTTTCGGTCTCTGCCAACCCTGTAACGAGACCAGGGAACGCTCTTTCATCACCGTCAGGGATTCGGCGGGCGCATTCCGGCGTAGCGTTGTGCCCGCGCCGATGGTAGCGCCCTCGCCGACCACAACCGGCGCGACAAGCTGACAATCCGAGCCGATGAAAGCGCGATTCTCAATGATGGTTGTATGTTTGTTCGCGCCATCGTAATTACAGGTAATCACGCCCGCGCCGACGTTGACTGCCGCGCCGATTTCAGCATCGCCAAGATAGGAGAGATGATTGGCCTTACTGCCTTCCCCCAGCCGGGTATTCTTGATCTCGACAAAATTGCCGACATGGGCGCATGGCCCCACATTCGTGCCGGGGCGAAGCCGCGCATAAGGGCCAATCACACTTGCCGCTCCGACTGTCGCGCCGTCAATATGGGTGAAAGCAGCGATGTTCGCGCCCGCCGCAATCAGGGCATTCTTAATTACACAATAAGGGCCGATAGAAACATCGTCCCCCAAGGTAACTTCCCCGGTAAAGACGCAGCCCACATCAATAGTCACGCCCTGCCCACAGACAAGGCTGCCGCGCACATCGAGACGAGTCGGATCAAAAAGATGAACGCCCGCAGCAAGCAAGGCATTAGCTTGACGAAGCTGATAATAGCGTTCAAGCGCCGCTAATTGCGCCTTGTCGTTCGCGCCTTCGGTCTCCTGAAATTCAGAAGGCTGCGTCGCGCATACCGGCACTCCGGCTTGGCGAGCCGCCGCCACCAGGTCAGTCAGATAATACTCGCCTTGCGCGTTATCATCCTTTAATTCCCACAGCCATGTTTTGCCATATCCAGCAGGAATCAGCATGATGCCGGTATTGATTTCACGGATGCCGCGCTCGGCTTCGGTCGCGTCTTTTTCCTCAATAATGGCGTTGATTTTGCCTTCCCCGTCGCGCGCAATGCGCCCATAGCCGCGTGGGTCGGCGGTCTCTGCCGTAAGCAAGCCCAGAGATTCCCGGCCTGCTGCGCGTACAAGATTTTCCAGAGTTTCCCGGCGAATCAGGGGTACGTCGCCATAGAGGACAAGAATGGGGAAGCGCTCGTCAAGAGAGGGCAGAGCCTCGCGCACGGCATGGCCGGTTCCCAGTTGCTTCTCCTGCAAAACCCAGTAAATATCCTCGCCCACAATCGCCTGGCGCACTGCTTCGCCGCCATGACCGTAGACGACCACAAGACGGACAGGAGCAAGCTGTCGCGCAGTCTCCACGACATGCTGCAACATGGGCTTACCCGCAATCGGGTGAAGAACCTTGGGTAGCGCGGAGTGCATCCTTTTTCCCTGCCCAGCGGCAAGGATGACGACATTACATGGATTCATACGGTGGTTGGTGACAGGAGCCTGAAAGCACAAATAGCACAAAATTTCTGTGCTATTTGTGGTGGTTAAAGAAGTTTTCCGCTGTGTCCGATTAGCGCGAAATGATCGCTTTCGTATCGCGCGCGATCACCAGTTCTTCATTGGTCGGGATCATCATGGTTCTTACCCTGGCTCCGTCCGCCGAAAAATCCATGCTTTTTCCACGTTGGGCGTTTTTCTCCGGGTTAACTTTCACGCCAAGGTAGCCAAGATAGTCGCAGACCTTTTCCCGCAGGAGGGCGCTGTTTTCACCCAGGCCGGCGGTAAATACAATCACGTCCACGCCGTTCATCGCGGCAGCATACCGACCAATATAGCTTGCTACCCGGTAATAGTAGGCTTCCAATGCGTCATCAGCATACGCGTTGCCGTCCTGCCTGGCCTGGAAGATGTCCCGGAAATCACTGGAGACGCCGGACAAGCCCAACATGCCCGATTTTTTGTTGAACAGGTCAAGGACTTGCTGCGCGCTCAGGTTTTCCTTTTCCATCAGGTATGTCACGATGGCCACATCAATATCCCCGGTACGGGTTCCCATGATTAGCCCTTCGATCGGGGTGAAGCCCATGGAGGTATCCACGGAATGACCCCGGTCAACCGCGCAAACGCTCGCGCCATTGCCCAGATGGCAGGTGATGATCTTCATCTCGTTATATGGACGCCCCAACTCTTCCGCCGCTTTCATTGACACATACTTATGACTGGTGCCGTGAAAACCGTATCTGCGGATTTTATGGGTTTCATACAACGCATGTGAAATCGCGTACAGGTAGGCCTTTTTCGGCATGGTTTGATGGAATGCCGTATCGAAAACCGCTACCTGCGGCACACCCGGCAGATTTTGCTGGCAGGCGTGAATCCCGATGAGGTTTGGCGGGTTGTGCAGCGGCGCCATATCAAAGCAGGCTTCGATCGCTTTCTCCACCGCGTCGTCAATCAGGACGGAATCGCTGAAAAACTCGCCGCCGTGTACCACGCGGTGTCCTACAGCGGTAATCTCGCTTAAGCTCGAAATAACGCCGTGCTCCTTGCTCAACAGAGCTTCCAACACAATTTTAATGGCAGCGGCATGATCCGGCATGGGCGCGTCCAGAACAAACTCCTCCGTCCCGCGCTCGTGTTTCAAACGTCCGTCAATACCGATACGTTCGCAAAGGCCCCTGGCCAGAAACGTCTCGTTGTCCATGTTCAGCAGTTGATATTTCAGCGAGGAACTGCCGCAGTTGATGACCAGAATATCCATTTTCACCTCTCCTTGTTAATTTTGCGCCTGCACGGCAGTGATGGCAATCACGCCAACAATATCGCCGACGGAAGCGGAGCAACCGCGCGACAAACTGACCATGGCACGTTGTTTGATGCTGTCGAGAAAACGCATGAAATTACTCCATGCGCAGGATTACCCCTTTCATTCAGTATAGATACCCCCTCGCACACGATAGCGCAGTCATATACAAAAATCAAGTTCTTGTACGGTTTCAGCGCCTTTGGCGCTGCGGGCGGCTGTTATAGCGCTTCCCGCAAATAAAAGGATATCCTTCAGCAACGAAAGGAGCCTGCGTAAGCTGGGATGAAGCGAAGCGTAATCCCAGCATTTTGACGCTTGAAGCCGGGATTCCATTTTATTCCATCTCAGCCTGCGATCCTATCGGAGAGGGGGAGCAAGACAGCATTTCTGACTGTCTCTTTATTCAAAGGAACTACTATATACTGCAATTCCAATATTTTTAATTGCTTACACCGTTTGCGCGCGCGACTGTCCTGAATGGGTTCCCGGAACCGGTATTTTGGGGATGCGACACATCCTGCCGGTCTAGCCTTGCCGATCTAGCCCGCCCCGCCATTTATGGCGAGGCGAGCGCACAACGCATGTTAAATAATATCACCCAACAATATTGTAACCGCCGTCAATATAGATAGTGCCACCAGTTAATGTTTTGGCGACATCACTGCACAGGTAGGCGGACAACGCGCCGATGTCCTCAATGGAAACCAGCGTGTGCAGCGGCGAGCGGTCAATGGCTTGTTCCATCAGTTCGTCAAAGGCCTTGATCCCGGAAGCCGCGCGGGTTTTCAACGGGCCGGGGGAAATTGCGTGCACCCGGATGCCGCGCGGCCCCAGCTCCGCTGCCAGATAACGGGAAACGGACTGAAGAGCAGCCTTGACCGGCCCCATAATGCCATAATTATTGACAACTTCGTCCGCGCCCATGTAACTCATCGTCAACATACAGCCGCCATCCTTCATCAGCGGCTCGGCCAGTCTTGCCATGCGCACAAAAGAGTGGCAGGAAACATCCATTGAGCGGAGAAAGCCATCGCGGCTGGAATCAACAACGCGCCCATGCAGGTCTTCCTTAGGCGCAAAGGCAATGGAATGGAGAATGAAATCCAGCCGCCCCCATTTCTCTTCAATGACCTTGAACACCGCCTCCATTTGTCCAGGCTGTTCCACATCCATTTCTTCAAAGATGGAAACGCCCAATACCTCGGCAAGCGGGCGGACATGCTGCTCAGCCTTGGCATTCAGGTAAGTAATGGCAAGATCAGCGCCGCATAATTCAAAGGCTTTAGCGCACCCGTAAGCAATACTCTGGTTATTGGCAACCCCTACGACCAGCCCTTTTTTTCCGTGTAGATTAAACATCTATGTCCTCCTTTAGTTAAAGAAAGATACAGTATAAAGGCATTTTGCACAGCAGCAAAATAAATGCCAAGGGCAAAAGCGATGGAATGTTGCGTCAATCGCGCAATTCTGTAAGCTTAAACACAGTGTCGAAGGCTGACTTACGCGCCAGACGCCGCCCACTGCCGCGCCGCATCAACGAAATACCAGAACCGGAATCCTGGAATGGGTCAACACCTTGTTGGTCTCGCTCCCCAGCAGCATGCCGCTGATGCCCCGGCGACCGTGCGAAGCCATGAAAATCAGGTCGCAGCCGCATTCTTCAGCGGTTGCGATAATCGCTTCGTAAGGCACATCGGAAGTTTTACTCACCGCGTTGCAGGGAACGCCCGCCTCCGCGCATTCGGCAAGTACTTGATACAGCACCGTTTTTGCCCGCTGTTCGGTCATTTCCGCGAACCTTTCCGGTGTGGTCGGGTCAATAAGCGCCCCTTCGCCGAAATAAGTCACCGGATATTCCGGCTTGGAAAAAAACGCAGTTATGGAAGCGCCGATTTCTCTGGCAAACTCCACCGCCCGTTTCACCATATCCTGGGAAAGTTGCGAGCCGTCGGTGGGTACGAGAATATGCTTGAACATGGTTATCTCCCTGTTTGTGCGTCGTTATGCCGGAGCGAAAGGGATTCGCCCCGGCACGATTACCCGAATTTTACAAAACCAGCGGCACAATCAGAAGCGCCACGATATTGATGATCTTGATGAGAGGGTTGACTGCGGGCCCGGCGGTATCCTTGTAAGGGTCGCCGACGGTATCACCGGTAACGGCCGCTTTGTGGGCCTCGGAACCCTTGCCGCCAAAGTTGCCGTCCTCAATATACTTCTTCGCGTTATCCCAGGCGCCACCGCCGGTCGTCATGGAAATAGCCACAAAAATTCCGGTGACGATGGTTCCCATCAAGGCGCCGCCCAGAGCTTTTGGCCCCAGCAGGAGACCAACGGCAACCGGAACCAGAACCGGCAGGAGCGAAGGGATAATCATCTCCTTGATCGCCGCCTGGGTCAGCATATCCACCGCGCGGGAATAATCGGGTTTGGCAGTTCCTTCCATGATGCCCCTGACCTCCCGGAACTGGCGACGGACTTCTTCCACCACGGAACCGGCGGCGCGTCCCACCGCTTCCATCGCCATCGCGCCGAAGAGGTAGGGAATCATGCCGCCGATGAAGAGACCGATGATAACCATATGGTCGGAGAGATCAAAGGCAAAGCTATGTCCCGCCGCTTCCAGCGCATGGGTGTAGTCGGCGAACAGCACCAGAGCCGCAAGACCGGCTGAACCGATGGCGTACCCCTTGGTAACCGCCTTGGTCGTATTGCCGACCGCATCCAGAGGATCGGTGACGGCGCGAACGCTGTCGGGCAGTTCAGACATTTCCGCAATGCCGCCCGCGTTGTCGGTAATCGGGCCATAGGCGTCCAGGGCAACGATAATCCCGGTCATGGAAAGCATGGAAGTCGCGGCAATGGCAATTCCATAAAGGCCGGCAAGTTGGAAGGCAATGAGAATGGCAAAGCAGACACAGATTACCGGCATCGCCGTAGCCTTCATCGAAACGCCAAGACCGGCGATGATGTTGGTGGCATGGCCCGTCCGGGAAGCGGCGGCGACATGTTTTACCGGGCCGTATTGCGTACCGGTGTAATACTCGGTGATCCATACCAGAAGAGCGGTGAGGATGAGACCAACGACCGCCGCGCCGAACAGGGATATGGAGGAAAGCATAGTGCCATCGGAAAGCCGGACGCCTTCGCCCAGAATACACGTTGTAATCGGATAAAAAGCAGCAATGGCAAGCACGCCCGCGACTGCCAGGCCGCGATAGAGGGCGTTCATGATCTTGCCGCCTTCGGTCGCCTTCACGAAGAAACAGCCAATGATCGAGGCGATGATGGACACGCCGCCCAGCGCGAGCGGGTAGATTACCAACGCATCGTCCGCTCCCGGCATGTTTTTCAGCATCAACGCGCCCAGCACCATGGTCGCTACCACAGTCACGGCGTAAGTCTCGAACAGGTCAGCCGCCATGCCCGCGCAATCGCCCACATTGTCACCCACATTGTCGGCGATGACTGCGGGATTACGCGGGTCGTCTTCGGGAATGCCCGCTTCCACCTTGCCGACCAAATCCGCACCTACATCCGCGCCTTTGGTGAAAATACCGCCGCCCAGCCGGGCAAAAATGGAAATCAGCGAGCCGCCAAACGCCAGCCCGACCAACGGTTGCACCAGGTCGTATGTCTCAGCGCCTTCTCCTGCCATCGCCTGCAGGATGGCGTAATAACCGGCAACCCCCAGGAGTCCCAGGCCGACAACCAGCATCCCGGTAATCGCCCCACCGCGAAAAGCGACGGAAAGCGCGGCGGCCAGACCCTGCCTTGCCGCCTCCGCCGTGCGCACGTTGGCGCGCACGGAAACGCTCATGCCGATGTATCCGGTCGCGCCGGAAAGCGCCGCGCCGATCAGAAAACCAATCGCGGTCGGCCAGGAAAGGGCCAAGCCAACAATAAGGAAAAGCGCCGCGCCGACAAAGGTAATCGTGGTGTATTGCCGGTTAAGGTACGCAGAAGCGCCCTGCTGGATGGCGCGCGCAATTTCCTGCATCCGCTCGTTGCCGGCAGGCAGGGAAAGAATCCACTTGCTGGAAACAGCGCCATAAAGCACGGCAATAACCGAGCAGACAAGCGCCAGGGTGAGGCCAAAAGACATACAAACTCCTTTTTATAAAATTGACGGCAATTTTTTGCTGCCGGGAAAAGTTAAAAAAATCAGGGGGTAAATTCCTTCAGTTTCCTTGCCACAGAACTATTTTGCAGGCGAGTATAGTTTGGCAGGCCGTGTGTAAAAGGCGGGAAGTCCTCGCCTTCGATCAGGGGCGCCAGGTAACGGCGGCATAAGTCAGTGATATGGAAGCCATCGGGCGTTATGAATTCGCGCGGCAGCTTCTTCTCCTGATTGGCGACGCTCGATAATTCAGCAAAGGTGATTTCCCAGCGGTAAGGCGTATCGCTTATCCGGGTGATGGCGGGCATTACCGCGTTTTTTCCGGCAATGGCCGCTTCCACGGCGGCGCGTCCCACGGCGTAAGCCTGTTCCACATCGGTTCTGGAGGCGATGTGGCGGGCCGAACGTTGCAGATAATCCGCAAGCGCCCAATGATATTTGTAGCCCAGTCTATCCTTGATAAGCTGCGCGACTACCTGCCCGACTCCGCCCAACTGGGCATGTCCAAAGGCGTCCTTGCCGCCCATTTCCGCAATCAAGCGCCCGGAAGCGTCAGATAACCCTTCAGAAACCGCAATCGTACAAAATCCATGCGCTTTGACGCTTTCGGCAACACGGAGAAGAAATGGCTCCGGCGCGAACGGGATTTCCGGGAACAGCAGGATGTGCGGCGGCTCATTCAATCGTTCGGCAGCCAGCCCGCAGGCGGCGGTAATCCAGCCCGCGTGTCGCCCCATGACTTCGAGAACAAAAATTTTCGTCGAAGTCCGCGCCATGGAAGCTACGTCCAACCCAGCTTCGCGCATGGAAGTGGCAACATACTTGGCGACCGAGCCGAATCCGGGGGAACAGTCGGTTGCCGCAAGGTCGTTATCCACTGTTTTGGGAATGCCGATTGAGATAAGCGGAAAATCAAGACGGCCTGCCAGTTGCGCTACCTTCCAGGCGGTATCCATCGAATCATTGCCGCCGTTATAAAAGAAATAGCCGATGTCGTGCGCGCGGAATACCTCAATCAGCCGTTCATATTGGACGCGCTGCTCATCGAGCGATTTCAGCTTGTAGCGACAGGAGCCGAAAGCGCCGCCCGGCGTATGTTTCAGACCGGCGATGGCAGTTTCCGATTCCAGGGATGTATCAATCAGATCTTCCGTCAACGCGCCCAGAATTCCGTCCCTCCCGGCGTAAACCCTGCCGATCTTGTCCGGATAAAGGCGCGCAGTTTCAAGTACGCCACAGGCAGAAGCATTGATGACGGCGGTCACTCCGCCGGACTGGGCATAAAATGCGTTCTTTGCCATTGTATTTGCGCAAATCTGTCAGGAAAGCGCGGCGAAAACCCGCGCGGTGATAACGTCCAGTTGCCCGATGCCGGAAATTTTCCGCACAGCGGGCGCCGCTTTGTCGCCCGTCTTTTCCCATGCCGAATAAAAAGCCACCAGGGGTTCGGTTTGCGCGTGATAGACCGCCAGACGACTTTTTACCGTTTCTTCCCGGTCGTCATCCCGCTGCGCCAGGGCTTCGCCGGTCAGGTCGTCTGTACCTATAACCTTGGGCGGATTGAATTTCACGTGATAAGTGCGCCCCGAAGCCAGATGTGTCCAGCGTCCCGCGATGCGCTCCACGATGTCGGCATCCGGCACATCTATTTCCAGCACGAAATCCAGCATTACAGCCGAAACCTTCATCGCTTCCGCTTGCGGAATTGTGCGCGGAAAACCGTCGAGCATATAGCCGTTCCTGCAATCCGCAGCCGCCAGGCGCTTCTTCATCATCCCAATGATGATTTCATCGGGAACCAGAGCGCCTCTCTCCATATGTCCCTTCGCTTCCAGACCAAGCGGCGTTCCCGCCTTGACTTCAGCGCGCAACATATCACCAGTGGAAATTTTCGGGATACCAAATTTTTCAGCAATGAACTGTGATTGGGTTCCCTTGCCTGCGCCGGGCGCGCCCAGTAAGACAATTCGCATACCTGCTCCTTCTTCCGGTCATGCCTTAAAGAAAAGCCGACATTTTAACGTGTGTCCACGATTGAGTCACCCCACTATGACTGGAAACACAGATCAGCCCCAATTTTTCTGCTTTCTCGCCATAAGCCTGAGGCGTCTAAAAAGCCAGTCACAAAGGGCGAATGCTGCCAGCACGCCATGAATGGCAGTGCCTGAAGCAAAAGGCATAACCGAACAGGAAAAGATATTTCCTCCCTCGTTCACAAAACCGCGCCGTCGTGCTAGTCTGATTTACCTGCCTTACTTCACGAGGCTCCCGAAGCATGAGGCAGCGCATTCCAACTATGAAAACACCTCGGAGGGAAACAACATGTCACAGATTCAAGAAACCAAGATCGTCAACGCCGACCCCACAGCGCTAGGCGTATTTGGTCTTTCAGTCATCACGTTTGTCGCCGCGTCCAGTAAATTGCACTGGACGGAGGGCTCCGTCTATGTAATGCCGTGGGCGCTCTTTCTCGGCTCCTTTGCTCAATTGTGGGCCGCCAACCTTGATTTCAAACGTAACAGTTATTTTGGCGCTATCGTATTGGGCGCTTTCGGCCTTTTCTGGATGGCCGTTGCGTTCACCTGGGTCATTGCAAATGGCTTTTTCGGCCCGGTTCCTGAAACTGCCGATCTTAGCCAGTTCGGATATGCCTGCCTCGGCTACATGATTTTCAGCGTTTTCATCACCGTGGCTGCCTTCGAGGTCAACAAGGTTTTCGGTGTTATGCTGGCGCTGATCGTCGTGCTCCTCGGCGCGCTTGGCCTTCAACTTCTCGGAGTCAGTCCTGAATTCTTCGGCCCCATAGCCGGATGGTCGGAATTGATAATTTCCCTGTTGGGTTTCTATGCTGCCGGCGCAATCTTCCTGAATTCCTTTTTTGGCCGCCAAATCCTGCCTGTCGGTAAGCCGATGGGATGGGTGAAGAAAGCCTGATTTTCTTAAAGTACTCCCCTGAAGCCGCGCCCTTTGGCGCGGCTTTTGTTTGGGCGTAAAATCCACGCCCATAGCTATTCTCTTGCCATTCTTGCCGGAGTCATTCATGTCCGCCCCTACCGACCTTTCCCCCGCCGCGCAGGCTGCCGTTCTTGCCGAGGCGCTCCCCTATATCCGCAAATTTCACGGCAAGACCATTGTTGTTAAATATGGCGGCAACGCCATGACGGACGAACATCTGAAACAATGCTTCGCCCGCGATGTCACTCTTTTGAAGCTGGTCGGGATGAATGTCGTCGTGGCGCATGGCGGCGGGCCGCAGATCGAAACCCTGCTCGGGCGGGTCGGCAAAAAAGGCAAGTTCGTCCAGGGTATGCGCGTTACCGACGCGGAAACCATGGAAGTAGTGGAAATGGTTCTGGGCGGACAGGTCAACAAGGATGTGGTTAATCTTATCAATCAGGCCGGCGGCAGGGCGGTCGGGCTGACCGGCAAGGATGGCGGGATGATTCGCGCCAAAAAATTGCTGTTGCCCAACAGGGACGATCCCGGCGACCTGATTGACGTAGGACAGGTTGGTCAGATTACCGTAATTGACCCTTCGTTAATCGGCCTTCTTGATTCCGGCACGTTCATTCCGGTTATTGCACCGATCGGCGTAGGGAGTGAAGGGGAAACTTACAACATCAACGCCGATGTGGTTGCCGGCAAGATTGCCGAAGTGCTGAAAGCGGAAAAACTGGTTCTGCTCACTAACACGCCGGGAGTATTAAACAAGGCAGGCGAACTTTTGACCGGCATCACCCCCAAAGACATTGACGCAATGGTCGCGGACGGGACGCTTTCCGGCGGCATGTTACCCAAGATCGCTTCCGCCCTGGATGCCGCCAGGAACGGAGTCAAAAGCGTACATATCATTGACGGGCGGGTTGAGCACGCCCTGCTTCTGGAAATCCTGACCGACCACGGCGTAGGCACGATGATCAGAAGTCACTGACATAGTGATTCGCTCAAATAAAATGATTTTCGAGAAGAGCACCTTACTCCATTCCCCCGTTCTTATTCACTCATAATTCCAACGGAGGCTAGGCAGTGTCGTCAATAGATTTCTGCCCAAATTGCGATACACCTGATATGTACTGCTGCCAGAAATGAAGCTGTATTTTTGGCGTAACGTGTAACAATACCACGCCATGCTTTCAACTGCTGGA
>Ga0099364_10010734_pt1 | contig 12568 bp, 6 predicted proteins | sample TergutTh196P3_FD_73070 | JGI IMG/M metagenome (GOLD analysis project Ga0099364, IMG submission 73070) | Microcerotermes parvus P3 segment gut microbial communities from Pointe-Noire, Republic of the Congo - Th196 P3 | ecosystem: Host-associated > Arthropoda: Insects > Digestive system > Gut ... | reverse complement strand
TCCGGACGTGAAACATGGACGGAATACCGAATCACTGAAATCATTAACGCCCAGGCGGTCCGTCTTGACCTTGATCCGCAATCGGTCGCAAGCGATCAGGTCTCCATGGCCTTCGAAATCTGGCGTAAGCAGTCGAACAACGACTATGCCGACGCGATTGCCGAGACAAGCGGTTACGACGATATGCTTGTCCGCTACATCTTTACGGACAACGCCGATCCGACCTACAGTCCGGTCGGTCCCGCCGCCGCATTGGTCGGACGGATCGGTGCGGTCGTCCCGCACCAAGGGGTCAGTTGGTATCCGCTCGAAGGGATTCCAACTGATGGGTGGGTCAATCGGTTCAGTAATGCACAACTGAACCACATGGCGGGAAACGGGGTGCTCCTGATTACAAAACACGCTGATGGCTACGTGTGCGCCCGCCATGCGGTCACGACATCCAAAAGTCCGCTCAATTCCGACCCGCGCACCTCCCTTACTTTGAAGATGACGGAGGAAATGTTCGTTCGGAACGCTCTGCTCATCAAAAAGGAATTCCGAAGCGTCGTCAAGGGATTCGTCGGGATTACCAATAATACGCCGGGAACACGGCTCGCCATTCAGGCGAATATCGAAATGAAGGCGGACGAACTCAAAAACGATGTCGACTACCCACGACTCGGCGGCAGGATTATAAGCGGACCGGATGTTACGATCCGGACACACCGTCTCTTTGCCGATCGGCTGGTCGCCAGCGGTCGCGTGACAGGCCAAGTGCCGCTCAATTCGTTCTTATGGGATTTGTTTATCTGAAACACCGTATTCGGTATTTCCCTAACGGAATTCGACTCAAGGAAAGGAATTCAACATGGCCGACAAATTGTTCAAGGATGTCGAAACCAAGTACGGTGGCGGCATGAAATTCAACGAAGGATTCGTCCTGAAAATATCAGGCGATTCCGGATCGAACAGTATCGAGGGATTGATCGTCCAGAACCTCGACATCAACGCCCAAAGGCCCATCACCATACTGTACGATTTGACAAGCAACAAGGTCTACTACGTGGCCGGGCGTTGCCAAACACAGATCGGACTCCAGCGGGTCTGCGGCCCCAAAGGAATCGTCGGTGCGTTCTACTCAACACTCGGCGACGTCTGTAACGCGGGGAAGAACAATATGTCGTTCAGTTTTCCGCCCGGTTGCGAACCGGTCGCGGGAAGCGGTGATGCCAATAACTTCAACGTACTGACCGCCAAGAACTGTATCCTCACTGGAGTACAGTTTGCCTGTAACGTGTCCAATTATGTGATCAGCGAAAACTGCCAGATTCAAGGGACGGAACTGGAAGTCAGTCGGCTGAACAATTGAGGGCTGAGCCGTTTTTTTGCAAGTGTTTTGCTATGCTTGACCACCAGATCGCCTACGGCCATCGACATCTGAGTACGACGCTCGACAAGCCTGTCCAGGATTTCGAGGGGTTGCGCCGGGATGCCGCCAGAATCTGCGGTATCCCCGGTTCGTCCTACGGCGGTCCCAGCGAAGACCCTCGCGGTATCCGTTCCGCGCAAGGACAATCGGTAACAGCCGCGACCGTGTTGGAAGGTGTCGTCCACTACGCTATTCCGGGCACCTTCACGTATCGAGTCATTCTGGACGGCGATCTCGGCGAACTGATTTGCGGCGACATGATGAACGCCTCGTTCACTCGATCCGTGCGTATCTCGCAAGTTTATTCGGTCGGCACCCGCGTTTTGGTACTGAAACATCACGGGCTGCTCAAGGGAACGATCATTGGTGCTCCGGCGAGGGAAGTCCTCGACTACCAGTACGATCAACCGATCCTTGCTTCCGCCATCGGACGGTTCCATATCGGCAATCGCGGGTACGTCAGGAACGTTGTGAAAAACCCGGATACCGGCAAAGGAATTCCAGCTTATACGCATGGCCGCGCCGTCGATACCTGCGAGGGAGATTACATGATCTCCAATATGGCCGAGGGCGGCTTCTTCACTTCACCGTATGAAACAAGCGTCCGCCAAACACACGATTGCGGTGTCTGGATGTTCTCCATGGACCGGCTGCTCCGCCTTGTCGGACGATCCGTTCAGGAATACTCGCTCGCACACGAGCGGTACGCCGGAATGGACGAGCATGAAACCTACGGCTACGAAGGAACCGCGATGCTCCCTTGGGAAGCGCTCGGTTATTACGGCAAACCGGATGAGACCTGGAAAAAACATACGGGAACGGAAGTCGTCAATGGCAAGGGGATTTCCTTCATGGAGCCGAAGGAGGAAAAAGCCGAACCGTTCTATCGACAGCAGGTCTTTACCGGTTGGCTTGGTCAGGGATTTTTACGCGAGATGCGGATCCCGCCCAAGAATATCGACACATCGGATACGGATTCCGTGAACGATCCGGACGATGGTGAAGTCCCGATCTGCGTTGCCCGGGAACAGATGCTTGCAGACGGTACGATGATTCATGAATCCATGCGGGCGATTCACTTCGTCAAACACGGCAACATCCGTTCCTTCAAGCGTACCAAAGCGATCGATAATCCACGCGGGGACGATCTGAAAAACGGTTACGAATTCTCAAAATCGCTCGAATCACGGAAGTTGGGCGGCAGCGTCACCGATCAAATTCTCTCCGTGATCCGCAAACAGGCCATCAACGGATTTCAGAAACACTCCGGGGATTTTCTGGCGATCCCTGACGACCAAAAGGCTTTCGAAAAAGATGTCGGGCTGACCGATCTGTCGGCTCTTGAAACAAAAAATTCCGTCGAGGAGCCGCCGTCCGAAGAGTTGAGCGTCGACGGACGGAGCGAAAAAGTCACGTATGAAAGCGGCCGGGCCACCGTCTCCATTCTTGACAACGGCGACATTGTGTTACGAAACGCTTGCGGTGCCGAGATTGCGCTGCGCGGCTCGAACATCGAACTGTCGGCACCGGGCGATGTGCGGCTCAATCTCGGACGGTCGTTCATCACACTTGCCGGGGACGACATCGTTCTTCGGGCCAAAAACTCCGCCGATCTGACGGCTACCGACAACGACGTGCGGATCAAGGCGGAACGGAACCTCGATATGGTCGGCGGTATGGGCGGCCGCGGTCGGACCCTTTTGGAAAACAAGGCATCAGGCAGCCCAAACAATCAGGACGTAGACGGCCGCGAAGGGGAGGACATTAACGGTCGCGGTCTGGTCCTGAAAGCGGAGGATTCGATGGTCGCGGCGTTATCGCAACGGATTTATCTGCGTTCACTCAATAGCGGTACGGTCGTCGTCGATGCCGACCAAGGTAACGGGTCCGTCAAAATCGACAGCCGGATCACGCGGATTCATGGCTCCAGTGCCGTCGAAATCGGTGCGGCGGCGGACGGGGGGGCACCGAACGTCGTTTCCGTAACCGCCTCACGAACGATCTCCAAAGCGCCGCTCGAAGTTCACGGGGGCATTATCGCCGAAGGCTCTATCTCCTCCGATGCGGGGGTCAATGTTGAGCCGGCTGACAACTTTTCAAAACCGCCGGAAAATCCTCGCCGTGCCCAAATGGAAGAACGTGTACGGAATTTCGTCGACGCAATGCCGACATGGTTCGACGATTCCTATTGGACCGAAGACAAACCAGGCCATGAGGACACGATCCGGAACTATACGTTTTCGTACCGAACAACCGACCAGTACGGCGCAAGCCGGTTCAAATTCGAAACGCCGTTTTGGATGGAACTTTACGGGGAAGAGGTCTGTTCGGCATTGGCGACCTGGGCGGAGCCAACCTATCAGTATCAAGACACGACCGATCAACAGCCGTGGCCCGGCTATGAAACATGGACGGAAAAAGAAACGTTGACAACCAGTACGACCGCTTGGTACGACGACGAAGCACACACGGACCGGGACAAACCGGAAGAAGCCGAATCGGAAACCGTTATCCCCAACGATTATCTGCGCATCATTGATCCGAGGTAAAAAAATTGATAATTGACGATTGTTCTCCCCTTGCCCCTCTCTTATTCCTATGTCGAACGATTTTAAAACACGAATGCGGCAACATCCGCTTGCTCCCAAACGGACGCTTGCGGTTCCCGGACCAACCCAGACAACACCACCGGAGCAACCAGCAGTCGGACAAGTGACGGTACAGCAACCCGCCTTCGAGATTCCCGTTGCAGGGGAACCGATCACACTTGATTCGCTTGTCGCTTTGTCTAAAAACGGCGGAACGGTTCCGATGCCCGTTGCTCGGAACATGACGGACAAGGAAATTGCCGCGATCCAAGCCGGTCAATCGCCATCAATCCGGTTAACGAAACTGGAACGTGATACGCTCACGAAACTCGGCTGGCAAGAAGGAGAACCGATTCCGCCCGACCTGTCCACCGAACTCAAAACAGCGTTTTCGGATTATGTTGCCCAGGAACAAGCCAGAGGAATCCCCTTGGACCAAATCAGGATCAGTCGTCTGGAAGACCTGCCGGAAGCGGAACAAGTCCGTATGAAAGCGGTTATGCGTGGGTTGATCGAAAGAGAGAAAACGCAGCAGACCGTCGTAGCAGCCAACGCTTCAAGGATGGAACAATTGTCCGCGTACCCCGATTCCATCAAACAGGTTTTGGCCGGCGTCGATCTGACGCCTTCGGTTGCCGCCGCCCCTGAACCGACCGGTGCGGCGCTCAATGCTTACCCTGATTCCGCCAAGACGATATTAACCGAACAATCCGAAGCGCCCCCGATTGCTCAACCAATCGTAACTTCGGCGGTGCCGCGAGCGGACATCCCCGTTTCAACTTGTAACACTTGCGGTTACGATCCGTATCGGGAAAAGCAACGGATCGTTTGTTTTCACTGCGGTTGCGATCCGGTCGACGATCCGGACGCCGTCCCCATTTCACTGGAGGACAAACGGCGGTTCCTGATTGCACTGGGAACGAAAAAACCGTTCGAAAAAGAGTACACGATTTTTCGTGACACCATCAAAGTACGGTTCCGTACACTGCGAGCCCGGGAATTCGAGGATGTTTCACTCTGGGCGATCAAGACGGCCGCACGGGAAAAACTCCTGGCTCCCCAGGAACGGATGCCGCGTGTCCGCTACATGGAACTTCAGGGAAGTCTTGCCCTCCAAACCCGGCTCCTCCAATGTTCGCTCGAAGGTGCCGAATTGTTTTGGGCATCGCCTGACAAACCCTACCCGACACTGGCGGATTGGGGTGTCGAGTCGCTTGACGAACTGGTCGATCATTTCATGGAGGAAGTACCGGCCGAAGCGGTTGTTGTCGCACTCCAACATCAACTGATGAAATTCAACGAACTGGACTTTCGGTTGAGTCGGGAGGCGAACAACAGCACAAATTTTTGGCAGGAGACCTGACGCTCCGGATGCTGTGGGAGGCATCCGCGTCCGGTCTCCTCCGCACTCTCCAGACCGATCCCTTTGATCGACACGACATGATCCAGTTGCGTCATACGCTTCAGCGTCTGCGCAAGGAACGGTATTTACGATATTCGCAACGGGAATGGGTGACGTCGCTTGTTACACAAATCTGTATGGCAATCGGCAATCGGGAACGCTACCGGGCTGCGAACGCGGATATGATGCGGCTCCTGGAATATCTGCGGGACCTCGATCTGCCGGATACCGGAAACGATCATCGGACGGATCAGGCGTATGATGACATTACAGCTCTCTGGCGCCGTGTGTTCGGCGATCCAGAAGAATGGGAACGGAAACAGACTGAACGTAATACCCTGGCCGGACTCGGAGAATCGGAAGAGGCAAAGAGTATCCGGGAGCGGATGGAATATGTGCAACGGAATTTTCTGCGTTGATCGTGCCCTGTAAGGATCACCGTTTGTGGAGCGGCATCAGTCCGTTTCTGCACCGTGATACCCATGTGGCACTTTTTCGTAGAGGTCTTTGTTGACGAAAATATCGTCGATCCATTTCAAGACGGGAACGGTTCGTCCCTGACCGGTATGGTAGATCGCGGCATGACCGATGCGCCAGTGCGGCGACTTGCGGCCGGGTTCGCCGCCGCTCCGCATCGCTTCCATTTCCTCCGGGGTCGGAATGTCGCGTCCGAGGTCCCAGCCGATGACCCCGCGGCGCCGGGCTTTCTCGACGTATTTCATGTCGCCGCCTTGGAGAAACTTTTCCCGATCACTGCTGAGGACGCGCGGCTGGAGCAGGACGCTGTCCTGTTGCGAAATCATACAGACACCGAACACGACTTGTAGAACACCCTCCCAAGTGAGACGGACCGATGCGTCCATCGTGTCAAGAAAACTCGTGATGGAAAAATGTTCGCGGGGAAAGAGCATGATGCCCGGCCTCATTCCATCGACGCAGTGTTCGACGAAAAAGCTGTCGTCACAATCCGCGAACATGATGCTGGTAATCTCACGATCCGGCGACTTCAACGGATACTCTTTGGCGAACTCCAACGACAGTTCCGGAAGCGGCGGACGGACACGGGAAATATCGATCTTTTCGATGTTGAGCCGCAACATTGCCGTCAGGATTCCCGGATAGACCCGATAGAACGGACGTCTGGCACGGATAAATCTTTCTTCCGCCATTGTCTGTTCGACCAACGCCCAATTCTTATCGGTATCGACAATTTTAGTTTGGCCATCGATAAGGCGTTCAATGATGCGTCCGTTGGCTTCGCGCCGTTGAGCATCCATTTCCGGACGAAACGATTGGAATTGCACGGGAAACTTTTGGCTACAGGTCATTTCGATTCCATCATACGCGGTCGATTATAATGAAAAACCGCAACGGGGAAAAGACAACCCGGAAGCCTATTTTCCCCATAACAACATCGCGCCGAGTAATGTCTCTCCCCTTCAATCCCGCCACCGACATTTATGTCGATTCCGATTACGCCCAACAAGTCGTCAATCAGTATCAGGGCAATCGGTATTACGTTCCCGGTTTCAACAGCGGCGACCATCCGCTCGCATTCGCCGAAAATCACGGGCGCGGCTATTATCGCTACGCCGACGACCGATCCGGTACGACGGCACTGCTGGCAACCGGAACCGCTTTATTGACCGGCAAACTCGCGATCCCGTTCAGCCGTCGCAATCTCGGCCACAACCTCGACGTTTATGAAAACAGCCGAGCCTATTCGCAGGGACGGATGCGGCAACTCCAACAGATGGCTCACGAACGGGCCAACCGGATGGCACGAAACGTTGCACTCCAGCGGAACCGGTTTTACGGAGCCGAACAGCAGGAACGTCTGGCCCGGATGTTCGACAATGTTGCGACATCGGTTTTGCTTTCGGGGGCACAGGCAACGATGCCGCCGGAAATTTTTGAGGCGTTGTTCGGGCGGGCCGGGTCGGGCATGGGGATGTACGACGCCGCCTACAGCCAGTCAACCTACCGACTCAAGGGCGATGGTTCACGTTGGTCGCCGGGTGAACGGCTCCGGTACGCGAGTCAGGCGACATCAATGCTTTACCTTGATCCGTTTGAGCGGCGTCGCCGGGTACTCGATTCCGTGGAAGGAGGACGTCTTTGGTCAAGCCTTGAAGCGATGGGCTTACTCGGCGGCAATGAAGCGGACTTTTTCGATCAACCTCCGGAAGAGACCGTCAAATCGGCCATCGGGTATTTTCGTGACACGGAGGTTTCACCCTACGCTTCCGAGCGGACACGCGGCCTGCACGAAAAAGTCCAAAAACGACAGGCCGTCAACGACCGGCGCCGGGAACTGGCCGAACTGCGGGACATCATCAACAGCCCGCTGGATGACGACCAAAAACTCGAAGCGATCAGGGAATACCGCCAAAAGTCGTCGGAACTGCTTCGGCTCGAAAAGGATTCCGGTATCAAACCGCACAGCGAACCGCATCGTGCCCCCGCCGACTTGTCGAAGGCAACGGCCGCAATGCAGAACCTCCAAGCCCATTACAACAAACGAACCGGTCGCGATCAGGAAACCTTCGATCAGGAGACCGAGCGGCTGGCATTGATTGCACAGAAGGAAATCATCGACGCGAATCTCGGCGCGGCAAGCGGCCATTCCATCGACCTGAACAATCTTGGTGACGATAAGACGCGGCAGCGGATCGTCAGTTCGCTGGAACGTGCACAGACCTCCCGTGAACAGTACATCCAAGCCGAACGACAGGCAAAAGGGCCGCTGACGGAACGAGACATTGACGCCGGTGTGGAACGGCATGTTCGGGCGGCGGGAGAACGCTTCTCCAGCATTGTCAATGATCCGGACCGGGACGCCGGGATGTCCAACTCCCGGAAACTGGACGATCTGTTACTCAAGGCCCAAAAAGTATTTGAAATCCAGGCTCGCGGCGGTACGGCGCCAGAGGTGGAGGAAGCACGGCGCAAGGCATTGGAATCGGCCGGCGGCGGAACAACCGGTGAACTGGTACTCCAAATGGCCAACCGGAAACTGCTCGGCCAATCACTTGATCTGCGAAGCGACGACCCGGAAACACGGGAAATCGTGAAACGTTCGATTCAAGCGGAACGGACGGCAACCACCGAATCGGCACGGCTGAAAATGGACGAGGAACTACTGCGCGGCGGATTCCGGTCGCGTGATTGGGAAAAGGTTGATTTAGCGGACTTGCCGTTTGATGAGATCGTATCACTTTCGGAAACGATCATTGCCGCACAAGACGATCCACGGCTTGCCGAATGGCTCAAGAACTCCGCGATGATCAACAGCAAGAAGGGACGATGGGCGGAATATGAAAAAAAAAGCAATCAAAGCGTTACAGGAAGCGATTACGGACAAAAATGCCTCGCCGTCAAAACTGCTGGAAACACTCCACAATTTTGCGGGGGGTAATTTGCATCAAATGGACGTGACGCAACTGAAGCGCACCGTCCAGCAAACATACTCACTAGCCCGTCAACTTGGTCAGGGAGACGAATACGTCGAAGCGTCGATGGGACAAAGCCAGCAAATGCTGGCTGCGCTCGGCATCAACCGTGCCTTTACCGGCTGGCATGGGATGCAGGGCTTGGCACACAAGGCGGCGGTTCTTGAAAACCCGGAATATCTCGGTGTCTGGGGTGCCCAATCCTCGGCGGAAACGACCGCCGTTGCGGACTCGCACCGCGCCGCATGGCTCCAAAGCGATGTCGCAAACCAGTGGGGCGCGGCGATGAACGTTAAACAGGTTTACGGCGATTTCCGGGCCGGATCGAGTGCGGACAACTATATGAAGGCACTCCAACACGGCGATTCGACCTTTGAGCGGATCACGACCGATGCCGAAGGGAACCGGCGCAGCGAGCAGTGGTCCATCCAAATGAGTGAAACGCAATGGCGGCAGGTTGTGGCGGAAAGTCTTGATACGGACGATCCCGACCGGATCAAAGCGGCAAGGTCGTCGCTTGGTGCCGTCTTGAGTAATCGTAGCGCAAACCAAAAAGCGATCTATGACAGCCCCGATCAGGCGGCGGTCGTCCAACATGCCCATTCCGCCGCGCAGTTTACCACCTCCGTTGCGCGAGCCAGCCGGGCAAGTACGGTGCGCGGGTTCGTCAACCAGAAGGCGGCGGAACTGATTGAAGCGCAGGAAATCACCGCAACCGAACGTGGACGGGTTCTCCAGCAGGTTTATCTGGAAATGGCGGACCGGATGCTTGATTCCGATCAAGTCGAGCGGATCGTTCGTGAGAGCGGGGTCGACCGGGAAGACCCGTATTTCATTGGCAAGATCGGAGCGGCGTTGCAGAAGGAAACTTTTGAAAACATGCTCCGGACCGCTCCGAAGGGTTCGGTCGAATCCAAAATCGCCGAAGCCTACGTCGGACTGATGGCGGATCAGAAAGATGCGGATGAGATGGCCGTTCCGATCCAGCACCTGCTCGACGAAATCGGGTTCAATACCGGGCACCAAAACGCAGTCAATGCCCTCAAAAATCTGAGCCGAAAGGTTGCGGCCGGGCAACAGGTTCAATCCGCCGTCGCGGCCGAGGAACAGCGGCAAAAGGATGCTTACAGCGAAGGGTTCTCACCGTCGATGTTGGCCCGATTTTCGGAATCGCTCGGCGAGGGAGCGACGTTTGAGGAAATCATTAACGCCGTCTTCCAAACCGTCGACCTTGATCCGGAAAGCGGTCTGATGCAAGTCCATCGGGACTTCAAGGAAGCCAACGTCCGTGTACGCCGACTCGACATCGAACGAAGTCAACTTTTACGAAACCGCAATCTGAGCGAGGAGGACCGGGAACGTCTTCTCATCAAAAATGCCGAGCGTCGCAAGGCGGCGATCCAAAATCTCGGCGATGCACAGGCAACGCTTCAGCCGGAACTGCTGGCCATGCGTCTCGGATTCGAAAAGATGTCCACTGCCGAATTCGATGCGAAATTCGGGATGGACCTTGATCTGTTGAATCAAGTCGTGACCGTTGAGGACGGGCCGGGCGGCCGGTTCAAGTTGCGAAAACTCAAGAAGGACGAAGTGCGGATCGACGCCGAGTCAGGGATGATGCAGGTGCGTGAAGGTCAAGAGTGGGTCGATAAACTGGATGCCGCTTATTTCGCACAGATGACCCGAAAAAGCGAAGAGGGTGAGGAAGAATACTATTTCAAGGAATTGTTCCGGGAGAATGGACGGTGGAAGTATCTGGATGACGAGGGGGCACTTGCCGAATTCAATCCGACCGCCGGAGGATCAAAAATGGCGGTCGGTACGAAAATCCTGACCCGGGCACAGGATGGGAGCGTCAAGGCATCGAATTATCAATGGACAAATGGATTCCTGACGAAAACAAGCGACGACGGGCGAACAACAATTGTTGTTACTGATTCCGAGGGACAATTCATCCGAATGGATTCCGAATTGGGCAAGGCGATTTATACGAGTAGCGACGACGGGGTATTAAACCAAGACTTGATTCAGGCAATCGAAAACAGTCAATCGGACCTCGTAACGATTATTGACGCCAAAACATTGAGCCGGGGGAAAGCGGCGCAACGTCAGGCCGCCGCTGCTGCCGACGAAAGCAAAACGTCGGCCCGGGAACGAAAGATACGGGAACTCGCTAACCAGTACGTCGACTCGACGGGCGCAATCGGCGAGATCGAACCAGTCAAGGTCGAAATGGAGGGAGAGACCTTTTACATGTTGAGCGGTTACGGGAAAGAGGAGTCCCGCCGTGCCGAATGGGAAAAGTATCGCGAAGCACAAACGAAACAAAAAGCGGAAATCACCGCCTATTTCGAGGCAGATGATTCCGAAGTGAAAAAGTTCGCCCAAAATGAAAACGAGGAACTACGTGAAACCCGGAAAGCGTATCGGGCGAACAAGGCGATCCGGGAACGATTACAAGGCCGTATCGCGGTCAACAAGGCGAAAACGCCGCTCGACGAAACCGAGGCCCAAGCCATCCACGAGGAAATACGCAAGGACGAGCAGACGCTTCGCTTGCTGGAACCGGTCGGAGAGAGCACGATTGAGCAAGCGACGAAAGAACAGGCCAGGCTTGAACGTATTGATGTCCAGTCGGAACAGGTGCGGGACATCAGCGAGGCGGCAATCAGCACGACACTCACCGATCCGAGCCTCCTGGATGCCGTCTACCAGTACGGCGGTTCCGTGATCAAAAACCGCCCCCAAACGGAGCAGCGATTCACCGCCATCGAACTGGCCGATCTGATCGGTTCCCTACGGGAAGCTGCCAAGTCGCTTCCCGCCGTTGAGCAGGGAGCGATGGATGTCCATATCGAAGAACTGGTCCGAAAGAAAACGGAAGTCCAGCACCAAGCGGCCCAAACGCTCAAGGAGATATTTAGCGAACAAGGCGGTGTCCAAGTCGTTGATATGAAAACGGCTGATCCGGTCAGAAAAGATCGTTTCGGCGACCCGCTTGTCGTAACCCCGGTGCCCCGAAAAGAACCGCTGGAAACGGCAACCGAGCCGACCGACATTCGACAACTCCCAATCGATTCGGGAACCTACAACGCAACGACAGGAGCGGAACTCAACACGCCGGTACGGGCCGTCGAGAAAAGAGCGATCGAAGTACCGCGAGCCGCCGCTATCATTCCAACGAGCGAGGAGCCGGAGCAAGAGCCAAAACGAGTCAAAAGCAAGGCACCGGTCGTTCCTGATGTGCCTCCCGCCACCGATCAACCGACCGGTAAAGTGGTCCAAACGGATTCTCCGCCGCAAATGAGTGCCGATGCGACGAAAGTAACCCCGATTTCGGAAACATCGCCCATACCATCGGTTACTCCTCAAATACCTGAAGTGGTAACATCATCGGAATCGTCGAGTCTGTCTCTGACCGATACCCGGAAACAATCACCCTTACAGACTGCATCGGCGGAAGCGGCATCGACCATCCCACCGCTCGAATTCAAGGAGAAACGTGTAACCGTTATCGATCCCGACGATGTTTTGGCCGTGCCGGTCAATGCCGACGAACCGACTTTGAATCTTTTATCACAGGGGGAATCAGTTTTGCCAAAGGATACGGCAGTCCTCAAACCAACTCAGCCGTCCGGAGAATCCGTCCAAACAACGCCCCCGTCGCAAGCAAACATTGATGTTCCCGACGCTCTTACCGATTCAGTGATTTCCC
>Ga0099364_10010733_pt1 | contig 12568 bp, 10 predicted proteins | sample TergutTh196P3_FD_73070 | JGI IMG/M metagenome (GOLD analysis project Ga0099364, IMG submission 73070) | Microcerotermes parvus P3 segment gut microbial communities from Pointe-Noire, Republic of the Congo - Th196 P3 | ecosystem: Host-associated > Arthropoda: Insects > Digestive system > Gut ... | reverse complement strand
CTCATTTCAGATTACCCCCATACTCCTCATTCAACTTCCGCCGCAGGCGCTTACGGCTGCCGACTAGCACGGCGACCACTATGACTGATACGATAACCACAACCGCCATTCCCGCAATCCCGCCGTAAAAGAGCATTTCGCCCGGAGTAAAGCCCATTCTCAATCCCTCCTAATCTATCCAGCCATTGACCCGCAACCGGTCGATCAGCAATTCCAGTTGCTGCATTTCCGGGTCTGACTCACCCGGCCTGACGTTGTCCGTGTACAACTTGGCTGCGGCATCGTAGTAATGCTTTGTCAACGCGTAATCGCGGCTTTCGTTTTCGATTTTCGACTGCCTCTCAGCTTCAAGGTACGCTTGCCGCATCGGGACGCGAAAGTCGTTGGGGAAAATATCGGCCATCTGATCTAGCACGGTCGAGGCGCGGTCAAACTCACCAATGCTTTGCAGCAGTATTGCCAAGCCATGCAGCAAATGGAACTGTGGGGCACCGCTGTTCGCCAGTTGCTCAAACAATTCGATAGCGCTGTCGTAATCGCCGCTTTTTACATAAGCATCGGCAAGCCGCTCCGTCATCTCAGGAACACGGTTTAGCGGAATCCGGTTCATCACGTTTGCAAGCAAAGCGGCGGAGCGTTCAGGCTGTCCCAGCAGCTTGAATATCTCGTCAGACGTGTGTGCAGCGCGGTAGCGCAGATAATCGTCGCTTGTCAACGAAATGACTTTGTCAAAGCTGTCAATCGCGGCGTCATATTCGCGCTTTGCGAAATTTATCTCGCCATTCAGCAGGTTCAGTGAATCGGTTTCGAGGTTAAGCGACCGCGCTCTTTCAAGAATCCGCTCCGCTTCCGTGATATCGCCTGTCCTCGCAAGAGAAATAGCGTAATCGCGGTAATAGACCGGGTTGTCCGTCACGAACTGTACCGCTATCTCAAAATTGCCCCTTGCCATGCCGTAGTCCGGCTCGCCGGGCTTGTAATAATAGCAGTTGCCGAGTATGAAGTAGATGTCGCCGAAGCTCCGCGCCGCTTCGGGGATGGCTTGGAACTCCGCTATGTTGCCAAGATTCCGTTCAATATAAGAGCGACATGCATCAATGTCACCATCGTTCCAGAGCCGCTTTGCCATCGCGGCAAATGGGTCAATCCTGTCCCAAAACATTGCGAGCGCGGAATCGTAGGCGCGTTGCGGGTCTGCGCCGTTTTCTATATCGTAAACCGCCGCATAATAACGCTCCTCTTTCTCTTGCGCCATGACGCTGCTGCCAAAAAGCGCGGTACCCGCAAACAGCGCGAAAGCAATGGGCAGAATAACAGCGGCTGCTATTTTTTTAGATTGTGACATTTTCCAGCGGGCATCATGTTTATGTATGTTTAGTACAGCCTCAGATAATGTGGTGCCGGAAGCGAATCTTTCAGCCGGTAAAACTCGCATTGATTGTTCAATAATATATGTAATGGCTTCGCTGAAACTTCCGAGTTTTGATACCGGAACAGTTTCTCTTGCACGTTCAGGCGGCTGTATGCCTGAGAGCAGATGATACATTGTAGCGCCGAGACTGTATATATCGGAGCGTTTCCAGTCGATGCCGGCTGTTGCGGAGTGCGAGAGTATTTCTGTTTTTTGCGTATCTTCGTTTTCTGTGAGTATCTGTGTTAATTGAGTATTTTCATTGATAAAATCAGTTTTGTCATTATCATGTAAAATATCCGTTGGTTTAAAATCAGACGGAGAAGTATTTACGCTAGAACTGCCGAAATGAACCGGTGCGTTGTAACTATTCTTGAATCGTTCGTAAATCTCATACTGCTCCGGAGAAGCATACCCTAAACTTCGGCTTATTAACCGGACATCGTTGCCGCTTACAAGAGCCGCGTTAAAGTCGATTAAACAAACATCCCCTCCGGACGTTAGCATGATGTTAGCCGGCTTAACGTCACGATGGCATATGTTTTGTTTATGTATTGATTCGAGTGCAGACGAAAGCTGGCCGTACCATTTTACAACTTGAGTCTGCGTAAACCTTTGTCCGCTCTCAAGCGCTTTGTCAAGGCTCTCGCCCTCAATAAACTCTATGACAGTAAATATCCGGTCACCTTCTGTCAGAAAGTCGTATACCTGCGGAAGATAGGCGCTCTTGACATTTTTGAGCGCTTCTACTTCGTTGCGCTGCGTTTCTATGTCATTAGCAAAGCCGCGCTTGAGCTCTTTGATAACGACATGTTTCTGCAAGCGCGTATGCCAAGCCTTGTAAACAACGCCGCCGCCGCCCGAGCCAATTTCTGATTCTATGCGGTAGGCTGGGTCGGATAGTATGGGATGATTGCTCAATAATATCAACTCCGTATAATATTGGGTGGCGGTCTTGATTATCTTTTGAGGTAAGACTAAGAAATCCACTGCACTTGCGTCGTGGCAAAATAAATGCTGTTCGGAGTTCTGGATTGCCGAACCTTCTGTACTTGGCCACATCGCAGACTCTACAAGTTATCCCAAGCAAGGTGTTTACAATGATAGATTCGACTAACTCATCAATCAATAAAAATAACCAAAGCCTGGAGCCCCGCTTCCTCCTGGTCTTCCGGATATTGTGTAACTCTCGTCGTTGACTGCATGTCCAACATACCAGCTGAATCTACCTTCACGACGAATGTGTTCCCCGTTTGAGTAATAAATATAAAATTCCACATCGGATCTAGACGATCGATATAATAAACGCCCATCCCACAAACCATCTATAAGGAATCCGGAGCCCGTTGCCCAATGGCCTTTTCCTTCTGGTTGAACTTCATAGTAAGCTGTTCCATGTCCGTTTGGTAAATCATTTGCCCACTCTCCCACATATGTGTGGCGACTCATAGATGAAACGTAGTAAATCCACGCACCATAACCGCTCCGCTCGTTGTTAACATAGTCTCCAATGTAAATAAAGCTTGAGTACAGCACAACTCCACGACTACCCGTATCGTCAATGTAGATTACCGGATACTCAGTCACTTGTTCCATAAGTGCCTTGAAATCATCAGTTTCGACGGCAGTGTAAATGCTTTCTGTTCCACCTGCCTCATAAGCTGCCATCAAGCCGCGCAGAAAACGCTGCATGTTGGTCAAGGTCTCCGGTTCTGGTTCCGGTTCTGGCTCCGGCTGCGGCTCTGACTCTGACTCCGACTCCGGTTCTGATTCCGGTTCCGGCTCCGGCTCTGTAAGCTCCTTAATCATCGCTTGGATTGTGGGTTCATCAGGCAATACTTCTAGCCCTCTCCTTAGCACTTCAATAGCATTATCCTGTTGACCCAAAGCAAGATAAGCTTCAGCTGCACCTATATACGCACGGGCATTCATCGGTTCGATTTCAATCAATCTGTTAAAAACAACAATAGCCTGTTCATAATTCATTTCTAGTAAATATTTTTCACCGAGCTCAAGCAACTCTGCGGCAGACATCCGCTCCAAAGGCTTGGAACTATTTAGATTTAGCCCAATGAAAATCGCAAATGCTGCTAAAATCACTCCCGCAACAATTAAAACCATTGTTAAGCGTTTCTTGGAGTTAGTAGATTTCGGTTGCTCATTAACAACCGAAGTCGATGCTGCGTTCAGTTCAGGAGCATGGAGGCTATTATCTTCGTTCACGTTGCTTTCATGCAAAATAGTTGTACTCCCAGTATTCTCATTCAAGTAATTGTTTTTTGCAGCTTTTTCGTCCATTGCGCTATCCAACCTTTCCTTTTTCAAATAGAAGTTTACTGAAAGCTTGGTTTCTCAGACATTCACAAATTCTGATAGTTTATTCAAATTGCCAACATTGCTCGAATTTGAATCATAAAGCGAATCCACCATCAGCGTCACGCGACCGCATTTTATTTTATCGCCCTCTTTTATTGTGCGTGGGCTAATCAACTTTTCGCCGTTAAGCTGAGTTATATTGGAGTCACTAATATTTTCAACCATAGGAGCATTACTGACTAAATAGAGTTTACATTGCTCCCGTGACATACTGCCATCTTCGATGCAGACCTGACAGTTAGTTTTTCTGCCAATAACTATCGCACTCGAAAGAGAGAGATTCCATATTTGATCAGGATTGCTTGTGTTGCGAAGCCTGATGCAAAGAGTGCCGCCCATGCCGCCAGAGGAATCGGCTCTGAGTATTTCTGTCTCCTTGCTAATCGTTGAACTCTTACCGTCAAATAAAGTATTATCAATTCTACGCTTTGTCTTATGCCGCTTCATAATAACAGCGATTATTATTGTTATCGCAAGGATTATGCCGACCCCAACCCCAAGAAATATAACAATGGTGAAATCGCCGAATAGATTATTTAATCCGGGCGCAGTAGTTGTGTCCGAATCACTCGTTTGTGCAGGCGATATAGGAGCGGTTGTAACCGGGATTTCCGCTGGTGTTTGTGACGGAGTTTCTACCAGTGGTTCTTCTGTTTGTACGGGTTCTTCTGTCTGAATGGGTTCTTCCACCACAGGAATATCGAACATAGGGACTTTCATATCAAATTGTAGAGAGAATGTTCCATCAGAAATGTTGAACTGACGTGTAGATCCGTCTAATAGAGTTCCGGGGATAATTGCTCTTATCCAAAAAATGTCGTTAACTTCAAGATTTGAAGCCATTGATGCTATATCAGATTGCGCGTAAAGATTGAAGTATCTGCCGTTGCTCATTCGAGTCAGAGCAGATAGTAGTCTTTCAGGCTCTGCTTGCGCTGTTCTGCTCACTGCCACAACATCTATCGGATAAGTATCAGCTTGCAGTTTAAGATATAACTCTTCTCTTGTTACCCCGGTTGCCGTATCGTCAATGCCATCGGTAATGACGATTGTGCGATAGTAACAAGGCGCATCCTCAATAGGTTGAACTATGGGTATTGTATTGTAAATTGCATCATAGATTTTACTCTGTTGACCGTTGAATTCTATCTTATTGGCGGCATTGGACAAATCATATCTATCAGAGGTGTAATCTTGCAAAACAATCAACTGTTCACCGAATACGACTAATTTATATTGCTCGTTCGCACTTTTGTTTTGGATGAGAGTATCTACTAATAACCTGACGTGTTCGCGCACTTGCGATGGCATAGATGTGGAAATATCGAGTAGAATTGTAGTGCGTATGGTTACATCCCCGTCCGACAAGAGACCGCTATCAACAACCTCAGCCTCTTGATTAGAAACTCTAAAGCTTAAGTTGTCAGGATTCATTTTTCCAGCGACATACACGTCGACGTTTTGTTCCCAAGCATACGCTTGAAAGAGAACAACGGTACTCTCTGCGTAACAAATAGTCACTGATAACACAGCGACTGCAAGCGCTGTTAATATTAAATGCAATCTCTTGACGAACATAGGGATAAACCTCCTCTTTTCTCAACCTTCGCCGTATGCACCCGCTATGCCATCGTCCGTATCCTCGAATGCTTTAGCAGCCCCGTCAAGACCATCTGCGAGGCCATTGATTGATTCCGTTAAGGCATTCAGCACATTATCATAGGTTTCGTTGAACAGGGGGAGATAAGCTGCTTTTGCCTTTCCTTCCCAATGTTCCATGGTTTCATCAACATTGATTTTGAGTACGCGCATCTCCTCTGTGATTACATCACGCTTATCTCGCATAGTCTTTGCGGCAGCGTACATCTCCTGTGGACTCAGCTTTATTCTGTCTGCCATTTGTTCTTCTTCCTTTCGTTATTTGATTTATTCACTAAAGCTGCGCGTTGGCGACAGCGTCAGCGGCGTTGAATACTTCCTCGTATTTCTGCGAAGCGGTTGTAAGGTTTCTGCTCATATGCTCGAATACTTTTGAATAGTCTTCAAGGTTCTTCAGAAGGTCGCGTTCAAACCGCGCGAAGAACTTCTTGCCCGCGTCGGAGTCCCAATCTGTGCCCAACTGCTCGAACGACGAGACGATGTCGGAACGCAGCGTTCTCAACTCCTCGCATTTTGTCTGCAGCTCGCTGCTCGCATGTGAGAGCGCGTCCCTGTCTATAACCAAGTCCATGCCCAAAAACCTCCTTGACCAATTTTTGCGTATCGTGTAACTGCCCGGAAACTTGCCCCCGGACGGCTGTTCCGGCGGCAAACCGGTCTACTTTCTGCGCAGTTCCTCCGGCAGCATCGCATTGACGACCTTTGTTTCCTCGCCAGCTTCCTCGCTGCGACCGAGCGCCTCCAGAACTGTCACTCGCAATAGGCGTGGCTCGGCCCGGTCTGGCTGCAGCGTTACAACATAATCAATAAGCTCAAGCGCTTTGTCATGTTGCTCGATATCGCGCAGGCACATTGTCCGCAGCAAGTAAGCGTCAAGGCTGCCGGGCGCTGCGAGCGACTGGTTTCGGTAATCGTTGATAGCTTCTTCATACAAGGGCAGGGCTTCGTCCATGCGGCCAAGCATTTTCAGGGCGAACGGCTCGTAATAGCGGGCGGTGTATTTCGTATAACCATCGCTGGCTTTCTCAATAAGCTGCCGAGCATACGTGAGCACCTTTTCGAACTCTTCTGTAGATATGTGGCAGTTAGCCAGCAGAAACACAACCTCGGGATCAAAGCCCCCATCTTTTTCGGCTAGGTCCTTTGCCTTTTCCAAAGCTGCTATCGCTGATTTCACATCTTCATTCGTGGCGAAGACCTGCGCCCGCTCCATGTGTATCCTACGCAGGATATCGCTGCTTATGTCTTCTGCATTCTCAAGCTCTGCAAGCAGCGCGAATGCGTCGTCGGTCTTTTTCTGCTCAATAAGCAGCGATGCTTTATCGAAGATGAAACCCGGGTCTTTTGGGAACAAGTCCAACGCGGTGTTCAATACTTCCTCAGCTTTGTCGTACTGGCGCTGCTGCATCAGCACGGAGAACTTCAGATGATACCCCTCAAATACGTCGGGGTTGGTTAGTATTGTCTCATCCAGCGCCTGCAGGGCTTCGGGGATATGGTTCCCTTGCAGCAGCAGGCGGGCTTTGCGGATACGGATGTCCGGGCGCAGGGCATCCCGCGCGATTGCCTTGGAATAGTTGCGTATTGCCATCTCGGCATCGCCGCCATCTTCATGAAAAAGGCCAATGCTGTAATACAACTGCGCGTCATCATAACCGTTTGCAATTGCCTTGTTATAGTTCTCGAATCCGAACGCTGTGTCGTCCTGCAGCATTGCTATGCTTCCGAGGTTGAAATACGCCAAGCCTGATGCACGGTTAATTTTAAGAGCCTTTTCAAACTGTTCTTTTGCTTTATCAAGGCGTTCGAGATTGGCAAACGCAATCCCTTTCGACAAATAAGCTTCGATTTCCATCGGGTCTTCCTGCTCTGCTTTATCGTAGAAGGCAAGGGCTTCTGCGTGCTTTCCCTGCCCGGCGAGCACCGCGCCTTGTGTGAGATACTCTTGTACTGCCAATTTGTCCATCAGATTTACCTCCGTTTGCGTTATTTTGATGTAATGTTGCTGCTAGCAGCTGGCAACAGCTGTGAAATGTGCGCTAATGCATCTTTTTGCGCTAATGGTGTTTTTATCGTTATGCCGCATCGGCAACGCAGAAATATGGGTATCTCTCCGCAAAAGGAGGGCTCAGATTTATTTCCGGGAGGCAAAATGTTGGTTCATCCAGTATGTTATTCTGCCTATTCAGCGTCTTCTCAAATTTCTGCACCAACCCGTCGTCGAACCCAAGTATGTATGAAATCCTGCCTGTACTGTCTGCACGGTCGGCCCAATATTTAGGTATCCCGGTTTTCTCGGCGGCGTTCTTTGTTTTCTCAAAACTATCTGTACTGTCTGCAACTTCAAAAGCGTTAAACACCCTGTCGGAAACCATTGACCAGCCGAAATCGCTCCATGTGTATTTACCCTCCCAGACATCCATGAGCCCTTTTGACAAATCTACGCCGGTTTTAATAAACTTCTTCTTGTTATCGATATTTTTCAAATCTCCGGCGTTGAAGCTGCCAAAAGCCACGTCTTTCAAAGTTATGCTGCGTAATCCTTGCAGAAAGCCTTTCATCGTCGCGCCGAACCCGCCAGTCTTGATTTTTGATATCAGTTGGCCGAGTTCTTTTCCGGCTTTGCCTATATTATAAACGACCATAACGACTTCACATCCGAACTCCAACCACCCAAGGGCGGTCGCAACTCCTGACAGGAATGGGCTGCCGGTGCTGCGCAGATAATCGTTCAGTGAATCAATCTTATACAAGCTCTTAGCTTTTTCGTTATCACCTGTGACATGGTGTACTGTTGCTTCTAACATAGTACCTGTCTTGACTATAGCATTTACTGTTTTAATGACTGCTAAAATAGCTGCGGCGACTATAAAAATCAATGCGGCGCCGGATGCTATTACAGTCACGAAAACAACAACCGCCAACACAGCTTCGCCTATCTTTATTATAGCTTTGCCCCAGTTAATAAGAAGCTCTTTCCCGCCACCGTTTTTATACCAGTCCTTGATGCTATTGTTTAAAGCATTAGTCGCACTGACAGTTTTTCCAGCAGTTTTGAGAAGCCAGCCCAGAACGGGAACATCTCTTCCCCACGTTAAGAAGGAAATAAAGCCAAGCTTGATGTCCGACGGTTTCAAATCGGGGTTCCTGTTGAAGAACGCTACCTGATTTGCCTCGATTGTTGCTTTTACATCCTCATCGACACGCCTGGCGGTTTCTAGCAGCACCTGCGTCGTTGTTGATAATGTGCGGACATTTAACTCCCGCGCGCGTAGCTGCTTGATTTTGTCGTTGACATAGTAATCGGCGCTGTGGAGAGCAGAGGTCATGCCGTCATGGACGGAATACATCTTCTGCTGGACTTTACTGCTCAATTCATTGCAGTATTGCCCAAATTCGTTTGCGAGTTTATTTGCCTCCGTAACCATGTCCGAAAGATCCTTGTATTTCAAAGAGAGCACCATCTTTAAACCGCCCCTCCCACCATTTAATTACTTAAGTTACCACCTCTGCGGGCTTCGTCGCGCAGGCGTTTTTACTCAGCTGCGATAGCAGTCCTGAGTTGAGCGACTTTACTCTTGGCAATGCTCAACTCGTTCTCCGCATCGGCGATTTTTTGTTCGATATTCCAGATTTCGCGCTGCAACTCCCCGTCGGCAGCGGATAGATTGCCATCGGATTCGACTGACCGCTCATCTTTTCCGGACAGCAATGAACTAAGCAGGCTGCCTTTTGTAGGGTAGCTGATAGCTCTGTCTAGCTTTCCGTTTGCAGACTTGAGCTTATTGTTGACGCTGCCAGAGCCGCTGTTAGCAGCCGTTTTGAGCGCTTTTTTTACGGCATTGACGTCACTCAGGCGGCTTTTAAGCTTCTTAATCCTGTCTTCCAAGGTTTTAACCTTATCGCTCCAATTACTGAACTGGCTCTGCAGCGAAGCAAGGCTTGACATATTATCACCCCCTTGATTTACGCGAACTCGAGCTCATTAGATAGTTCATTATCGGTGCTGATGTACTCATCTCTGGCGTGTATTAGCGATTCCTTGATATTCTCCATAATCTCGGTAATGTCTTTGAGATTTTGCTTGACTTGTAAGCAGTCTTTCTCGAAGGCTTTGCTGCCTTGTCCTTTCCACTTTCCAATGATCGTACTCGCCGTGTTGTTTACGCCGCTCACGATGCTCTCAAACTGCCTGATATGGCTTGCATAGGCTTGTATCGTGTCGTTGAAACTTTTGGTATCCAAACGGTTTATGCTTCCTTCTGACATGTCGCTATCCCCCCTCAAATTTGACAAGCTTGATCTTCTCGATGCCGCTGCGCGAATCATATGTATAGCCGTCGCCCAAAGATATCGCCTTTCTGAATGGCTTCAAATCATTGACCGTGAACTTGTTTGAGCCGAACATTCTGACGTTCACCATGTCGTCAAGCAGAAAGTACCGGGCAAAGTCGCGCGCGATCTTCATCATCTCCGGCGGCGAGTATTCGGGGGTGTTCTCAATGTTAGAGAAGATGAAGCATATCTTCAGCTGCTTTGCGTCGCTTGCAAGCTTTCTGAACATGTCGCTTGCAACCTTCGCAACGATGCCCGGGGCGAAGATCTGCTGATTTTGCACAAGGCACAGCAGCAGCGGCTCATTCTCGAGGCTTCCGCCCGCGCGCAGCGTATCCATGCGCCCAGCGGCGGCGTCGCTGAACATTTGAACGATTTCTTCAAACTCTGAGCAATCGACCGTGTACCGCTGCACAATGCCGAATGCCTCGAACTCTGTGAGCCGCCTGTCGTAGCCGTCAATGATGTATGTTTTGCAGGGCAGCTCAAAAACGCGCTGCTGCATGTGGCTTAATATCACCCTGACGAGATTACTCTTGCCGAACCCTTCCCGCCCGTAAATGCCTACCGTGCCTACGCGGGCAAGGTCGATGACAACCGGTTCTATCTCGCTGTATGTCAGACCGACAGGAATCATATAATCGCCGAAATTTACCCCGCAGGACTCCCAATAATCGGCGGAAAGAACAGGAGGTATGGATGGGACAGCACGGGCACGTTTGTTTCCGTATGATTTCGCCATATCTGCAATGAACATCCTCGCTTGCTCTATGCGCTGGCTTTCGGTTGCGGCATCGAAGGGAAGGAACGACTGAAACTCGTATACAGTCTTATCCACCGAGACCAGTCCCCGGCCTTGTAGATTTTTTGGCCTTATCTGGCATCTATCAAAAACATTGCTGTACTCGCTGCTTTCGGTGCAGTTAAACGTCAGACGGGTAGCAAAGTTGCTAAAGAACTTATAGCTTAAGCCGGAAGTCTGCTTTGCGGTTGCGACGACAGTCACGCCTAAAGCCAGACCCTCACGGCAAATATTGAGCATTGCATCCCCGTAATCGTGGAACTCTTCCCTGAACACCGACAAGTTATCTACCATAACAACAATACGAGGCAAGGCAGGGAGGTCGGCCTTATCAATTTCAAGATAAGCCTCATAAGAACTTATGCCAAGATTAGAAAACAATTCCTTGCGGTTATCAAGCTCCTCGTTTACCATTTTGAAGAAATTCTTGAGCTTTTCCTCGTCTGCGTCGGTCATAACCCCGCCAACATGGTTCAAGCTTTCAAAAATCTTCATAACTTTGGAGGCAAAATCAAGGATATACACCGATGTCTGCTTAGGCGAATACCTCTGTGCCAATCCTCGCAGAATGGTTTGCAGGAGCATCGTTTTCCCTGTTTGTGCAGAACCGATAATCATTACGTTACCATCGGAAAGATTAAGCTGTACTTCTGGCTGCAATTGATTGCTTGGGTCATCATAAATCCCTATTTGGACTGTCGCGCCAATAGGAGCAACAGCAGCAGATGTTGTGAATAAAATTACATCTGGTAACGGCGGTAAACAAATGTTCGGCAACCTTTTAATTGCAGACTGTTCGCAATAGTTATTTATGTAGTCCACCATAGCCTTTAGTTGTGTCACCTTATTTCCGTCATTTGCATTTTCTGATTTTTGTTCGTGCACGACTGTCCTTTTTCCTGAAAATGATACTTCTGAGATAGAAAACTCACGAATGTTACCATTTTTATCACTGATTGCGGAAGCTCCGCTATATGCAGACTGGAACAAAGTGAAAAGTTCGTTATTGCCAACCTGCAAATAGGCGCGACCGGGTTCGAGAATTTCTGAAGCAAGCGGTGATTTTATAACTTCGTTACTATCCTCTTTTGTAGCAACCTTCAAGCACAATTTGAAACGAGAGTTACTCCATATCTGCTCATTGACTTGACCTGCGGGCTTTTGCGTGGCAAGAATAAGGTGAATACCAAGGCTGCGCCCCACGCGGGCGGTGCTGATGAGTTCTTTCATAAAGTCAGGTTGCTCTGCTTTTAGTTCGGCAAACTCGTCAACAATCAATACCAAGTGCGGGAGAGGAACTCTGGTATCACCTGAAAGGTATTTCGCAATGTATTGGTCGATATGATTCACTTCAAACTCTGCAAACAAACGTTTGCGTTTTTCGAGTTCAGCGCGAATTGAGAGCAGCGAGCGGTTTATCTCATGGCTGTCTATATCAGTGATCTTACCGACTAAATGAGGCAAATCCTCAAACTGATTTGCCATGCCGCCGCCTTTGAAATCAATGATAACAAAGCCGACTTCATATGGGTGAAAATTCACAGCGGCGGAGAGTATATACGATTGCATGATTTCACTTTTTCCTGAGCCTGTCGTCCCGGCGACTAATCCGTGGGGGCCGTGCGCTCTTTCATGCAGGTCGAGACAGATTTGGCTGCCTTTTACATCAACGCCGAGTGGTGCGGCGAGAGATTTCTGAACATTTGACTTTGACCAACGGTCAATCAAATTCAAATCTTCGGGGGATATAATGTTCAGTAGTTCAAAAAGTGTGATGTTGGCGGTAAGACGCGAGGATAATGCTATTTTCTCACAGAAAACAGGTGCAAGACGTTCTGCAACAAACCTTATGCTGTCGTCTTTAACTTGCTCGCGAACAAATGTGGTCAAAAAGGCTTTATTGCTTCTTAGCCTGAGTGTACCGCCGTTTTGATTTAACTCAATTATTTCTATGCAGTGTTGCGGTAGGCTTTCGTAATACTCTT
>Ga0099364_10008168_pt2 | contig 12569 bp, 15 predicted proteins | sample TergutTh196P3_FD_73070 | JGI IMG/M metagenome (GOLD analysis project Ga0099364, IMG submission 73070) | Microcerotermes parvus P3 segment gut microbial communities from Pointe-Noire, Republic of the Congo - Th196 P3 | ecosystem: Host-associated > Arthropoda: Insects > Digestive system > Gut ... | reverse complement strand
TATGTTCGAGAACGTGAATGTCATCGAGATACTTATAGACTTCGACTCGTTTACATCCCATTGTTTCTGCGAGGACGCTCGGCGATACGCTGCATCCTTCGCTGGTGTGTGAAAGAATATCGGCAAACAGTACTGCTTGTGTGGCGGTGAGTTCGAGTTGTTCGCACACGGCGTTGATGTGTTCTTTTGCATATTCAAAAATCGTATCGGGCGCACCTTTCCGGTCTTCGTGAATGACGGCGATTTGTATAAGATGGTCGAAGAGCGTCAGCGTTTTCGTTTCCTTCGGTTCGATGGCGAACAGCATCCGTTGCTCTGTTGGAGCGGACTGCGTTTCGTGAGTCGGTTCTTGGAATGTTTGTGCGTTTGACATGGTGGGTTTCCTTTCAGTGGTTGGGTTCACATTACACTGTTAGCCGCCCCGCTTGTGGGGCGCACCGGGAGCGCAAAATGTACGCGGGATTTGCTTACACCGGAACATATCGGGCAAAACCTATTTACCCGTTGCTCCTTTTACTTCAATGATGGCATATTTAAGTATGCCGTATGGTTCGTCGGGAACTTGGGAGTAATCTTCCCATTCGATTGTATAGGAATCTTTCAGGAAAACCTTTTTGCCTCTTTCCCCTATCTTTGTTCCGGCTTCCCATTGTAGGGAGCCTTTCTTTGTTTCTCCATGCGAGACATCAAATTGGGTGCCGCGCGGTTTTGTTTTGTTATTTTTCCAGTCCCAGCCCCAGTATTTATGGTCATTGGTTAGCCATATAGCGTAACCCTTTCCAAATCCGCGAATGCTTCTTAAATTTTCAAGCCGTTGAATATCATAGAGTAGTTCTGCCCTTGCTAAATTGGCGGCATTACTTTGTTTGCCGCTGAATTCAAAAGAGGGAATGATTCCATGTTTCGGCACTTTGAGTTTTCGTGTTTTGTATTTCAACTCAATCGGAAAAACATGGTTTTCTATGTCAACGATAATGTCGAATCGGGCTTTGCCGTCGCTTGCTAAGGGATGTTCCAAGTAAATTTTTGCGTTCTCTTTGAATTGTTCTCTGATTTCCTCTGCAAGTGAGAATTGAAAATCCGCCTCGGAATAGAAAGCCAGTCGTTGCCTGCGTGTTACGAGATTTGTCATAAGACGGCGTATCGTGTCTTTGTCAAACTTCGTCATTGCCATGTCGTCTGCCAGTTTATTATATCCCTCCACTTCACATCATTCATTGTACCACAAAAGTCTATTTTGTCAATACTTTTTTTATTATTTTTCTTTCTATGCGTTTGGTGCTTGATATACCGGTGCGTAAAGAACTTGGATCGCAAAAGAAAACATGCATAAAACGCGGAACAACACAGAAAAGAGTTCCGTGTGTTCCGCGTTAAAGTTTTGTGTGCGCCGCACAAGTGTGGCGGTTAAAAATTCCCCTAATCGTCATCTTTACCATTTTTTCCAAGTCCCCGCCCGCCGTGCCAATAGACAAAATGCGAGGAAGAAGCCAAAATGAAAACAACCAACGTTAAAGTAGGGGGCGACACCCAGCGAGCGGGGGGCGTTAGCCCCCCGTTGAGTTTGAACGAACACGCCCCAAAACGGGGGGTTGCCCCCCCCGCTCGCTAAAAAGTGCGCTAATCCTCACCCTCCTCCTCGCCGCAAGCGCAAACGCTGAAGAAATCGAATATCCCGGCGCAACACTCGTCGCCGTCTGGAACGCCGACTCCAACGGGCGGCACCAGCGGCACCGGCGGCTTTGGGGCGACGCTACTCTATGACTTCGACGCGGAAGTTACGGAGAATGTGTTACAGTTGAGCGGCGGCGTGCGTGCCAGCGATGAGAGCAAGATTTTGTCCGAAGGATTTTTGGCAGGGGCGATTTTGCTCAATCAGACAGGCGATATGATAGCCCAGCGGACGGAGCATGCGAGGTGCGGAGTCTTCTTTGACATTACCGGCGGCTCTTCGCGGTGCAAGACGGGCTCGCACATCGACATGAAGGGGTACTCGCTCTTGACGGGGGGAAACCGCAGCGTTCTTTGCCCTTGGCATTGGATTTGGGGGTGCGGGGTTACGTCGGCAAGCGGGAGGGGGTATCTGGCGGCGTGTGCGCGTGTGCGGGTGTGCGGCGTACACCGGAGGTATCCCTTGCAAGGAATTCGGGATAGGGTAAAATGAACACCAAGTGCGGGGAAGTTCCCAACGCTCACGCCGAAAGTTATTCATAATATAGGGAGTACAGATATGAAGGTCAGAGCAAGTGTACGACGAATCTGCGAAAATTGCAAAGTCGTCCGACGACGAGGTCGAGTCTACGTGATCTGCGTAAATCCCCGGCATAAACAGCGTCAAGGATAGAACCCGACAGTACCATTTCGCACAATATCATTTCGCAAAACTTATTGGGAGAAAAACAATGCCGCGTCTGCTGGGTGTGGATATTCCAAACAATCGGCAAATCGTTATCTCGCTGACCTACCTTTACGGCGTAGGACCAGCCACCGCACGAGAACTCTGCCGCAAAGCCGGGGTCGATACAACCACCCGCGCCAAAGACCTGAGCGAAAGCGATGTCGCACGACTCGCAACGCTACTCGACAACGACTACACCGTCGAAGGACAACTCCGGCGACAAGTCGCATCAAACATCAATCGACTCCGAGAAATCAGTTGCTATCGAGGCATCCGACACCGAAAAGGCTTGCCCGTCCGAGGACAAAGAACTCGTACCAACGCCCGAACACGAAAAGGTCCCAAAAAAACCGTCGCCGGAAAGAAAGGAGTCAAAGACCTACGCTAATCCACAGCCCGAAAGACCATTTAGCCGGTACTCCGGCGCAATATATCCGAATCACCAAATATGGCAAAAACATCGTCAACAACAAAAAAACGCAAGATCAAACGGAGCGTTGCATCAGGGATTGCTCACATCAAAGCATCCTTCAACAACACGACCGTTACGATTACGGACACCAAAGGAGACACCCTTTGCTGGGCGACCGGCGGAACCTGCAAATTCAAGGGAAGCCGGAAAAGTACGCCCTTTGCCGGTCAGATGGCAGCCAAAGAAGCCGCCGAAAAAGCGATGAAATTCGGCATGCGGGAGGTCGATGTCAAGATCAACGGCCCCGGCAGCGGTCGGGAAAGTGCCATCACCGCTCTGCAACAGGAGGGACTGATGGTGAAGTCCATCGAAGACGTAACCCCCATCCCGCACAACGGCTGCCGACCAAAAAAGCGACGGAGGGTGTGAGATATGGAAATGCAAACGGCTGTCGAGTATGAAGTTATTGAACCTGTGCTTTGAGGAGGAGCAAGATGAGTACGATTGAAAAATCCCCTGTTCAGAAACTCCAAGATGACCGTGAGTATCAAGCCCGACGGGAAGCCGTCCTAAGAGACCCTAGGTTTATTGCTAGGGAGAAGGAGATCCAAGAGGACATTGCCCGATACAAAAAAACGGAAGCGTTCCAAAGATATTTGCAACGAGACCCCGCCGAAAGGGAAGAAGAGTGGCGAAAATTGGTGGAAGCAGGCATAGCCAAAGACCCGGTAGATGCCTATATGGATAGTGCAGAGTACAAAGCACATGAGGAATTCAAACGGGAAACGATGGAAAGATACAAACAAACTGACCGTTACAAGGAATACGAAAAACGAAAACTTGCCGAACAGAACAACGAAGCAGCAGAGCCGCAATCGTAAACAACAGAGCCGCAATCGTAAGATTGTGGAAAAGATAAAATAGATTAAACAACGAAAATATATGGCACGAAACACTGGAGCAGTATGCCGGAAATGCCGGCGTGAGGGATTTAAGTTGAACCTAAAAGGAAGCCGGTGCGACACCGAAAAGTGTGCGTTCAACCGGCGTTCCAACGCGCCCGGCATGCACGGAGCAAGAAGAGGAAAGATGACCGACTACGGTATCCATCTGCGCGAAAAGCAAAAGGTGAAAAACTACTACGGAGTGCTGGAAAAACAGTTCCGAAAGTATTTCGCCCTCGCAGAACGTATGCAAGGAAATACCGGTAAGGTGCTAATGGGACTTCTCGAGCGCCGCTTGGACAACATCGTCTATAAACTCGGTTTCGGTGCTTCCCGACCGCAGTCCCGACAGTGGGTCGCTCATGGACATATTCAGGTCAATGGTCGACGAGTGGACATTCCGAGTTATCTCGTCCGTTTGGGAGACGTGATAACCGTGCGTAATCGTCCGAAGAGCAAACAAGCGATTAAGTCCGTCATCGAAGAGGGATTACGGGATGTTCCCGATTTCCTCTATCGGGACAATGCGGAGATTCCCAGAGGCATCGTGATGCGGTTGCCCACCGCCGAAGACGTTACAATGCCGGTGGACTCCGCACTGATCGTCGAATTGTGCTCCAAGTAGAATGGACAAACGTACACAGAACCGCCGTCGCAAGATTGCGCAGTCTTACGATGGCGGCTCTGTGAACGTAACTATATTGTAAGAACGAAAACAATTTTATCGGAGGTTTTTCTATGCGAATTCGGTGGCGAGGTTTAGAACTCCCTAGCAGGCTGACGTGTGATACATTGGAGGAGACTTATGGTAAGTTCATTGCCGAACCGTTCGAGCGGGGCTTTGGACATACCGTCGGAAACAGTCTGCGCCGGGTGTTGCTTTCGAGTCTCGAAGGAAGTGCAGTAACAAGCATTAAGATCAAAAACGCTTTGCACGAATTCACTTCGTTGCAAGGGGTTCTCGAAGATGTTACAGACATCGTGCTGAACGTCAAGTCGATTGTCGTCCGCTCGCACGAAGACAAACCGAAGGTGCTTCGTGTTTCCAAGAACAAGAAAGGTGCCATTACTACGGACGACATTCAAGGCGATGCTTCGGTGGACGTTATCAGCAAGAACCACCACATTGCTACGCTGACGGACGACGTTGCCTTCGAGATGGAGATGATCGTCGAAAACGGTCGCGGTTATGTTTCCGCTAGGGAGCGTCAGGAACAGACTCATGATCGCGGCGGCGAGTTGGGAGTGATTCTGTTGGACGCCGCTTTCAGTCCGGTGGTCAGGGTGCAGTACGATGTCGAAGAGACCCGCGTGGGTCACAAAACGAATTACGACAAGATGACGCTTCAGATTTGGACGGACGGTTCCATCGGACCGGAGATGGCGTTGATCGAAGGGGCGAAGATTTTCCGCAAGCATTTGAATCCTTTTGTGCAGTATGACCGGCTGGAGTCGCTCGTTTTTGCGAGGGCAAAGGGGGGCAGCGGTGTGGTCATCGATCCTGCTTTGGAGGCGAAGTTAACGATGGGCGTTTCGGAGTTGGGTCTTCGGGAGCGTTCGATAAATTGTTTCCGGGAGCAGAACATCAAGACGCTCAGAGAATTGGTGGTGCTTTCCGAAGACACGTTGTTGGAGTTCCGCAACTTCGGCGAAACTTCGCTGACGGAGTTAAAGGAAAAACTGCAACAGTTGGGACTGCGGCTAGGCATGCGGTTGTAGGGAAGGAGTTATAGAAGTTAGGAGTTAGAATATACTGCGACACGCCAATAAATGGACATTTTTCCTCCGTGCATTCTCCGTGTCCTCCGTGGTTAAATTTTAACACGGAGAACACGGAGGTTACACGGAGAACACAGAGAGGAAAGCGGCAATTTATGGCGTGGTACGGTATAATGTCTGTTAGCCCTCTCGCTTGCGAGAGGGAGCGGTATGGATTTCATATTATCAATAACATAAAACACGGTTATGCGACACTTAAATAAAGGACGAAAACTTGGACGTAATCCCAACCATCAGCGGGCGTTGCTGAAGAACTTGGCGATTTCGATTTTGATGACCGAGCGTGATGCGGAGGATGAACCGAATGCTCCGAAGGTGCCGGGTCGTATCATTACGACGTTGCCGAAGGCGAAGGAAGTTCGTCCGCTCTTAGAAAAGTGCATTACGATAGCGAAAAAGGCGCAGAAGCACATTAAGGCGGCGGAGGAGTTTGAGACTTCTGCCAATCGTTCTTCGACGGAGTGGAAGCAGTGGCGTGAGAGCGAGGCGTGGCAGAATTGGAACAAGGCGGTTGCTCCTGCGGTGGCGGCTCGTCGTCGTGTGATGAAACTCATTGGCAACAACAAGGAGGCGGTGGCGATTCTATTTGATGTGGTTGCTCCTCGTTTTGAGGATCGCAATGGCGGTTACACTCGTATATTGAAGTTGTCCAAACCTCGTTTAGGCGATGCGGGCAAGCGGGCGATTTTGGAGTTCGTCGGCAAGAATGACCGGGCGAAGAAACGGGCTCAGAAGCCGAAGATGGAAGTAGAGTAAGGTTTTGCCGGGAACTTTCGTTCCCGGCTTTCATCTTTTCGGTATTAGCGGAATACCGTGTGCTTTGGTTGGACAAACCTTACGGCTGGTGCCGTCGGCTCTTGATACGCCGCCTGAATGACCGAATTGCTTCTACGCAGCGGAGTCGGTAGTACTGTCGTCGTTTGGTGCGGAGTGTTGACATTGTATCGGACACCTTCGGTGAATCCTCCCGCACAAGATTCGCAGCCGGAGGCACAACCAGAGGTGCTGACGGAACCGCACGGTTCGGCTGACTGAAAGAAGGTTTGACCGTAAAAACCGGTGTCGCAATACTTTATCAGTTCGTATCGGCAACCGCTCGACAGCATGTTACCGACAATGACAAAGGGTGCTGCCGCAACATCGAGGACACCTCGTCCCGTTAGGAGAATACCGTTGCTGAGGTTGGAAAATGTTGTTCGGCAATCTACGACGCTGTTATATCGGGGAGCGCAAAAATCGCCGCCATATTCAACGACACCGCAGTCTTCAACGACACCGCAACTTCCTACGGCACCGCGGGGATCGCACCCGCCGTCATAAGGGATGTGGTTCGGAGCATAGCCGTGATGCATGCCGAAATACTGGGCGGGGGGACAAACGCAGCCGACCACGGAAAGAGACGCCAAGAGACTTATGCAAATTGCGGTTATTTTTATCCTTTTCATTGGACTTCTCACTTTTTTGGGGGGAAATGGGAGCCATTATCGAACTCCTAGTCCCCTATATCGGTCGACACAAGCGATATATTTAGAAAAATCGGAATAATCGTTACATTTTGTTGTTTATGCCGGATTTAGTGGTGGGCAATTTTTTTAAAATAGACAAATAAACAACAGCGGAAAGTCAGGATGGACAATTTGTAGTGCGATTTTCGCCCTCATGTCAAAGAGCGGTAAAGTGCCGCTCTCTAACGTTCACAGTTCGTTATCCGCCCTTGAAAAGTGGTCGCTCTTAAGGGAGAATAGCCGTCGCCGATGCGCCGGAAAAATAAACACAAACGGCAATAATGAGCATTGACTCCCAACAGCACCGATTGACACCGGCAACGTATCCGATCCGCTTCGATTTTGAAACCGTCAGCGATTCCGCCTTCAACGACATACAAGAAACAGTCGAACAAGAATGCAACGATGCCGGCACTTGGAAACGACTCGCCTGCCGAAATGTGCGAAAAGCCGGTCTCAATCACGAGTCGCTCTTCATCCTCGAAATCAAACACCCCATCGAGTTCGAATGGGGCTGGGAAGGTGCCAGAGCATTCCAACCCATCAACATGGACGCAATCGGTCGGCAGGAAACCCACATTTTCGACTCCTATCTTTCGCCGCACTCAGTATGATTACCGATGTCGATATTATGGCGGATTTAGAGCAGGGCAAAGCACCTTTTACGATGGTGTACATCGACGAAGCCGGTCTGATTTCCCGAACAACGTGCGCCGCACTTTCATTGCTCGCCAGCCGCCGCGTCGTGTTGGTCGGCGACTCGAAACAACTTTCGCCAATCTGCCGAATCAGCCGTATTCTGCCTCCCGACAAGAAAAAATGGACAGCAAGCAGCGGACTGACACATCTCGATAGCATAAACCAGAGTACCGGCGAACTGTTACCGGCAAACGTTCTATTCCTCAAATCGCAACACCGGATGCACCCTGAAATCGGCGATGACGTTTCACAGTACATGTACGACAACCAATTGGAGCACGCCGATGAAAATGACAAACGTAAATTTGCGTTGCGGAGCGAATTGTTTGATCCATCTCGAGCGATAACTTGGCGAAGGAATTCAAACTGCCCTCTAAAAGTGTGGAAGCGTATAATTTCCGTTATGATCAGCGTTCTCAAGAAATTATAGATGCCGTCGGTATTGCGTTGTTTTTATAAGTCGGGAAGATGGCAAAGCATTGCAAAACAAAGGGTTGCGTCGAATAGCAGTGCCATGTGAAACGCCTACAAAAGGCAAACGCTCCCCTTCGGCGGTGCGGTTTGCGAATAAAGTGAAAGAAGTTTTAGGAAAGTAGTATGATACAAAACGAGGATTAACAATGGGAGTTATAGTTTCCTTTACAAGTTTCGGCAAAAGGATAGAGGGGTCCGCCTATCGGGCTGCCTGCACGTTATTAGACCAATCGACACCGGCTGATAGAGTTATCTTATGCCTACATCTACGTCGACAGAAAACCGATACCCTTGAAAGCACCGGACGGAAGCCGTTGCAAAGCCGGAACACCAGAAGCCCTGTCCGCCTACCATCGCTTTTGTATCGAATTCCAAAACAACCCCGCCAGTCACGTCATTCCGTGCGGAGTTGAATACGTAACGATACAGGAGTTATGTGCCGATTACATCGCCCACATCGAAGGGAACGTACACCCCTCTAACTTTTCCCACTACAAGACCATCATTTCCGACTTCTTGCTACCCCTCTATGGGGCATTTTCTTTGCGCACTTTGCACCTTCTTCGCACACTTTGCGGTTAAAAAAGAGGATTTAACCGCAAAGAACGCAAAGTCCAATTCATGCCGTTTGCAGTATAGAGTGCAACATACCTCACCTGCGATGTTCATCTCGCACCATGATGCCAGTAACGATGCTATTCTGCGGAATCTTCCTGCGGCGGCGTTGGTTCTTGCGGTGCCGCTGGTTCCTGCGGTGCCGCTGGTTCCTGCGGTGCTACTGGTTCCTGTGGGAATGTTGAGTTTTCGCCTTCTTCTGTCGGTTGTAACTCGGTTGATTGCTCCTGCTCCGTTTCGGCAGAACTATCCGTGGGCAACCGAACCGGTTCGTTATCTTCTTTGATCATCAACGCCGTCACGGTTTGGAGAACCGTATCTTTGGTTGCAAAGCCGGCACTATACCCGACGATGAACCCGACAAAAAGCAACAGACACACAGTACAGTTGCATTTGGTGTTACATGTTTTACCACTATCTGGTGTGGTTTGCATAAAAAGACCTCCTGAAGTTAAATAATGGGATGCAAATCCGTCATAACACGGACTTCGCCTCCCATTGTAATCGTGAATGTTGAAAAATCAATAGGCACACGGGGAGTACAAAAAGACGGCTGACGGTTTTACTCACCGCACAAAGAGCATCTCCATGTCGGCATAGAGCATAGGTTGTCATCCGCCATTGTTTCCAAAACATCGACCGTCTTGCAAAGCGTTTGCATCGCGAGGATGACCTTTTTGCAGTAGACAATAGGATTCGTGTACTTAACGGCAATTATCGATTATTAGAGGTGCCCGAAAGCGGGCACACCGTAATCGACTGTCAATTTGGGGAGATTTTAACGATTATTCCGATTTTACCGGTCTGTTATAATGATTTTTCCAAATCTTCCGGTTGTACCGATTGACATTCGGTCTATCTTACCTATAATGCCTAGAATAACCGGTGCGACCGGACCTTTAACCTCAAGGAGAATAGCCATGACAATATGGTTCAGCACAAACATCCCGGAAATGCGGGCGATTACCTCTTTTAATCGGGTCAGTAATGACATCAGCGAAATACAGCAGCGTTTCGCCACAGGACAGCGGATCAACTCCGGCAGGGATGATCCGGGCGGACTCATCGTTAGAGAGGGACTCCGAGCGGACATTAAAGGCATTCACGGTTTGCAGTCAGGGATGAGACAAGCGGAAAATGTAACGAATGTCGCCGCAGACGGAATGATGAAACTGCTCGAACTCATCGCCGGTTCGGATCCGAGCAACCCGACGGAAGCCAGCCTCCTCGGTGCATTGCAAGGAGATGGAGATGCAGCAGCTAAAAAGGCAATCGGGGAAAATTTTATGACGTTGTACGATTCCATCGTTGCGTCGACAACGTACGGCGACGAAAAACTCCTGGCGACGGAGAACGGTTTGACGAAGGACTATCAACTCGGTAGCGGCACCGAAAAGTTGTCGGTTGTGCTTCCCACTTTGTCCTCGGCAACATCGCACAATGCGGAGGCAATCGCATTGAAAGGCGCGATTACTGCTATCGCAGATGACGCAACGCTTCAAACGGCAATTACAGCAGCCGAAGCTTTGCAAAAAAAAATTGCGACGGAAGTGGGAAAACTCGGCGGCAGCCAAAATGTTATTGCTTTGAATCAACGGGCACTCGATTCCCGATTGGAGTCTTTCGTAGGAGCAGAGGGTCGGATTTCCAATATCGATGTCGCCTGGGAGTCAAGCCGATTGGCACGTTCCGAACTTCTGGCACAGAATTCGATGAGTTCGATTCTGTACAGCCGCAACTACGCTGCATTTGCGGTTAGATCGCTGTTCGGGTAAGGAGTGTAAAAGTTTGCGTGGTCTGACTGCGCAAGAGCGGCGGGACTTAGGTCTCTCCGTTCTTGCGCTGAAAAGTCGCCAAAACGGCCATACCGTAAACGGATAGAACGTGGACGTTTTCCTTGCGCACTTTGCGGTAAAAAAAAGACTTAACCGCAAAGTGTGCAACGAGTCGATGCGTTGCGTTTTCGATACAAATCAATATAAAAATTCGATTTTTAGAGGTTTCCTTTTGGGAATTGCCGACTCAATCCTTCGGCGGGCGATCTCAAAGTATTTTTTTTCAATCTCAAAACCCAAAAAATTACGGTTGGACTCTATTGCGGCAACACCGTGCGAACCACTCCCCAAAAAAGGATCGAATACGACTTGCCCTGTTTTGGTAAATAATTTTATCAAGTGGGAAATCAAGCAAACCGGCTTGACCGTTATGTGTTCAATTTTTTCTTCTGTTTCGTTTTTCCTCACAGATTTCGACACCTCCATAACCGTACCGGGAAACATGCCATCTAGGGATTCTTTTGTATTTACCAATCCTAATTGGTATTTCTTCCAGTTTTCGACAAAAGTTCCCTCTTTGGGCTTTTGAGCCAAAACCATCGGTTCGATCTGCGGCTTCAGTTGCGGCGTTTTTAGTCCGTTGAGTTCTTCGATGAGTTTGTGTTTTTCCGATTCTGACAAGGTTTTATCTTTTCTGACAAAATGACTTTGCGAAAATGCTTTTGCTTGTCCTTCATATTTCCAAGCGAGCATATCACGAATTTCAAATCCAGCAAGGTCGAGGGCCATTGCCGCCCGGTGGTAGAGTCTGCCTTGGGAAAACATTACACAAAACCCGCCGGGTTTGAGAATCCGCATAAACTCTTTACACAGGGGTTCTAAAAAATTCTGCAAGTTTTTTCCTTGTGCTCTGTCAAATTTCATGCCGACAGGCAGTCCGCCGATGACACCAGATTTTGATGCTTTGTTTTTAAGTTTTCTATCATTCCAACCATCATCCATACCGTCAATAAAGTATGGGGGGTCGGTGACTATAAAATCAACCGAATCATCAGATAAATTTTTTATGCCGATTCTGCAATCTTCGTTAAATAGTTGATAGTTTTTTGTTTGCATTGACCATTCAATTTCATAGAGGAAAACAGGCATGCTGTTTTGTATTCTATAATCGATTGCTGGAAAAACAAGACATCGTGCGGACTTTGTCGCCATAGCACAAAAATAGCGTCCGCCGCAAAGGTTTGGATGCGTTGTTTGCAGTGTGCTTGGATGCGAGGCGGCTAACACTCTTGCGTTTGTATCGCCGCCGCCATCATACGAAACCGAACGCCATTGAGTTTTGCGTTGACGGTGAATAGCCCTTGTTAAGGACTCATTTGCCATCAACACAGCAAAATTCAATCGTTTACGGTTTGCAATGCGCTTGGTCTCGCCTGGTTCCAACAGAATCCCGCCGTAGCGAGGCTCCGTCAACTACGTCGGATTTCCTGCGCTTTTCGCATTGATCTTCGCAATGACATCGCCGACGGTCGCAAGGTCTTGCGTCTCCGAATCCTCGATGTCAATGTTGAACTCCTCTTGAAACGCAAGAAGCAATTCCGCCAATTCAAGCGAATCCGCTCCCAAGTCGTTGGCAATGTCTGTTGCCTCCGTAATCGTTTCGGCTTCTCTGCCAAACTGGTTGGCAATAATTTTAATGACACGTTCTTTTGTATCTGCCATAGTGAATAAAAAGGGTTAAGGGTTAAAGTTCACAGAGACGCAATCGTCAGATTGCGTAACGTTGCACAATCTGACGATTGCGGCTCTGTCAACGTTACATAATCATTCCTCCGTCGATAGTCAGCACTTGACCGGTAACGAAGGATGCTTCATCACTGGCAAAGTACAAGACGGCGTTGGCGACATCTTCGGACCGTCCGAAGCGTCCCAGTGGAATACGGTTCTTAATTTCGGCTTTATAGACTT
>Ga0099364_10010732_pt1 | contig 12570 bp, 9 predicted proteins | sample TergutTh196P3_FD_73070 | JGI IMG/M metagenome (GOLD analysis project Ga0099364, IMG submission 73070) | Microcerotermes parvus P3 segment gut microbial communities from Pointe-Noire, Republic of the Congo - Th196 P3 | ecosystem: Host-associated > Arthropoda: Insects > Digestive system > Gut ... | reverse complement strand
CGCCCCCTGCCATAGTGTGCTTTTCCAATATGCGCACTGAATATCCTTCTTTGGATAGAATAGCGCCGCATACCAAGCCACCTAAGCCGCCTCCGATTATTAATACTGATTTTTTCATTTTATTTTTGCCACTAATTACACTAATTTTTACTCGTGTAAATTCGTGTAATTAGTGGCATTTACTCCCATTATTTGTTTAAAAATTTCCTCTCGTCCCAGAAATTCGGAACAAGTGATTATTGCTCCTATTATCACTCCCATAATGCCGTGCGCGTTGGTGTTTTGTCCTGTCAAAAAAAGGTTTGGGATTCTTGTGCGATGCATAACACGCGGCGCATTAACGTTGCGCAGAATGCCGTACATAGAGCCTTTGATTGTTCCGGTATAATCCAAATAAGTGAGTGGCGACGAGGTATAGTAAGCCTCTATATTAGCGTTTATTCCGGGAAAATCGCGTTCTAATTGCGCAAGCGCTTTTTCCGCTTTGCGGCGTTTAAATTCTTTGTATGCTTCGCCGCGGCATGCTACTTTGGTTCCAGCCCATTGAGCCACCTCATCGTATCGCATGATGGTGATAAATTCACCTGCTTCTGCATATTGAGCAGACAATGAAGGGCAAAGGTGCATATACAGATAGCCATGGGGCCAACTTTCATCGGTATATTTTTCGCTATTCCAAATTTCGTCGCCATTATAATGATAGTAGTTGTGGTTCATGTAGGGAACAGTATTCTTCTTAAATTTCAGGTATATTGTAAAATTTCCCACCGTTTGCTCCATTTGGCATATCCTCTTGCGATATATAGGGCGTATCAAAGAGGAATCAATCATATTGACGGTTATTTCGGGATGAGTGTTGGAAATAATATAATCCGAAGCAATTTGCACTCCGTTTTCCAGCATTATACTTGTGGCTTTAGCAGTATCGCAAATAATTGCACTCACTTTGCTTGAGGCAAAAATCTCGCCGCCAAATGAACGAATGGAACGTACCAGCGAATCGGCAATCCTGTTGCTGCCGCCCACAATACGGAAAGCACCCTGAATGTTGGAGTCGTTTATGAAAGCGTGAACATACAGTGGCGTTTTGTCTTTCACACCGTTGTAGAGAGGAATCATTCCCACAAGCACATTTTGTACTATTTCATTTGATGTAAACGAAGCTATGAAATCGTTTACGCTGGTGGTAACGTAACTCGAATCCATTTGTGTTATTCGGCTATTAGGCATTAGACTGTTCTCGTCTAATTGTCTCCTGTCTAAAAGTCTCGTATCAAAATGAAAGGGCGAGCTGTCTGCCACCTTTTTTATGGCAGCAGCATAGCATCTCAGATTATCGCGCTCGGCAGGAAATTTTTGAGCCAACACTTCCACAAAATTATCGTATCCTACTGCAAATTTGTATTTTTTGCCTTTGAATGACACCACGTCAAAACCAAGCGGGTCTAACGGCGCCGCCTCAATTTCGGGAAATAATGACAGATAATTAAAAAAATGATTTAGAGCCTGTCCTTCGTCCAAACTGCCAACATAATGCACACCCGTTTCAAACTTTACGCCCTTTCTTTTGAACGTCTGCAAACACCCGCCAAGTTGCTCGCCTTGCTCGAAAATAGCGACTTTATACCCGTTTTTGGATAAAATATATCCGCAGGTAAGCCCACCTAATCCGCTGCCTATGATAATGATGTCGTACTTCATTGTATCAATCTATCAATCTAAAAGTCTCACGTCTATAAGTCTCGTGTCTAAAAGTTTTGTGTCTAAAGTGTCTAAACTTTCAACATAACTCAAATTTTCCTTCACCCACGTACAGTTTGCCGCTAATTCCAATTTGTCGGTATCAGGGTCGGTAGCGACAATTTTCAAGTTTTTATGCACAAGAGATAGCAATAGCGGCAATTCGCCATATCCGCAATTTTCAATCAAAACGCGGTCGTGACCTTTTAGTCTTGAAATAATATCACGATAATTGTTGTGTTTTTTTAGGTTGCGGCGCACTGTGCGTTCCACTGTGGGACCCTTGTATATGTAGTTGTGTAATACCAAATCGGCGTAATAGTCGGCTGTTTCCACTTCGGCGGCTAATTTTGCGTATTCGTTTTTGTAAAACGCTCGCATGTTTTTTGCGCGTATGCCGTAAGTTGCGCCCATAGCGTTGTATGACACGCGGGGCATAACGTTGATATGAATTTCGCCTTTGCGCAGCATGAACTCTTTTTTGGGTAAAAGATGCCCTACGCCATGAATTAGTACGGGCAAAATATCCAATTTTAGTTGCTCGGCAAGGTAAAAGGCGCCACGATGAAAACGCCTGATACTGCAATCTTCGGAACGCGTACCTTCCGGAAAAATCATTATGGAATAACCTTTTTCTACAATTGCCTGCAACTTGTCCATAGCGTTATCTATTCCGTTTGAAACGGGATAAAAATCGGCATATTTAATCAAACGTCCGTAGAATGGCGAGTTCCAAACCCAGTCGTTTGTCAGGATAATGAGTTTCGGCGTGAGGCTCATAATACACATTAAGTCGATGTGCGATTGATGGTTGCAAATGATTACGGCGGGCTTGTCGAAAATTGTTTTATCAAAACTGTTATACGTCGTTTTGACACGGGGAATATGCATCACAACAAAATGCGACACCCAATGCAGCAATTTATGATAGCGCAGTTTATTCTTATCGGTGGTTTTGCCCACTGTGAGAAGGAAAAATCCTGAAACAGTAAGAATAATACTTCCGAAAAGAAACACGATAAAAGCAAAAACAGACGAAGCAAAATTTGCAAGGGTAACAGGCAATAATCGACGGTCGCCTTTGCGCATTGTAAGCCATCGAAAAATGATTGGCGGCAATACAAACGCCATAAGTACCACCGATGCCATGCCTATCATTGTAACTTCGGCAAGCGAGCGCAGGGCGGGATGTTTTGCAAAAATTAGCGAACCAATACCAATAAACATGATAACAGCCGATAGACTGATACTCGTTTTGTATGAGGCTAATACCTTGCGTTTGTAAGTATATTCGTGCATCAAGCCTTCGGTCATAAAAATTGTATAATCGTCGCCCTGCCCAAAAATGAACGTTGCTAAAATAATGTTTATTATATTAAAATGTATATCAAAAATACCCATTATTCCCAAAATCCATATCCAGCCGAGCGTAAGCGGCAGAAAGGCGAGCAGACCAAGTTCAATACGTCCTAACGTGAAAACGAGAAACAGAAAAACTATGGCGCCGCAAAAGAAAAGCACTTTATGGAAATCTGCCGACAGAGCGCTAACCATGCCGCGAGCAAGCGTTCCTGCATCAAAAGCAAAGGATTTTGCATTGATTGCGTTCAATTTTGACGCCAATACATCTAAATCGCTGTCGATGGCATGTAAAATAGTTACAACTATCGCGCCGTCCTTTTCGTCAATGATATAATTATTTGCAAGCGATGAAATTACAGGCTCAAAAAAGTCAATATCCCGCAATGCAAAATCTGCGTTTATTATATCGACGAAGCGGCTGAATGTGCCTGCTCTAAAACCTTTTTCAACGCCAATATCATCAAGTTTTGCAAACAAATCTTTCTTGCTTTCGCAAAACATATTCCAGCGTTCGAGACGTTGTCGCTGCATCGCCTTTGACGGCAAATAAACGCCCAATCCGCTAACTTTTGATAATGTTCCAATATCTTGAAGTCTGTATAATTCCTCTTTTGAAGTCTCGTAAGCGGTAAGCGCCTCGTCTAAAGTATTTCCTTCAGAAATGAAATAAATTGTTTGTTGTCCCTGTTCAATGATGGATATATATTTTTCCAAATCAACTCTTTGCGTGTCTGTCATATAATTAATATTATTCATATCGGCGTCAAATTTAGTATTGAAACTAAATATGAAAAACATGATAGTCAAAAAAATGAAGAATTTTTTAGACATTAGTAACGAGTTTTTTATATTGTTAGACGGAAATATAGATAAGACTGATAGATATGAGACAGTGTCTAAAAGTCTCGTGTCTAAAAGTCTAAAACTCTTATGTCTCGTGTCTAAAAAATGAGGTAAAAACACAAGTACAAAACAAATTGTTCCGACAAGAAGCATTGCGGCAAAAAGTCCGAGGTCGCTCATGGCGTCGCTACTGATTAACATGAGGCTCAAAAACGCGCCGACAGTAGTTATATTGCCAATTGTTAGCGGAGCAATAATATCTTTTATCACGTTAGAAACGCGGGGTTCTTGCTTGTGATATTGAAGAAAATGTAACGGATAATTTATTGCAATACCAATAATAATGGAACTTATACCTATTGCAATTAACGAAATTTCATCTCTTATTATAGAAATTAATCCAAACGCAAACAGCCATCCGAAAATCAGTGACCCAAACATCATTAATAGATTTTTTGCGCTTCTGAATGCATAAATTAAAATACTTAAAATAAGTATAATTGAAATAGTTGAAGATAATAAACTGTCTTTCTTTATGCGGTTGGCGTTAGTTACGGCAATATCTATAGATCCAAAGTAATGTATTTTAATTTGTTGTTCAAATTCGGATTGTGTAATTGCAGCGGCTATGTCAATAATTTTAAGTAATTCGGCATTTTGGCGCGTTTCGCTGGGCGAATAATGCGATTCGATAGATATAACAGCCTCTTTTCTGTCATTAGAAAAGATAAAATCATTATATAACTGAAACTGCTCGCCGACCTGAAAATCGCGCAAACCCGACAGAACAGGCGCCGACAAATGCAACGGATCAGTCATTATGTTTTGCATCATCACCATACTCATGGGCGACATGAGCATACGTCTGTTATTGTCTAATTGCAGGCGAATATAATCTTCCGTCAGTAGCGTGTCCATGCGAAGATAGTCAGCCTCTGTGAGGAAGTAGGGCATATTTTCTGTCAAAAATTGCGATATGGCGAGTATTTGTTGCTGGTCTACCATATAGTCAATTCGTTTGAAAAATTGTGCGGTAGAATCCATTTGCAGCAACTGTTCAACAAGATGTTCAACAGCATCAATTATTAATTCTTCATCAACAATCGCAGACTCATCCGACATACTAACGTTTACCAACAATTTATTCATCGAACCCAGACGCTGATAAGCATTATTAATACGACCGGCGTCAAAATCCTTTGGCAAAAATGCAGATATATCCTCCTTAAAATTGATACGCAAGGCAGCAAAGGCAAAGAACATAAGCAAAGCCGCCAACAGCAGAAACAATAATTTTCTGCGTTTGGAAAAATGGTGATATATGGATAAAATTATTTTAGTCATACATTCGAAATTTATTGCAAATCCTAATATTTTCGCTACATTTTCATTCCTTAAATTCCTGATATTTTTGCTGTATTGCCCGTCTGATTGTTTCGGGAGAGTAATTTAACAAAAAATCGTTTGAAAAATTGCAAAAAGACATAAACTTTATCAGTTCGTCATCTTTTAGTCCGGTAATTTGCGACACCATGTAGCCGTTAAACTTTTCGCCGATACGTATATATTCAGCCGTTTCTTCAAAAACTTGCTTGTTATGCCTTTTTTGTCTGCCTTCTATGCTGAATCGGTTGTATAAAGACGTAACCGGATGAACAGGCACAGGCAGCAGATTGACGCCGCCTTGATTGGGCAACGGCGGAGTATATATTTCGAACCTGCTGATGGGCATCATGTTTAGACTATACGGCTTAACGGTTAGTTCGTCTAATTCGTAGGCTGCCGGCTTCAGTTTGATGATGTAGCCAAAATTATACATTGATTCGGAGAGGACTATCGTTAGACTTTCGTAGCCAAGGGCGCTGAAAGTGATACTGTCATTTACGTCTGCCGTAATTTTGAAATCGCCGTTTGCATCGGTCACCGTTCCCATATTTTTTGTTTTGTTGATAATATGACAATCCCTGATTGAAACTAAACTGTTGTCGCATATCACTTTCGACTGGAATATAATCTTCAAAACCGGATTCCATTGTTCTAATTGCCTCCTTTGTAATTGGTCTTCCATTGACCAATAATTAATATTTTGATTGCGCAATAGCTCTGTCTGCGACTGTGCGTGAACAGAAAAATTAATAACAAAAAGCCCGGCAAACGATAGCGTTGAAATATAAAAAATATTGCAAATAACTGTCTGTTTCATATTAGCTTAATATAAAATTTCAAGATTCATACTAATTGCAATTCCGGGAAGCTTACGCCAAATTCCAAAACTTGTGTCGCGTCTATATAACGCTCTGGGTCTCAAAAATACAGTACCATACCAAAATGCCTTATTGGGTCTTTTATCCAAATCAGCCAGCCATTCGATACTCACAAAAAAATCTTCCGTCATAACGATATTAAAAGGGCGTAAATCCAATTCATTCCATCCGGTTTGCTGCAAACGCTTGATAACAATATTTTGTCCTGTTATGTTTTTGCCTGGCATACTGTCTGTTACAGCATAAAAATTAACGCGAAAATATAATGTATCATTTGGATTTTCATACCAATTTCTGGATATTAAATTTACATAAAAATTTAATTTTTCAATTTTTGCAGGCAATCCCCGTGGCTTCATCAACAGCGCCCATTCTACATGCGACGCGCTCGTGCCAATCATAGGACTATGCATTGTTATTCCGGTTTTTTGTTTCTTTGGCTGCGCTGCAGTTATCGTCAACTCACTCAAAGAATATGTTTGCGAATACATCTCAATTGTTTGAAAATCTTTAATGTCAGCAATAGACATTTTTATTGTTTCAAATCCTATGTTTGAGAATGTTAAGCTGTCTTTGATATGTCTGTAAGGTATGCCAAGTTCAAACAGACCATTACGAAACGACATTGTGCCGAAATTTGCGCGCTCAATGCCAATATTGACATATTCCAACGCTTGACCTTCCCTGTCGGCAACTCTTCCGCTAATTGTCTTGACCGGCGTATCGTTCAAAAGATATTGCATCGCAACATCGTTAAACGATACGTGGTCTTCCCAGGGCATTAAATGACTTGCTCCCTTTGCTATAAATAATTCCGAATTGGGCAAATATCGCTGCATTTCGCGGGTATGCCCGTCTAATATTATGTCGTGTTCACCAGCCATTACCAATATGGGAACCCGTATCTTTTGCAAATCTGCGGGGGTAAGTTGAGGATAATGCAACAAAAGATTAGTCAGTTTCCATTCTGTTGGCTCTGTTTCGTTTATAAATTGGTTTTTCACGTTTTCATACGCGATTTTATCCAACACCGAATGGTCGTCTATTTTATAATTTCCGGCAAACATTACCATTCTTCTTATCTTTTCGGGATGCGCCTTTGCTAATTCCAATCCTACATTAGCTCCGTCGCTCCACCCGAGAACATAAACGCTTTGATATCCCAAAGAATCTATCAACGCCGCTACATCGCGAGCCATCAATTCGTAGGTAATGATGGTATCGGCATCCGTAGTTTTGCCTTGCCCCCGGCTATCCATGGCAATGACTTCAAAATATTTTGAAAACTCTAATATTTGAAGGGAAAAGGTACCGATGGAGCCCCTATTGCCATGTAGCAAAAAAAGAGGTTCGCCTTTTCCGTATATCTCATAATATACGTCAATATCATTGATTTTACACCATTTGCCGTTCCCTAACTCAATCGTTTGCGAACAAACCGGTATACATAATAGAAATAACGCTATATATGAGAAATTTTTTATCATGGTTTTTTCTTTATTTTTTCATATGCAGCAAGTATTCCCTTCATCACTGCCGAAGAAAACCCAGCGTGTTCCATTTCGTTCAGCCCTTTGATTGTTATTCCTCCGGGCGTTGTTACCCTGTCTATTTCCGCTTCTGGATTGTTGCCCGATTCTGCTGCTAAAACAGCGGCGCCGAGCATTGTTTGGATAATCAACTCTTGGGCAACGTCGGGGCGGAAGCCTGTTTCTGTGCCGGCATTTGTTGCTGCGCGCAGATAACGCAACGCAAAAGCCGTGCCGCACGAAGCAAGAACCGTAGCGGCATCTATCAACGATTCGTTTATCAATAAGACTTTCCCTACGCGAGAAAAGAGATTGATAACCGTGTCGCGCTGCGATTCGGTAGCGTGAGCGGAGGCTGCAATGCAGGTCATAGATTGGCATACAGACATTGCCGTGTTGGGGATGGCGCGAAACAACGGCTGCGAGCTAAAACTGATATAGCAATACAACTGCGTAAAATCTATGCCCGCTGCCAACGATACTAACACTGTATCTTTGCTCAACGCCGGTAAAATCTCTTCAATAACATTAGAAATCAAGTACGGCTTGACGCAAAAGAGAATCAATTCGGCGTTTTTCACCGCCTCAACGTTGTTTTGCATCGTATTGATTCCTTTTTCGGCAAATGGCGCTAATGCTTCCGACGAAATGTCTGTCATAAAGATATTGTCTGGCGAAATTGAACCTTCGCGCAACAATCCTCTAACGAAAGCCGAGCCGATATTTCCTGAACCTATTACTACTATTTTCATGGTTTATTATGTTTTATTAAAAGTCTGAAAACTAAAAACTAAAAATTTAGTGTTATTGTATTTTTTACGAGTCTACAATTTTCAAAATCCACTATCAATCGCGGGTTCATAGGTTCGCCCATGAAACGTATTTCGAAATGCAGGTGTTCGCCTGTTGCGTTTCCGGTTTTGCCGCCTCCTCCAATTTTGTCGCCCGCGTTCACACGCTGATTAAGCCTTACTGCGATGCTGTTTAGGTGGCTGTAGAGAGTTTCCAAGCCATTGTCGTGGCGTATTACAACGTATTTGCCGTAACTGTTGTGGTCTTTTGCTATACGTACCATGCCGTCGAAGGCGCTGTATACGGGCTGCTCATGGGTTAATTTGACATCGATGCCGGTATGCATACGTCCGTTTCGCATGCCAAATTCCGATAATATATTTCCGCAAACGGGCATCACAAAACCCGCTGAGCCTGCCGGATGAAGATTCAATGTAACTGTGCCTTCGGGTCTGGGGTCGCTATTGATTCGCACGTAATCGTTGTTCCATCTGCTGCCGTAAAATTCGCTGGCAGGGAAAGCTCCGCCGGAAGAAGCCGAAGTAGTTGAACTAACATTTCGGGATGCCTTGCAACTGGAAATGAATAACGCAAATAAAATTATGCACATTAAAGCGCTTCGTAAACTATAACGTTTTGTTTGTCTATTATTTTTCATTAAATAACTAAAAATCACTAATCTATATATGTAAAATCTTCTTTAACTATTGTTGAACTGTATCTGCTGGGGAAAGCAGTGAAAAATCCCAGCGCGGGATATCCGTTGGCGCTAATGCGTCGAATATTTGTCGGCACATTTGCCGGCGGTCCGCCAAAAATAGGATTCGAACCGCGTATCTCCGAACGTACATTGTCTATAAAAGCAGCATATTCTTTCGAAATGGCATTCATGTTGAGAGTCACCGTGTCGCCAATATTAAGTCTTTCGTTGCGGTGTTCTTGCTCTCGCTGGTTAAGATAGTAGCATCCCACCCCTGCAATGTAAGTTCCTATGAACATTGCATCGCTTATCACCATAAAACGATTGATACTGGAATTTACAATCGAATCGTTAATTTTAACAAATATGGTGTATGTGTTGTCTTCGGCAAAATTTTCTGCCCACAAACGCAGTTCTACCAAATGTCTTGGCATGGGTGGCGGCGCCCGTCGCAAACTTATAGAATCTATGTTATGGATAGGTTGCAAATACACTCTATCAGACTGATAATGTGCCGGGGTTCCGTCAATATCAACATGTACGTTTAGCGTATAGAACTTGCCCATTTCGCCGTAATCTTCGGGCGTTTGGTATAATCCGGGCACTGTATCGTTTTCGGCAAACGAAATAATTTTTCCGTCGCTGTCTGTAATGGTTACAATGGCATCGCTAACGCCTTCGGGACTATCAGAGGAAAAATAGCCCGCTGAACGGGTAATATTTATCGAATGTTGCACGGTGTCGGAAGTGATATAGCCATATATCACTATATGTACGGGCGCATCACCGATTTTCGGGATGTCAATACGTTCGGTGCACGAAGCAACTGCAACTGTCAGGATAACAAATAATAATGAAATCCTTTGCAAAAATGAAATCATAAATAAAATATTCAATATTCAAATATGAACAAAATGCGTGCCAAACTATCCCTGACGGCATTTTTTTTATTAACATTTTTTCATTTCTTCCAAAACCGTTTCGGCAGCTTTTTCAGAAGGCATTGTGCTGTTGGGCTTGAATTTCAGAAGATATTGACTTGCCTCGTCTACTTGCGCTTTTGCCTTGTCGGGATTTTGCATCAGCTCCAAAACAACGGGTGTTATCAACGATTCGCGGCAATTTGCGAGCACGAACTCTGGTATAACAAATTTGTTAGCAAAAATATTGAGCAAGTTTGCGTATTTTGTTCCTGAAAAAGGTTTTATCGCCCTATTGGTAACAAAGCCAAATGTATAGGCGATAACATGCGGTGTTCCGCAGGCGGTAAGCTCGAGTGAAACTGTTCCCGAAGCAGCCAGCGCAAAGACACTCGCTCGAAAAGCGGCATATCGCTCATTTTGTCCGATGATGATACGGTGAGGAACTTCAAAACCGGCAAACGCCAAATCAACCTTTTCAGAAATAGCTGCAACAGACGGAATAACCATAAACAAGTCGGGAAAAGTTTTTTTCAGTTTTCGCAATATTTGTTTGAAAACGGGTATCAGTCGCTTAATTTCGCTGTTACGGCTTCCGGGAAGCACCGATATTAGCGTGCATTGTTCGGGTATATCGTATTTTTTTTTGAAGGCTAAAGCATCATCTGTCAAATTGGCAGTATTTTCGATGACCGGATGCCCAACGAAGGTGCAACGAAGTCCGTATTTTTCGAAATACGGCGGCTCGAATGGCAGGAGCGTCATCAATTGGTCTACTAAGCCGGCTACGGTTTTAGCGCGTCCCTTGTTCCATGCCCACACCTGCGGAGCGACATAATGAACTTTGGGAATGAGATTTCCCTCCTTTTTCAACCGTTCAAGCAGCTGACGGACAAAGCCCCAACTGTCTACGGTTACAATAACATCGGGGCGTTGTTCGTGAATATCGGCAATCACCTCGTTTAGCCGCCGCATGATTAGCCTCAACTTGGGCAGTACTTCAAGGATGCCCATAACGGAAATCTCCGAAATATCGAACAAACTTTCGAAACCTGACGCAGTCATGGTTTCGCCACCCATTCCGGCAAAACGTATATCAGGCTCTTTTGCGCGCAATGCGCTCATCAGCCGTGAAGCGAGCAAGTCGCCCGACGGTTCGCCGGCAATGATGTATACTAAATTGCTTGTGTACATATGTATGAAATTATGATTTTTTCAAAGTTTTTCTAATTTGACTGTGGCTGTCCTGTAATGATATTTTCATGGTATTATTTAAAATTATTATTACTATTTTTCTTTAAAAAATTTATCCTTTTCCCAACTTGCCGGGTTATTAACAATGTAATTCGCAATGTATTGATACGATTTGTCATTACGTATGATGTGTTCCCAGTAATTGCGTTGCCACAATTTTTTGTCAAACCGTTGCCATCCCAAATTTTTAACCCCGCGAATATATTCATTTGTGGTCATTGTTTTGAACCATTGCACAACCGCATGTAGGGGCGAACCTGTGTGTTCGCCCAAAATATCGTGTTCGCCCGTTTTTGTATTGGGTAGGGGCGCACCTGCGTGTGCGCCCTGTACATGCATATTTTCATTTGGGCAGACACGCATATTTTTATCAGGGCAGACACGCAGGTCTGCCCCTACCACCGTACCCATACCATTGTTTACAATAATTACATGATAATGATTGGGCATTATTACGTACCTATCCAATTCGATATCCGGAAATTTATTCGGTAATTCTGCGCACCATTTTTCAATCATTTGCCCGGCGTCATTCAAAACCATTTCGCCGTTTTCTATTGTCCCGAAACGACATATATGATTTTGGCAGTATATCGTAATGAAATACAAGCCTGCCTGCGAATAATCGTATCCTTTCAGGCGGATGGAGCGGCGGTGGTGGAGGGAGGGGTTGTATAACATGGTAATCTATTTTCAATTATTATTTACTCATTTTATTTGAACTATTTTCTCATCAAAATCAGAATAAAGAAATACCTTGTCAAAAGAGGATTCCGTTTTATAAGCTATTTTGTCATCTAATTTAAACGAGTCAGATGATAACGACCCTACAAGCATGACTAACCAGTATTCATCTAACATTTTATTTTTTTTGTAATTCTCTAATTTTTTTTCCTTTTTAGAAAGAGATTTTTGTAAATCTTCTTTGGTCAAATAAATGTCTTTCCAATTGTTTTCTTGATATACAAAACTGACTCTGTCATGTTTTCTATTAACCCTATGTAACGGTTTCATAAAATTTGGTTTCTTACATTCAGTGTTGTTTAAGACACAATAAACATAATCTGCAATGTCTATTGCGAGGTCGCTTTTTTTTGTGTTATTATACACAAAGTCATCATTACAAAAATTAATTTCCGCAAATACTTTCTCCTCACCAGCATAGC
>Ga0099364_10010731_pt1 | contig 12571 bp, 9 predicted proteins | sample TergutTh196P3_FD_73070 | JGI IMG/M metagenome (GOLD analysis project Ga0099364, IMG submission 73070) | Microcerotermes parvus P3 segment gut microbial communities from Pointe-Noire, Republic of the Congo - Th196 P3 | ecosystem: Host-associated > Arthropoda: Insects > Digestive system > Gut ... | reverse complement strand
TAAAGTTCTCTATTTTAAGCCCGCGATAAACGCAGATAATTTTTCGTGCTTCTTCTGCTGCGCCGACGGTTGGGGCATATACCGCCGCGAGGCGGCTGCGGATGGCATTGGCGGCGGCGCGCTGGTGGAATCAATCGAAACACTGTACGGCGACCTGAGCGGCTATACAATCAAAACGAACATATGAGTGTTAATTTTAATATAAATAATTATGTCCAATGCAATATGTTTTACGCCAATTGCCGCCGTAGGGCGCGATGTCCTCATCGCGCCGCGTAAGGATGTATAATACCGTAATGCGCGATGTCCTCATCGCGCCGCGTAAGGATGTATAATGCCGTAGGGCGCGATGTCCTCATCGCGCCGTATAAGGATGTTTAATATGGAAGGCATTATCAGCAACATACAGCGTTTTTCCATACATGACGGGCCGGGGGTCAGATCCACGGTGTTCTTTAAGGGCTGCCCATTGCGCTGCCTGTGGTGCCACAACCCGGAGACGTACGCGTTCGGGTGCGAGTTGCGGTACAACGCAGCCAAGTGCATTGGCTGCGGCGCGTGCGTCGCGGCCTGCAGAACCGGCGCTTTATCATTATGCGCCGCTACCGGCGCCCTTTCGGCGGGCGCGGAAGGCGGCGCGGCAGGCGGCGGCGGGGTGGGAAGTGCGGCAGGCAGCGGCGGGGTAGGAAGCGCGGCAGGCAGCGGCGAGGAGGATGCGGCAGGTAGCGACGATACGGGCATCGCATATGACAAGGGCAAATGCACGTTCTGTTACTCATGCGCGGGGGCTTGCCCGGGCAAGGCGCTGTCGCTCTCCGGGCGGCGCGTAAGCGTCGCGGGCGTGGTGGGCGAGGTCATGGAAGACGAAACCATGTACCGGCGCACGGGTGGCGGCGTGACGCTGTCCGGGGGCGAGCCCACGGCTCAGCCGGAATTTTGCGCGGCACTGCTGGACGCATTCAGAGCCAGCGGCGTGCATACATGCCTGGACACATGTGGCTATTGCAAAACAGATACCTTTATACGCATCGCGTCAAAAGCCGATATGATCTTATACGACATAAAACATATGGACCCGGGCGAACATATGCGCCTGACCGGGGCGCCGAACGACCTGATTATCGCTAACCTTCGCGCCCTGGAGTCAGCAGGGATTGCGACGGAGGTACGCGTCCCGGTAGTGCCTGGCTTCAACGACGGCAATGGTAAAGGCGACGGTGACGGGGACAGAAACGGCGAAAGAAACGACGTCGGAAATTGCGAAGGAAACGGCGTCGGCGACGTCAATGACAATGGCGACGGCGACAGCTACGGCAACCTCCGGCGCATAGGCGAGCTGCTGGCGCCGCTTGGCTGCGTCGGCGCCATCGTGCTGCTGGGCTACCACGCGCTGGGCCAGTCCAAGATATACGATTTCGACAAAAACGGCGCGGACATCGGCGCTGTAGCGCCCGGCAGGGCGGAGCTGGAGCGCATGTCCGCCATCGTGCGCGCGGCGTCCGGCAAGCCCGTTTCGTACCGATAATATATTAAATATATGGGCGAATGATATTTGCCCGCGATTTTTATTATCAACAAATAAATATTTTATGGAGGATCCACCCATGCCTATGCCAACCATCAGCGAGCGAATCGCGCACCTGACCGCAAAAAAGGCCGAATACACGCTGGAAAAGCAGCAGGTGGTCGGCTATATGGACTTTGACGACCACGCCCTCATTCTGCCGCCGGAGCACCTGCGCAAAACGGTCGAGACCATCAGCGGCTCGGGCATGCCCATCAGGGACGTCACCCTGTCGTGCTTCACCCCGACGCCGACCCACTCGAACGGCGGCTTCTACGGGCCGCTGGGGCAGGGGCGCAACTTCCGCGACTTCCTGCTGGCGCACCCCCCGTTCATCGACCCGCTGTGCGGCCTTGCCGGGGGCTATATGTGCAACTTCAATTCATATAGGGTGGGCCCCAACCCCGACCTGCCCATACCGGCTGACATCGCGGAGAACATCAAAAAATATATGCTCGTTCCCGGTATATTCGCTGGCCAGCATTTTTGCCAGGATTTGCAAATAGGGCTGGACCTGGGCTGGGACGGCATCCGCGACAAGATAGCCAAGTACCGCGCGTTAAATGGGCTCGACAAGCACGACTTTTACGACGGCCTCGACATGGTCGTCGAAGGTATACAGGGCTGGATTGAACACAACGCGCTGTACGCCCTGGAGCTGAGCAAAGCGGAGCCGGACCCCGAAATCAGCGCCCACCTCGTGAACCTTCACGACATTAATATGCGCATAGCGCACGAGCCGCCGCGCACGTTCATAGAGGCGTGCCAGTTCATACTGTGGTCGACCATGATGTTCCGCATGTACAACGGCTCGGGTTCGCTGGGGCGCCTGGACGTGCTGCTGTACCCGTATTATAAGCGCGAGGTGGAAGCCGGCGAGCTGGACGACGAGACGGCCACGTTCCTCATAGCGTGCATCTTCCTGCGCGACACTGCCTACCTGCACAACGGCGGCTACGACGAGGAGGGCAACGACACCACGAACCCCGTGTCCTTCCTCATACTCGAAGCCGTGCACATGCTGCGCATACCGTCCAATATCGGCGTGTGCGTGGGCAAGGGGATCGACAGGCAGCTTCTGCGCCGATCGGTGGAGATGCAGTTCGAAGGCAAGACGGGCAACCCGCGCTTTGTCGGCGCGGACCCGCTCGTCGAGGGCATGCTGCGCAACGAGGGCGTCACCACGGTACAAGCCCGCATGCGCACCAACTCCGGCTGCCACTGGCTGGCCATACCGGGCCGGGAATACTCCATCATGGACTGCGTGAAAATCAACATAGCGCGCGTGCTGGAGATCGCCCTGCGGGAAGCCGTCGAGGAATACGGGGCGCCGTCGATCGAACAGATAAAGGACCTGTACCGCCACCACATGGGCATAGCGGTGGACACCCTCGCCAAGGGGTTCACGTTCTCCTACGAAAACCAGATCAAAAACTCCCCTGAGCTGCCGCTCGACCTCATGTGCCACGGCACCATCGAGCAGGGGCTGGACGCCTCCAACGGCGGCGTGGAGCTGTACCTTTGGTGCATAGACGGCGCGGCGCTCGCCGTGGCCGCAGACAGCCTGGCGGCCGTGGAGCAGCGCATAGTAGACGAGGGGCGCTACACGTTCGCCCAGCTCATCGATTTCCTCGACAGCGACTGGGGGGGCGACGAGGGCGAGGTGGCGCGCCTGTTTTTTGCGTCCGTAGACAAGTTCGGCAAGGGGGGCTCCGCCGCAGACATCTATGCCCAGGAGCTGACGCAGATATTCACCGAGGAAGTGGCGTCGCGCCGCACGCCCAAATACGGGCACGGCATGTGCCCCGGCCTGTTTTCCTGGGCCAACACCATCCCAATGGGCAAAAAGCTCGGCGCCACGCCCAACGGGCGCCACAAAGGCGAGCCTATTTCGCACGGCGCGAACCCCAACCCGGGGTTCCGTGACGACGGCGCGGCGACCGCCATGTCCCGCGCGATAGCCCGCGTGCAGCCCGGGCGCGGCAACACGGCGCCGATGCAGATCGAGATAGAGCCCAGCATCACGGCGGAGGAGGGCGGCGTCGAGCTCATCATGGCGCTGATCGAGGACCATTTCGACAATGGCGGCACGCTGATCAACTTAAACGTCATCGATGCGGACCGCGTGCTGGAGGCACACAAGGACCCGTCGGCCCACCCCGACCTCGTGGTGCGCGTGACAGGGTTTTCCGCCTACTTCGCGAGTCTTTCGCCCCAGTTCCGGCAGTTGGTAGTCGACAGGATATTGGATAAAAATATATCCTAATGAATTATCATAAATATCCGAAAGAATTGTTAGTATGTAAATATCATTGTAGGGCGTGACGCCCTCGGCGTACTGCTCTGTAGGGCGCGATGTCCTCATCGCGCCGCAACAATGAAAATAAATGAATATAAAACAATATATATTTGTATGGCGCGGTAAATTGCTGTATTATTACGGATATATATAAAAGGAGCGGGGGTGCATTTGTATGGCTGGCGGCGCGGTTGCAAACGGAAATGTGGGCCGACTGATTGGGGAGCGGGCACTGCCGGAGTTTTACCTTATAAGGCAAAAATTCGACGACACGCACATCGACGACATACCGGCGGCCATATCGGCTGCCGTCGAAAGGCCGGGGACACTCGACCGGATAAATGCCGGGCAGAGGGTGGCCATAGCCGTCGGCAGCCGGGGGATCAACAACATATCGTTGATTGTCCGCACCGTTGCGTCCTTGATAAAGGGCAGGGGCGCGGCGCCATTCGTCGTCCCCGCGATGGGCAGCCATGGCGGCGCCACGGCGGAGGGGCAGGCGCAGTTGCTTGCGGACTACGGCGTGACGGAACAAAATATCGGCTGCCCCGTCATATCAGACATGACCACCGTGACATTGGGCAGGACGCAGCGCGGCGTGGACGTCTTTTTTGACAAAAACGCATATGGGGCCGACGCCGTGGTACTGCTGAACCGCATAAAGCCGCACACGGATTTTCGCGGTCTGTACGAGAGCGGCCTGACCAAGCAAATAGTCATCGGCCTCGGGAAACAGGACGGGGCGGAAGCCTGCCACTCCCGGCCCGTGGCGGACATGTCTGCGAACATACGAGACATAGCCGAGATAGCGCTGGCGAAAACCAGCATAGTGTTCGGCCTCGCGATTGTCGAAAACGCGTACGACCGCACGATGTCAATCTCTGCATTGCCCAGTGGCTGCATCCTCGACGAGGAGCCCGCGCTGCTGAGCGTCGCGCGCCGCCACATGCCGTCCATACTGCTAAGCCCATTCGATGTGCTGGTGATTGACGAGATAGGCAAAGACATCAGCGGCGCGGGGATGGACCCGAACATATCGGGCCGTTTCGTGACGGACTGCGCATCTGGGGGCGCCGACGCGCAGCGCTGCGTGGTGCTGGACATCACCGATCAGTCGCACGGCAACGGCATCGGCCTTGGGGTGGCCGATTTTTCCGTGACGCGCGTGTTCGACAAGTTCGATTTTGAGACGGTGTACCCGAACGTCATCACCAACGCGCTCCCCGCCTCCGGGAAGCTGCCCGTCATACTCGCCAACGATCTGCAGGCGATACGCGCGGCGGTCAAAACATGCAGGATGATCGATCACGACAGCCCCGCCATCGTGCGCATAAAAAACACCCTGCACATGGAGTATATGTACGTTTCCGAGGCACTGGCCGCGCGTGCGCGCGAGCACGCCTCTATCGACGTGGTCGGCGGGCCCCGGGCGCTAAATTTCGACAGCGCGGGCAATATTGATTTTAACGTCTGGGATAATGTGCTATAATGATTGTTTGAGAAACGAAAATCAACGGAGGGCAGGTAGTGCATGAACGTTAAAATAGAGGAAGTCGAAAAAAACAAAGTTAAGATTGAAATCGAGGTCGGCGCCGACGTGCTCGAAGAGGGGCTCAACACATCGTACAAGAAGAATGCGAAGCGCTTTACCATCCCGGGGTTCCGTAAGGGCAGGGCGCCCCGCTCGATGGTCGAGCGCTACTACGGAGTGGAAGTGCTGTACGAGGGCGCGATAGATGCGATATGCCCGGATTACTACGATAAAGCCGTCACTGAAAACAATATCGAGCCTGTGGATTCGCCGGAGCTGGACCTTGTGGAGCTGGAGCGCGGCAAGCCGTTCATTTTCACGGCCACCGTCGTCGTAAAGCCGGAGGTCAAGCTGGGCGAGTACAAGGGCATAGAGGTCCCGTCCCCGCCGGTGTTAGTCACCGAAGACGACATCGAGGAGGAGCTTAAAAAGGCTGCGGACAAAAACGCCAGGCTCATCCCCATCGAGGACCGCGCGGCACAGGCCGGCGACACACTGCTGATCGACTATGAGGGGTTCATCGACGGTGTCCCGTTCGAAGGCGGCAAGGGCGAGGGCTACAACCTTGAAATAGGTTCCAACACGTTCATCCCGGGTTTTGAGGATCAGTTGATTGGGAAGCTGGCTGGGGACAGTGACAAGATAACCGTCCGGTTCCCGGAAGACTACCAAAGCGAAGAGCTAAAGGGCAGGGAGGCCGTTTTTGAGGTCACAGTCCATTCTATTAAGATGAAAGAACTGCCCGTGATCGACGACGATTTTGCCCAGGACGCCAGCGAGTTTGATACCCTCGACGAATATAAGGCGGACATCAGGAAGAATCTGACGGAGGAGCGGGAGGATCAGGCGAAGCGCGAGTTCGAAAACACGCTAATAAAGAAGATTGCGGACGGCGCGGAAATAGATATACCTGACGCGATGATCGACAGGCAGACCGAAAGGAACATCAAGGAGTTCGAGATGACGCTCGCGTACCAGGGCCTCGACCTGGACCGCTATTTAATGCTGACGTCGTCGTCGCGCGACGACCTTGAAAACAACATGCACGAGCGCTCCGAGTCCGAGGTCCGGACGCGCCTCGTGCTAGAACAGATCGCCAAAGAGGAATCGCTGACGGACACGGACGAGGACTACGAGAACGAGCTCCGCAAGAGGGCCGAGATATACAAAAAAGACTATGATGAATACAAAGAGCAGGTCTCGGACGACCTTGCCGGCTACATACGCAATAAAATCAAAACCGAAAAGATAGTAGCGTTTTTAACCGAAAACGCAAAGAGAATATAACCCCCGCTTCGGACAGCCGCCCGTAACAGGGACGGCCGCCCCGGCCGTCCGCAGCAGCCCCCCCGTAGGGACGGCCGCCCCGGCCGTCCGCAGTAGCCCCCTTGTAGGGACAGCCGCCCCGGCCATCCGCATATTGAGAGGAGATAACCGCCACATGAGTTTAGTGCCAATTGTAATTGAACAGACCAACCGAGGCGAGCGCTCGTTCGATATTTTTTCGCGGCTGCTAAAGGACCGCATTATCGTGCTCAGCGACGAGGTGAACGACGTCACGGCGAGCCTCGTGGTGTCGCAGCTCCTGTTTTTGGAACAGGACGACCCCGACAAGGACATACAGCTATATATAAACAGCCCCGGCGGGCTCGTCCACGCCGGCATGGCGATATTCGACACCATGCGCTACGTTAAACCCGATGTCCAGACCATATGCGTCGGGTTGGCAGCCAGCATGGGCGCCGTCCTGCTTAGTGCAGGGACAAAAGGTAAGCGCTATGCGCTACCGAACAGCGAGATGATGATCCACCAGCCGTCGGGCGGCGCGCGCGGGCAGGCCTCGGACGTCAAGATCCAGGCGGAGCAAATGCTCAAAACGCGCGACCGGCTGAACCGCATTTTGAGCGAGACGACAGGGCAGCCGCTCGCCACAATCGAGCGGGACGTGGAGCGGGACTATTATATGTCGGCGGAGGAAGCGAAAGCGTACGGCCTCATCGACGAGATAATGTCACGCTAATATTAAATGTTCGCCCGTATTCGGTGGCGCTTGCAATACGACATCATTTGTTCAACTGACCGCGACATACGATGAGGAGTTACAAGAATGGCAAGATACGATGAAAAGAAACAATTCAAGTGCTCGTTCTGCGGGAAGAGCCAGGATCAGGTCAAGCGGCTGGTCGCGGGGCCCGGCGTCTATATATGCGACGAATGCATAGAGCTGTGCTCGGAGATCATCGACGAGGAGCTGGAGGACGCCCGCCTGGAGCTCGAGTACAGCGACATCCCAAAGCCGCGCGAAATCAAGGCGGCGCTGGATCAATACGTCATCGGGCAGGAGCGCGCGAAAAAGGCCATGGCCGTCGCCGTGTATAACCATTTCAAGCGCATCACCGTCCCGCAGCGCTCCAACGACGTCGAGTTGCAAAAGAGCAACATTGCCATCATAGGCCCCACGGGCTGCGGCAAGACGCTGCTCGCGCAGACGCTGGCTAAGATCATCGACGCCCCGTTCGCCATCGCGGATGCGACCTCCCTCACGGAGGCCGGCTATGTGGGCGAGGACGTTGAAAACATCCTCCTAAAGCTGATCCAGTCTTCGGGCTACGACGTGGAGAAGGCAGAGAAGGGCATCATCTATATCGACGAGATTGACAAAATCGCCCGCAAGTCCGAAAACCCGTCGATAACCAGGGACGTCAGCGGCGAGGGCGTCCAGCAGGCGCTCCTGAAGATACTCGAGGGCACTGTGGCTTCGGTGCCACCGCAGGGCGGCAGGAAGCACCCGCACCAGGAGTTCATACAAATCGACACGACTAATATCCTGTTTATATGCGGCGGCGCCTTCGACGGCCTGGAGCGCATCATACAGAACCGCATAGGGAAGAAGAACATCGGCTTCGGCGCCAACATCGAAAGTTCCGACAAAAAGGACCTTTCTGAGACGCTCAAAGAGCTGCAGCCCCAAGACCTGCTGCGCTACGGGCTGATCCCGGAGTTCGTCGGCAGGCTGCCGGTACTAGTCACCCTGGACGCGCTCGACGAGGAGGCGCTCGTCAAGATACTGACCGAGCCGCGCAACTCCCTCGTCAAGCAATATACGCGCTTCTTCGAGATGGACGACACAATGCTGGAGTTCACCGGCGATGCGCTGGCCGCCGTGGCGTCCAAGGCCATCGAGCGCAAGTCGGGCGCGAGGGGCCTGCGCGCCATCCTGGAAGAGACGATGATGGACATAATGTACGAGGTGCCATCGGCGACGAACATAGAAAAATGCATCATCACAAAGGAGACCGTTAACGACAAGCAGCCACCCGAGCTTGTTTTGAACGACAACAGAAAACCGCTCCGCAAAACTGGCGGCGCAAAGAAGCCCAGGAGCAAAAAAGAAAGCGCCTCGTAACCGCGCCGCGCCGCATCGGCCGGCCTATGCCCGTAGGGACGCACAGTGTGCGTCCGCATCACACTACGCACCGCGCCGGTTAACCTATGCCCCGTAGGGACGCACAGTGTGCGTCCGTACCACATTACGCACCACGCCGGTTAACCTATGCCCCGTAGGGACGCACAGTGTGCGTCCGCGCACTTAAACCGCCTATAAATATGGATGGATGGAGGGCCCCATGACGCCTGTATACAGCATTCTAAAAGAACGCGGCTACATCGCGCAGGTGACCAACGACGGCGCCCTGCAAAAACTCCTCGACGGCGGCGAGCCCGTGCGTTTCTATGTGGGGTTCGACCCGACCGCAGACAGCCTGCACATTGGGCATTTCATCCCCATCATGGCAATGGCGCGGCTGCAGAGGGCAGGGCATATGCCGATCGCGCTCATTGGGGCCGGCACCACCATGGTCGGCGACCCGTCGGGGCGCACGGATATGCGCCAGATGATGTCTCTCGAACAAATCAGTGCCAATGGCGAGCGCTTCAAGGAACAGCTCTCGCGGTTCCTGGATTTTGGCGAAGGCAAGGCGATCCTCGTCAACAACGCCGACTGGCTGCTTGGGCTTAACTACGTTGAGTTCCTGCGCGACATAGGGGTCCATTTTTCCGTAAACAGGATGCTCACGGCCGATTGCTACAAGCTGCGGCTGGAAAAGGGCCTCTCTTTCATAGAGTTCAACTACATGCTGATGCAAAGCTACGATTTTCTTGAGCTGCACAAGCGCTATGGCTGCGCCCTGCAACTGGGCGGGGACGACCAGTGGTCCAACATCATCAGCGGTGTGGACCTTGTGCGCCGCAAGGAGGCGAAGGAGGTCTTCGGGCTCACGCTCGGCCTGCTCACTACGACCGACGGCGTCAAGATGGGCAAGACGCAACGAGGGGCGCTGTGGATAGACGCGGAAAAAACGCCGCCGTTCGAGTTCTACCAATATTTTCGCAATGTCCAGGATGATGACGTAGTGGCGTGCCTGCGCCTTCTGACGTTCCTACCGGATGAGGCGATCAATGAATATGGGCGGCTGCGCGGCTCTGCGATCAACGAGGCCAAAAGGGCGCTCGCATACGAGACGACGAAGATAGTCCACGGCGAGGAGGAGGCAAAAAAGTGCGCCGGCCTCGCAGAGGGGCTGTTCGGGGGCAGGGGCGGCGGCACAGAGGATCTGGCGACGACGGCCATCGGCGCCGAGCAGGCGGAGCGCGGCGTCGGCGTCGTGGATCTTTTAGTGCTTTGCGGGTTGGCGCCCTCGCGCAGCGAGGCGCGGCGCCTGGTCGCGCAGGGCGGGATCGTGGCGGGCGGCAATAAAATATCGTCCGCCGATCATGTTTTTTACAGGGCCGATTTCCCCGACGAGGGGCTGCTGATGCAAAAAGGCAAAAAGACTTATCATAAGGTTATAGTCAGTTAACCATCAAAATGACAAAATTGGCACATTATTTCATAATAAATAAACAGGAATAATGGCTTTAGCGGCGAGTTATGCACATCGAAAAGGCTTGAAACGTGGGTAATCCACAATGTTTTGCACATTATCAACATTTCATTTGCGTTTAATTTGCCAATATATATGATTTAAAATGCGGTCAGCGGACGTGAAATTATAGATTCGGAAGGGCATAAAATAAAGTGCGGCAAAAAAATTATACCAGGGTACTTGCAATGGTTATTGCGATATGCATGCTGGCCGGCGTGATGGTCGGCATCTTTGTCGTGATACCGCTGCTGGTCCCGTTCCTGCTTGCGGCGGGCGTCGCAGCGTTTTTATTATACCGGTACAAACGTGGGAAGCGCGGCTGATTGCCAATTTTTCATTATAAGTTGCTGATTATTGTAATTAATACATAAATAGGTAAATGGTGGTTTTGTATGGCGGAGATATCGAAAGGCGGGCGCAGCGTCGGCGTGGCCATAATGGGGTACGGGGTGGTTGGCAAGGGCGTGGCCCATGCGATAAGGAGCAACCGAGCGCAAATAATGAAAAGGGCGGGCTTTGCCATTGAGCTTTTGCACGTCCTGGATATATTGGATTTCCCGGACAGCCCCGACGCCGCTATTATGACGCGAGACATAGACGATATATTGAACGACGGGGATGTGCGCGTGGTCGTGGAGACCATGGGCGGGATCAAAGCGGCGTATGCGTTCTCGCAGCAGGCCCTGGCGCGGCAAAAGCACGTCGTCACATCCAACAAGGAGCTCGTTGCAGAATACGGCCCGGAGCTTTTGGCGCTGGCCGACAAGAATGGCGTCAGCTACCGCTTCGATGCCAGCGTAGGGGGCGGGATACCTGCCATCGTCCCGTTGAGGGAATGCCTGGCCGCGAACAACATGCGCGAAATCACCGGCATATTGAATGGAACCACTAACTATATGCTCACATATATGCGCACCCAGGGCGCGCGGTTTGCGGAAACATTAAAAATGGCGCAGGAAGAGGGCTATGCCGAGAAGGACCCCACTGCGGACATCGAGGGCGCCGACGCATGTAGGAAATTGGCCATATTGTCTTCGATTGCGTGGGACGCCTTTTTGGATTGGAAGAGCATCCACACGGAGGGCATTGCGAACGTGGCGCCGGAGGACATTGACCGGGCGGCCGATTTCGGCTGCGCGCTAAAGCTTATCGCGCGCGCCTGCCGCCGGGAGGACGGGGCGATTGAGGCGTGCGTGCTGCCCGCCATGATTGATAAACGCAGCCCGCTTGCCTGTGTGGACGGCGTGAACAACGGCATTTTGGCGAGCGGCGACCTCACGGGCGACGTGATGCTGTTCGGCCGCGGCGCCGGCATGCTGCCCACGGGCAGCGCCGTCGTTTCAGACGTTATCAAGGCCGCCGGAAATGACGCCGGGGCTGCCGTTTGTCTCGGAGCCGGGGCGAACCCGAAATGGGACAGGGGCGCCGCATCTGTCGCGGCCGACTTTAGCAACTATGTACATGGCTTTTACGCCCGCGTGGAGACGCCCGACCCGGATGCCTATATAAATAGATTGTTTAGGGAGTTTCCGGAGGCGCGCATATTGCCCCCAATATACGATTCGCGCGGGGGCGCCGCCGCCGTTGCCGCAGCCACCTCTGCCGCTGACGCAGCCACAAAAACCAACGCCGACGGCAAAAGTTCCTGCGCCTTTACCATACCCCTTGCGACGGAAGGCGAATTTTCCGAAAAGCTCGGGCGCGTCAACGACAGCGTCAAAGGCTCCGCGACATGTTTTGTCGCCAGGTTTTTCGATACACGAAACAGCGAATGATGAAAGGATGGCCGCACAGTGTTTAAACTCATTGTCCTTGGCAACAACGGGCCGTATCCCGCGAAAAACGGCGCCTGTTCCGGGTACCTTTTGCAACATGAAGATACCAACATACTGCTCGATTTGGGCAGCGGCTCGCTTTCTAACCTTATATCGGTGCTCTCGTCCGAGTTGGAGAGTATCGACGCTATCATACTGACGCATCTTCATTCCGATCATATATCCGACATATCGGTTTTGCGTTATGCGATCTTCCGCACTGGCAACGCAGTGGACAAAGACGGGCGGGCCCTTAAGATTCCGCTGTATTGCCCGCCCGCGCCCGCGCAGGAATATGAGGCGCTATGTTCGTATGCGCAGTTTGACGTGCAGCCGATCACGGACGGCCTTGTTTTGGGAATAGGCGGCCTGACGCTGCGCTTCGCCCCAATGCGGCATCCATATCCCGTCTACGCCGTGTCCGCCTCAACGGGCGGC
>Ga0099364_10010730_pt1 | contig 12571 bp, 10 predicted proteins | sample TergutTh196P3_FD_73070 | JGI IMG/M metagenome (GOLD analysis project Ga0099364, IMG submission 73070) | Microcerotermes parvus P3 segment gut microbial communities from Pointe-Noire, Republic of the Congo - Th196 P3 | ecosystem: Host-associated > Arthropoda: Insects > Digestive system > Gut ... | reverse complement strand
ACAGGTTTGGTTTTCGCCAAGATGCGTGCCGCCCATGCAGGGTGGTAAATGTAGTGAGGCTCAAAAGGAGTATTTGTATTAGCATCGTTCAAGCACGGCTGGCGATCGCTCCAATCACACTTGAAACGATCATTATCCTCAAGCTTGTAGGCGACTTCTTCAAATCGCTGTTGAAACTGTCCAAAAGAAATGCTTGTTTTTTTTAATTTTCTTGTTTGGTACCATCTGGCGATGCCGTACGGCATAATATCTCTGATGATATGCTTGAGCTTCTGGGAGGTTTTCATAAGAATTAGAGCCCTTAGATATTTTTCAGCCGGGCAAAAGAACTGCTGATTTTGCGCCATATGCAGGACCATGCCATGCGCAGGCAAGACAGCCCGTGCCCATGCTTCAGGTAGAATGTCTCCTGTTTTCGCAAATCATCAAGTTCGATGGGATATGGGTAGTATTCTCGAGCCCACGGCGAATAAGGGCGAATTTTCTCCGCGTATGCCGTAAACTTGGCGCGTTCTTCAGCGCGTTCCACCGCGGATAGCATTCTCCACATAGAAAAATTATGCCAGGCGGGTATGCTGAGCACATAGAAAAGGCAAGCGCACTGCACACGGCCCGCGTCAAGAAAGATATCCAGAATGTCCGAGCAGTGGCCAAGGTACGACAGCCAGGTTTGTGTATCACGGATTTTGGCTTTTTCCAAAATCCGGTAATGATATACTGTATGGGGAAGAATTGCGATGCGCTCGGCAGCACACAGAACTCGGGCAAGGAAAACCGGGTCCTGTCCTCGGCGAAAGTCCGGGTACCGGATGTCTTTTTCAGCAAGAAGCGATGTAGCAATCAGAAATTTTGGGTGATATAGCGGCCACCAGAGAGAGGGATGGTCAAGCTCACGCACCAGGGCTTCTTCCTTGATGGAAAGCGCCAGATGAATGCCGTCAAGCGGCTTGTAGCACCGCAACGCACTGTCCATGGGAGCGATATTGCCGCATGCCACATCAGCCTGATGCTTTTCCGCGTGCTCAAACAACACCTGAAAGGCATACGGGGGATATGCGTCATCGGCATCGCAAAACAGGCAATACTTGCCCGTTGCTTTCTTGATGCCGAAATTCCGCGCCGGACCAGCACCGCAGTTCTGTTCCAGGCGATATGCCGAAAATCTGGAATCTTTTCGCGAGATATCGGAAAGAATCGTCCATGAAGCGTCTGTCGAAGCGTCATCAACCAGAATCACCTCGAAACTTTGAAAGGTCTGAGTAAGAATGCTCTCAAGGCATTCCTGAAGATAGGCCGCGCTGTTGAATACAGGCACAATAACGCTAATATCGGGCATGGCGACTCCTATCGCAGCATCTTCAACAGACGCAAGGCTTTGCGTGTTACTCTGTATGGCAAAGAAACTGTAATGTCTTTTTTTAAGCGCGCCCATGCCGATAACAAACGTCTGCTGCGGACAGTAATATCATCTTTTTTCAGGTAATGTGAAGCATCCACAATGGTGCAATGCCGGACGCCATCTACCTGCCTCAGGGCTAGGTTCTGAGCCGATTCAGGCGCGCCAATCCAGCGATCACCTGTCCCCCCCGGCACATGGGTGTAATCATGGTTCTGATGCAGGACCACAATTCTTTCCGTAGCGTCAACCACGGGAATTTTCCGGCGTAAGGTTTTAGCTATCAGCCAGTTGTCCCAGCCCGGACGTCCTACACGGAATGGCAGCATATAATCGACCATTCCCTTGGGAAAAAGAAAATAATCCGACCCGTCAGGAGGATGCAGAACGCCCCGCGTCTGGCGAATTACCTCCAAAACGGAAAAATCTTGCGAAAAATCAAGCTTTTCACCGACATCTACGTCCCAGCGACAACCGGTCATAAGAAAGCGCGGCAGTTGGCGAGCAACAGATTCCGCGACACCGGCAAAATCTCGCGGCAAGAGGATATCTCCATTGATGTAACAGACAAGAGCTGTTTTTGCATGAACTTGGGCCTTATTGAACACATCGTCTAAAACCGGTGTGCCGTATTCTGAAAGAGAAATATCCGCAATCTGCTCAAAACCATACTCTTCTGTCGCCTCAGCCACGCCATCGTCATTACCGAGCAAAATCGCGGTAACTCCGGGAACATGGCTCCAATTATTCAAGGCATTGTGCTGGATAATGGCATTATGACCACGAAAAGGTTTAAGAGAGCAAAAAAGAGTTATGATATTATTTGTCATTATTTCTTCCGGCATCTTCTTACGAAATTTCTAATCTCATTGATTCTGCTGACAATTTTACTTGCCAGCCTGTAAAATACAGCCAATGGTATATCCAAGACACGGATGATAATTTGCGCGGGAGTATATGTATATGCAGCCCAAGCTACATATTGGGCTTTATAATTCGGCATTGCTCTGTGCTTTTTTCTTTCCAGTTTGTAAAAAGCCGGCGTCTGAATGCTCAGAGGTACATCGCGAGGGGAAAACGGGCGGTAAAAAACGGGATTGAATCGCGCCAACGCTTCTGCATATACACCTTCATAGCGAGAGGCCATTAGATCAAGATTGAATCTTTTTTCCGCACCAAGCCGGGCTGCATGCGCCATCACGTTTCGACGGTCTGCGTCCTTCAAAATCGTCGTTGCGGCCTCAATCAGTGCGCCTACATCTCCCGTCGGCACCAGAATACCGTCTATGCCGTTACGAACAACATCAGTAACTCCCCCTGTGGCAAAGCCAACCACAGGCGTCCCGCAACAGAGGGATTCACATGCGGCCAGTGAAAAAGAATCGGCAAGAGTTGGATACAGAAAAAGATCAAGGCAGGAATATAGCTCCGCAAGTTGAGCAGGGTCTGCCTTATAGGAGATATTGATTATGTTGGGCAGTGAAGCTGTTGTCCCTTCAGCGCCGCCGATATTGAGAAAGATTAACGAAGTAAAGCGTTCCGTGAGCGCCTTGACCGCCTCCAGCGCGTATTTGCCGCCTTTCCAAAAATTTTCCAATGCCCCCTCATCTGCGGAACCGCCAATAATCAGCGCATCTGGGGGCAGATTAAACTTTAGGCGGCTTTGCAGCCTGTCGCGCGGCCTAAATATCTCCGTGTCCGCCGCGTTCGCGATGAGCGAAACAGGGCGGTTACGCAGTATACTCTTTTCGACCTTCTTCAGCATCCAGGTGGAAGGAACAACTATCCACAACTGCGAATGTTCGTAAATTTTCTTTTTGTCAGCCCATAGACGCGCTGTTTTGTCTTTGCGAATTGCCGGATACACGGTCAAATCCGGGCACGAAGCGCAACCTTGTGTCCATTGCCATTTTTCACACTCAAAAGCGTGGGCGCAGTGCCCAGTCAAAGCCTGCATATCGCGTAGCGTCCAAACTATGGGCTTTATATGGGACAGGCCTGATAGCGACCATGGATTAAAATAGCCTCCGTGCAGGTTCTGCAGATGTATAAGATCGGCCTCTATAAAAGCTGGGTTCTGAAAAAGCAAGTGGCTCCCCTGATAGGCGTAATCCAGCAGGCCTGATCTTTCGCAATACCTGCGCAAGCCTTCAAGCGGCAAGGAAGGGAAAAGGCTGTATCCTTTTCTGGTCGCCGGGATCCGTGGTCCGGTTAAAACCTTGGTCCGGTAACCTCTTTTTTCCAGTGAAGCGCGCAAACGTTCAGTCGAGGCCGCCGCTCCGCCTGTGCCGCTATGGGTATTGATGTAGGTGATTGAATGCAGCCTTTTGGTTCTCACAGGCCGTTCCGACTTGAGCATGACCGGGCCGGCCTTGACCCGCGATAGCCGCTGCGCAAGCTCAACCTGTTCGTATTTCAGCTTACCGTTAATACCGGACGCCAACCATTTGATAAATGATTCCTGATTCCAGTTGCGGACCAAATAGCGGGGAATATCGGCGGGCAATGTTGCCTTGGAAACATCACCGCACATCCCGGCTATACCATACAGGCTTTTTTCTTTTATTATGGCTCGCGTGACATCATTGTAATCGTCTGTGCCACCAAACGGATACGCAAGCATGGCTATAGGGTGGCCGACTATTTTTTCCAGCTCGCGGCAGGATGTTTCAATTTCGTTGCGTTGCTCTTCTTCAGTTAATAGCGATAAACGCATGTGGCTTTCGCAGTGCGCGCCTATGGCCGCAAAAGGAGAGGCGGCCAACCGTCTGACTTCGTCTGCACGCATCATTCTGTGATGGGCTGTATGATCTGTGGGAAGCCCAGCCCATTCAAGTATCTGGGCCATCGCTGCTGTGACTTCATCAGTATAAGAGTGATATTTTAAGTGGATACGTACTGTATCATGCGCGGCGAGTCGTTCATCGGGCGTCGCTGTCGGCAAAACTCCATTCCAGAAGGGAGCAAAAAAGGTTGCCGGAAGTTCGCGGCCTGTAAGAAAAACATCTTCAAAAACGCCCCCCCAAAAACCTTGTTCAGAATCTATCAGGCCGGTAGTTATGAAGAACGTGGCGTGCAGTTGATGCTTTTCAAGAATAGGAAGTGCATTGTAAAGATTGTCGGCATATCCGTCGTCAAATGTAATGGCGATCGTGTGGGGCAACAACTGCTCTCTGGTGATTTCTTCAAGCAATGTTGCGAGCGGCACAACGCGATATTTTGATTTAAGATATGTCAGATGCGCGTCAAAATATTCCGGTGACACCGCCAGGAGTTGGTTATCAACTTCTGGTTTGGTGATTTGATGGTACAGAAAAATTGTCGGCTGATTGTTCAAAAAAATTCCTCTAAAATTTTTTTTATCGCTCTGGCAAATGACTGACTGATTCTTTTAATCTTTATCCAATAATAATGTAAACAAACCGTTATATTTTCCCTAATAGAGAGCCTTTCTTCAATTTTTATCCCGGGATCAATATATAGATATGTAGAGCAGTTACATGTAAAGTTTGTATCAGGAAAAAATTCTTGAATCAATTTTTTGTGTTGTATATTGCTTACATTGTAGATCTCTATAATATTTTCAGGTATCTTAAGGCTACAAATTTTAGAAGAAAAATATAATTCTTTGATCTCGCTTAGTACGCCATAATCTTGCTCATAGCGAAGTTTGTCAAAGAGATAATTTAAAGTAAATAGTACATTGAATTTTCGATTTTCTTTGGCATTTTTTGAGCTTTTCCATTTACTTAGTTTCATCTGTGGATATGTACAGTATGCACATGCAGTAAAGATATCATTAGATATCCATTCATGTAAGCCTTCAGTACCATTGTTTAAATCAAAGCAAGCATCGCTAAAAATATTTTCAGAAATATTTGGGAATCGATTTGCATAATCTCTGAATGCGACTGGTGAACATTTTATAATATATCCGGTATTTAAAAGCACTGTACATTTAGATTCTTCACATGCTTCCGTGATATTATTTTTCTCAGGTACAAATTTCCAATCAATATGAAAATTTTTGTCCCACACATTAATTTTTTGTTGTGGATTTAGCGCACACAAAAAGTCTACATAATTTTCAAATTGTTTACGCCCACCAAGTTTGGATGTAATGTTTGGATAGTTGGAAACGGCAAAATGTTCAAAAGAAGCAATAAAATTTCTATAAAGCTTTAGCGCCTTCTTGTTTGCCCAAGCGAAATTTGTGGTTATCATGAGTCGCTGTTCAGAGTAGCGAAACCTAATTTTTGCAGTAAAATCGACTATATTTCTGTGAAGGAACGGCTCTCCCTTTGTAAGACTCAAGGAAGCTATTGAAATTCCCTCATTTTTTAAAAGATCAAGATATGGAAAATAATCCTCAACGGAAAAATCTTCCTGAGGCATAAAGGGAGAATTAGTTGTGCAATTCAAACATGAGTTGTTGCAATGAGAAACTGTGGGTATTATTAATTGATTTATTGCTATAGCTTGCTTCATAAGTATTTCCTTATCCGCGAAGCGATAATTATTTGGTAGTCTGGATCAGTATATTCTAATATATTTCTATGGTAACGCTCCGCATGAATACCATCCATAAGCCCCTTGACAACGGCAACATTACCATATGTTCTGATTGTAAACGCAGCATCCGGGCACACAGCCTTAATCAAGAATGCGCAAGACAGATCAGTTAGTCGCCAAAATTCACCCCATCGTTCCATGTCGTAGCGGGAGATCTGAGATATACCTGAGCAAGTTACTAACAGCACGCCTCCTGGCTTTAAGGCATTGTAGGCATGCCGCAACGCCTCACGGATTTCAAAAATTAACTGGATGGTCTGTGTAAGAATAAAACAATCATAACGGTTTTGTGGAATGTTATACCCTGTGGAAAGGTCACCGATAATTGTAGCATATTTGTTCTCTTCGGGGATAAAATGCAAAACATCCAGCGTTTGAATTTTTTCAGAGTAACGTTGTGCATAAGTTGGTATTCCAACTTCCAATACATCGCCTTTTATATCTTCTTTGTGCTGTTCAATAAACGAATCTATATAATAACGAGATATGCTTTTCCCTTTATCAAGGCCGAAAACGCGACTTTTGGGAGTCATTCTTTGTGATATAAAAAAAGTACCAAATTTATCCAAAAAAAATGATACTATTTTCTTGGAATACATAACAGTTTTTCTTATTAAAATAATATAGTTAATCATGTTTAGCTCCTATTCAAATTCATTTATAATATTTTTAAATGCATTATTTTGCCTAGAAATAAATAAAATATCCAAATAAGAAACTCCATTGCTTTTCTGAATGAATCGTAGATTTTCGATAGCGCTAAACAGCATCATCAAATCTACAGACACTTAGATATTCACCAGTGTTGGCATAACATACCGCCGCTGTATAGCCTTGATTTACCAGCAAGCGCACTGCTGGGTCAGGCGAGGAATCAGCATGTTCTTCAAATTCCATGAAAATTAAAGGTCTGGATGAATTGAGGACTGCCTCCCCCCTGAAAGAATTTCAAATTCATGTCCGTCAGTATCAATCTTTACAATATCAACATGCTCGAGCTTTCCCCATACGTCCATGCAGATATTATCTAAAACGGTAGTATATATTTTAAAATCTTTTTTATAATGGTATTATTTATTCCAATTAGTGATAATATTTATAATATAGTTGCGAACCCTATCTTCGCATTTTCCATCGAGCATGCCGTATTTCATGGAGCTTTTTGTGGCCGATTGGCGTATTTTTTCATATTCAATATCATCTTTTAAGATACTTTCCAATTTTTCATAAAATTGTTCAGCATTTTGTTTTTCAAAGTATAGGCCTCCCTCCCCGGTAAAGCCTAAACGCCCCAAAAGACCTATGCTGAGAGTAGGAATTCCCAGTTGAGCAGTCCATTGGCAAGTGCTGCTGTCGCAGGAAACATAAAAATCCACCAAGGGCAAAACGTCCACGGTTTTTTCTGGGGAGACGATAAACCCGGCTCGCTCGCAAGGTTCTATAAAATGTTTAGCCAGTCCGGGGTGCGGGCAAAAAATTACATTCCACCCGATATTTCCGGCGAATTGCGCAACACGCAACAGTCGCTCCAAATGCTCCTCTGGATAAGATTGCAAATCGAAGGCAATGGTTCGGGTGTAAATGAAACCATAGCGTTCAAAAAACATGGGCAGCAACAGGCCGCGATCTTGCTGCCGACGCATAAGTCTGTCAGAGGAAATGTCGCCGGTTATTGGCCAATTCTCAGGCACCGGGCCGTATTCTTCCAGTATCTCTTTATCCTCTACTGAAAACAGGCAGCCGCCAGTGAATCTCGCGCGCAAATCCTCCAAAGTTTGTCCAGGTTTTGCTCCGCAGGCCAAAATGGACAGTAAAAAAAAAGGAGTTGCCGGGTATATTCTTTCTCCACTGTCTTCGTGAGCCCATTGAGGAGCAAGCCAATCAAGAAGTCTTCTTTCCAGTGTTCCCCGGAATTGATACTTTTCATTCCGAGGGAGTAGAAAAGATAGGCTTAGGGCGCCATAATTTGGAAGCGCAATCACTGGCAATTTAGTTTTCGGAAAATATATTAATTCCCATGAGAAATATGGAATACCTGGCATAATGACTGCGACAGCAGATAATTTTCTGATGTTGTATTCTATGTTTTTATGCATTTCCCGAAGAAGATTCCGTTGTCGCCATAGATACGATGAGCGCCATAAAATATAATAAAAAGGATTGGCAAGATGGCCAAGAATCAATCTCAGCCAGGTATTATAATAAATTATCGTTTTGATAAGCCGTTTTATGCCTTTGCCAGAAGGAGTCATTACAGATAGTCGCTTGGAGGGAGGATAAGGAGCCTCATAACGTAAGTGCGTACATTGTTCGATAGATACAGGATGGATATAATAATTTGTATTATCAAAAACTGACGACAAAACTTCACTAAATCCATGCTGCGATGGATTTGCAATAAGAAGAAGTATGCATTTTTTATTGTTCATATGCAATTTTCGTCAATTATATGGCCACTCCGCGCAATCTGCCAGCGTGGAAAGCTGAGACGCAGTTTCACAAAATACAACAGACTCCTCACAACGATACATCATCATGTTGTTCTGAATCCGCGAAATGAAGAATCTTTGTTCACATACAAATCATACAATTCTCGTTCTATATTGCTTTGCTGTCGTTTATTGTAGTTTTCAAGAAGTTTTTTGTTTGCGTCCATAAGTGCTCCATAAAATTCATAATCACTCAATTCTGTGAAGTTGACGGTCATAAGGTCCGAATTTAGATGCTTATTTTCATAAAAGTCTTCCCCCCCCCCGAGCAAACCCATTTCTATAGCTTTATAGTAAAGCTCTGAACCCGGATATGGCGTTACTGGCCGGATTGTACGACGCTGACTGCCATCGTCATAACGCAGAAGAAATTCAACCCCTCTGGTAAGGGTACGCCTGTTTTCGCCGATATTTCCGAAAATTATATTGAATCCTGGGCTGATACCGGCCGCAAGAGTGGCTTCTATCCCTTTGTGAATCTGCTTTATCGTCAAATTTTTATGCATACTATTCAATATTTCATCATCCATACACTCAATGCCGTAATTGATAAAAACGCACCCGCTTCTCTTCATCAGTTTCAGCACTTCAGGCTTGGCGTAATTCAACCTTCCGTTGCAGAACCATTTAAATTGCAGATCAGAGCGCAGAAAATCCTCGCAGAGAGATACGGTTCTCTGCTCACTGGACATCAGTAGTTCATCGTAAAAAGCGATGTAATTGATACCGTACTCTCTATCGAGCAAGCGTATTTCTTCTATGATCATTCCATTACTTCGAGGTCTGAATCCCGGATCCATACGGTAACAAAAGTTACACTTGAACGGGCATCCACGGCCTGAAATAATGCATCCGACAAAGTCCGTCCTTGTTGAATGCGGCAAACGCACCAATCGATAAACGTCCATGGGAAAACGGTGATATGCCGGGAATGGCAGTGCGTCAATGTTTATAATGAGAGGCCGGCGTTCGTTCACATGAACGGTATTGCCGTCACGCCAGGCAATTCCCCTAACGCTGGAAAGAGAGCGTTTGTCAGCCAGCGCATTGAGAAGATCCAATAAAGTCTCTTCACCTTCGCCGATACAAATTGCGTCAGCCTGCGTTTTTTTGAGAAAGTAATCCGGCTCAGGCGAAGGGCCATGTCCGCCAAGACAAAAAAAAGGCCGATTCTTTGAGGCGTTTACAGCGGCGGAAATGGCAAGGGCTTTTTTATACTGCCAATAACCGCCGATGAAAGAAAGCCCCAAAAAATCATATTGTTCCTTATTCAAAAATTCAAGAAGGTGCGTTTCAGGGTAATGATGGATATCCTGATGATAGACATCTACCGTGTGCCCATATTTTTCCAAAACCGCCACAAGATAGGCTATGCCTATGGGGAATTCATTAATATACATTTCGTTATCATAGACAACAAACAGGACTCTCATAATAAACATACCTTTATGAAATACACCCAGCGCACAAATATGGTATTAGGGCACATCTAAAAATCAGTTCAGCAGGCTAAACCTCTATAGCACAAGTCTTTCTGTGGGGTATCTTTCAGGAGTTTTTCTAGGAATTTTTGCTGTTCAGTTTTTTGTAGTGATTTTTTATAATTGTTGTTATAATGATCACGATCTGCATGGATAGTTTTCAAATATCTATCAGGTATCACAGTTTCACCTCAAGATGTGTTTTTCGCAACTGGTTTTCTCGCCATTCACGGCTCCGGAAGGCGTTAATTTTCAAAATTTCTGGATGTTCAGCCAGGTAAGGCAGAATGGCGCGGAGCGGAACATTATTATCTTTATTGCCAAACAGATCGAATATTTTAGCAAAAAAATTAAAATCCTCAATATAGTCGAGAGTAAGCCGGGCTTCAGGTAGAATAAAAACGGGATCAACCGGTAATTCCCCGCAAGCAAACAGGCCAGTATCCTCAAAATATGTCCACATCATTTCCGTATCTTCGGTAGCTTTTATTGAGCAGACTTTCCCCAAGGCAGAAACTCTTAATGCATAGGTAAAGGCTCCTATCGCCAGGCCATCTGGAGCTTTGACAAAGTCCAGATTGTTTTTTTCAATGAAATCAAAGCTGCTGTCGATCAATTCCGGTTCACAAAGCAGATCGTCGCCGTCAAAGGTCGCAATAATGTCTACTCCAAATTCTTTGGCAGCGCAATGCCAGCGGTCAAGCTTATCCTCAACGCTCCCGCGAAAATATAGTATGCCGCTGTTTTTTGCGATACTAACCAACGGGTTGTCTACTATACGCGTAGTCGTACACAAAACAATACAGTCAGCTTTTTTTACCTGCTTGGCGCGTAGAATAGCCATCTCTATGACAGGTCGCCCCAGTAACGGTTTCAGCGCCTTGGCGGGCAATCTGCTGGAATCGATCCGTACGGATATGAAAACGGCTTTTTTCACAGCTACCCTCTCAGCTTTCTTCTGGCTTCAAGCTCAGCCCCGATAACAACCTTCTGCCCGTCTCCCATTGTGGAAAGTGCGCTCGCCACACGGTTACGCAACTTGAACATGCCGTCCGGTTCTAGGCTGGAGGCTTGATCAGATCCCCACAGATTGTGATCGGTGGTCACATGGCGTTCAATAACTAGCGCCCCCAATGCTGTCGCAACAACAGACGGCTCAAGATCGTACTCATGGCCGCTGTAGCCCGTGATACATCCATAACGTTGCCGCAGTGTTTCGATGAGCCTGAGATTCAATTCATCGTGCTTTGCAGGATAAGAGGAGTTGGTATGAAATAAAACATACTCTGACGTATATTTTTCAACGATCTCGACTGCAGTATCCACCTCTTCCAGTGTGCTCATGCCTGAAGAGAAGAATATCGGCTTCCCGCTTTTGGCACACTCGGCCATAATTTCAGTATCGGTAATTTTTGCAGATGGAACCTTGATGAAGGGCACATCATAATTGAGGATAAAATCAAGGGCATTGATGTCCCAGACTGAAGCAGTCCAGTGCAGAGGCTTTTCGCGACAATATTTGTCAATGTAGTCATACTGTTTTTTTTCAAATTCAAGCCGGTAACGATAGTCCAAATATGTCATCTCGCCCCAAGGCGTTTTACGCATCACATTTTTTTGATGCTCAGGGACGCAAATGTCCGGGGTACGTTTTTGAAATTTGGCACAACTCCAGCCTGTTACGAAAGTCGCATCAAGGAGCTTTTTGGCAATTTGCATATCGCCATTATGATTGATGCCTATTTCTGCGATAAAGTATACGGGATGCCCTTGCCCGATAGTTACATCGCCAACCTTTATTGTTTTCATTTCAGGTTCTCCCAACCAGCGCCATGTCACAGCGTTGAGTGCACTTAATTGTGTCGTTCAAAATGATATGATCTCTTCTGAGATGAGCGTAAGCTGAGCTGTTCCAGATATCCCGCAAAGAAGTTTTCTTTGCATCCCCCAAGATAATTTCGTTATTGAAATCTTCCATACACATGGCCACGGCTCCATCAGATTTGATAGTCATAGACATCCAAGGATGTTTGCATTCTTCATTCCAGTGGATAGATTTCGTAGGATGAAAATTTTTTCGATACCATTGCTGGTCTTCGCTTTTAAGATAGATATAAACATTCTTTCCAGCGAACGCATGACGCAATCGTTCAAAATCTTCAGTCTGAATATCTCTATTTAAGTCGATCATGGTTATTATTATAACAGTATCTAATTTGTGTACTTCTTTATAATTCAGCACTTTCAATATATTGGCATAGCTTTTTGAAAAATTGGATGCCCTCCCGCGGATTTTTTTGTGTTCCTTGTCGTCAACACTTTCCAGAGAATACTTGACGTAATTAAGACCGCTATCCAGTATTTTATATGTTTTTTCAAGATCAATATTAGCAGGATTGCAGCTGAAATAAGACTTGAATCCTTTATTGTATAGTCTCTTTACATGGATACACATATTTATATCAAGTAAAGGATCGCCGTATCCATGCAGTTGGATTACTTGAGGGATGATATACAAGAAGAAATGATTTTCACTCATATCATACTCATGGATGCCGTATGTCTTAACGATAAATGCTTTCCAAGCGCTCCACTCTTCGGTTGTGAAAGGGCGCAATTGCTCAGCTAATTGG
>Ga0099364_10010729_pt1 | contig 12571 bp, 6 predicted proteins | sample TergutTh196P3_FD_73070 | JGI IMG/M metagenome (GOLD analysis project Ga0099364, IMG submission 73070) | Microcerotermes parvus P3 segment gut microbial communities from Pointe-Noire, Republic of the Congo - Th196 P3 | ecosystem: Host-associated > Arthropoda: Insects > Digestive system > Gut ... | reverse complement strand
TCGAACATGCCGGCCTTGGAAATGTTTCTAGCCTCGAATATGAATTCGTCCGAAATCCTATGCTCTTTACGCGGGTAGATTTGCGTTATCTCGCGCCCCACCATCATCGATACCATCCGGTCCTTGGTGATATCCCCTATGTCAAGGGTGTCGACGATGGCGGCATCGCGCAGCACGCTTACCCTGTCCGCTATTTTGAATATCTCGTCAAGCTTGTGACTGATATAGATTACGGAAACACCTTCGGCCTTTAGCCTTCCGATCGTGTCGAAGAGAGGCTCCACTTCTTTTTCCTCCAGAGCCGAGGTGGGCTCGTCCATTATGATTATGTCGGCGTTGTAGGAAACCGCCCGGATAATTTCCAGCATCTGAATTTCGGCCACGCTCAGGTCTCCGACCATTTTATTTACGTCGAGTTTTTGTCCGAACTGGGCCAGCAATGCCGTCGTCTTTTTCTTCATACCGGCGCGATCGATTACTTTCAGGAAAGTGAACGTATCCTCTCTGCCTATCCATACATTCTCCCAAACCGTCATCTTAGGCAGCGACATCAGCTCTTGATGGATCATGGAGATTCCGCTTCTCAGAGCCTTCGACGGGTTATCAAACCACGCGTCCTCTCCCTTGAAGCTGATAGATCCCGAATCAGGCTGATAGATGCCTGAAAGTATCTTCATCAAGGTTGACTTCCCAGCGCCGTTTTCTCCGACAAGCGCATGGACCTCTCCCGGGTACAGGTCGAAAGACACATCGTCAAGCGCCTTTACTCCCGGAAAGTTTTTATTTATTTTGTTCATTCGCAGAATGGGTTCACGCATGCGCCATCCCTTTGTCAGGCCCTCGCACCCTCATCAATAATATCGTTCAGCTTCTTCCTATAGTAATTAAATTCGCTGAAATGCACATCGGGAGGCGTGAAATGATCCATATAAGGGATGTATCCTCCCATCTTCAGCATTGCTTTCACTTTTTCGAGCTGAATGTCTATTTGCTCCCTGCCCTCGGCAATAAGCGACTTTGATATACCCCCCATAAGCGCGAGGCCTGGAAAGTCCTTCCGCACTTTGAGCACATCCATGCCGCAGTTGACTTCGAAGGGATACATACCGGTCGCTCCGCATTCGATAAAAAACGGTATGATTTTATTGCAGTCGCCGTCCGTGTCGACGAGGACGACCTTTACGCCCCTCCCTTTGACGAACTCGACAAGACGCTTATAGTATGGGAGCATAAATTCGCGCATCGTCGCCTCGGAGAGCATTGACCCGGAGCCGAACGAAATGTCCTCCCAAATTTGGATAAGGTCTATCTCCACATCGGCCAGCACTTCCTCGAACACCGATATCCAAAGGTTCGTGAATGTGTCGAGTATGTCGTGAACAAGCGCCGGGTCGTCATAATACATATAGAACAAATTGTCGTAGCCTATCAGGTGCGCCGGAGTGCCGAAAAAACCCATAGGGTAACCGCCCAGGCCAAGCGGATACGTCCTGCTTTTGTATTCCGTCACTTGCTCACTCCAGTCAGCAGGCAATCGTTCGCGGATCCTGTCGGTGTTTATACGCTCTTTTTTCAGTTTCTCCCAGCTTTTTCTATCTTTGATGGGCCACTCCCATCCCGCCGCCATCGTGGCGGACTCTTTCAAAAACAGCCGGGTTACGCCGTCCAGGTCTAAGTATTTCAATTTGTCGTCGTCCTCTTCCAAAACCTCGACGTCGAACATGGGATGAAAGAACAGATTCAGGTCGACAAGCTGCTGGGTGTGATCCATGCAAAAGTGCGCGCGCACGTCTTTATCTTTCGCGAAACCCTGCGTGGGCCAGTAAAGTCCGCCGGCCATGAGGACAAAACCTTTGGGGTATTCACCCGGGGCCACATATTTATTTCGGGTTATCCACGACTTTGTATAGATGGAAGACGACGGCGTGGTGTATTCTGCGGGTATCCGGGCAAAATCTCTTTTCGGCAGACCCTGTCTGTACCAGTTGTTCAACGTCTCGCCCCAATAACCGAACTCCCATTTAAGCGTCGGAACCCGGGGGTTGAAGTTCGCCATTACTTCAAGAAATCGTTCCCGTTCGGTCATATCGCACCTCTCTTCATCAGGTTCATCTAACAAATACCGGCTTTGTTATGATTACCAATCACAACGCCACCATCAATACGCAATGCATGAAGCAACATCTGCGCGTCCGTAATACCGTAATAACTGAGAGAAGGGCATCAAAAAACGTTTTTCTATCCGCATTATATTCACTGTTCATTTTTTGTCAATACCATTTTTTTAATCCGCCGCTTCAAAAATATTCGCTCCCTATACAAAGCATGACATTTGCCGGCTTTGGAAACATAAATGTGTCCGCCGGCAAGACCACGTTTTGAACTCAAGCGTCGTTATTATCCTTTTTTGGAGTTTCAAAAATATCGTTGACTGAGAAACGTTTTCCCGCTATAATTTGCCGCACATAGAGAAAAACATAATTATTATTTTCATTTGAAAGGAAAATTGCTTATGGCAAATAGAGAACTAATTGAAAAAGTGTTTCGGGAGGGCGGCGGTATTTTTCGCATGAACCCTGTGTTCGTCCCCAGACGGTTCGGCAAAGCCGGCCGCAGGTTAAAACTGCACCCGGACGACTATTATGCCTTGGGCATAGAGCGCGGTTCGATCAAGGAGCGGTGGTTCTCTTCGACAATAGCCGCGCAGAACGGGCCTCTGGCAGCGGCTGACGAAGGCATGAGCTACGTGGCCGTATCGTGGGATTCGAACGAGAAATTCTCCCTGAAAGAGGCCGTCGAAACGCTGAGAGAGCGGCTGATCGGAAAAACGCTCATGGATCGATATGGCGGATGGCCGATATACTCCAAATACTTCGATTATTTGAATCCGTTGTTTCATCACCTGCACCCGACATTCGAAGCAGCTGCAAGGGTCGGCAAGCTTGGCAAGCCCGAATCATATTTTTTTCCCAAACAGCTCAATAATTACTCCGGCGAGTTCGACGCCACCTATTTCGGTTTCGATCCGTCCGTCACCCCCGAGGAAGTTAAGGAACGGATCAGGAACTACAAGAAGGGCGATACCCGGATAACGGAGCTGTCCCGCGCTTACCGCGTTGAGCTGGGCACCGGCTGGTACACGCCCCCCGGAGTAATTCACGCGCCCGCTTCATATCTGACTTATGAACCCCAGTGGAACTCTGACGTCAATTCAGTGCAGGAGAATATCGTGTCGGGCGAAATCTATCCGCATGAAATGCTCGTGGAAGAATGCCCCGAGGATAAAAAAGAGGATATCGATTACATTTTCAACCTGCTTGACTGGGAAAAGAATATCGACCCTGACTACCGAAAACGCTATTTCCGGCCGCCGGTCGCGGCTAGCGAGACGGAAGCGTTTATCGAGAAATGGATCTCCTACGGTAACGATTACTTCTCTGCGAAGGAGCTTACGGTATACCCTGGTCAAACAGTGACAACCAAGGACGTCGCGGCCTATGGGTGCATATTCGTGCAGGGGCATGGCAAATTCGGTGTTTTTGACGCCGAAACGCCGACTCTTTTGCGTTTTGGACAACAGAGCGCCGATGAATACTTCGTGTCGGAGGATACGGCAATTAGAGGCGTAACTATCATGAACGCCAGTCGATTCGAGCCGCTGGTGATGCTAAAGCATTTCGGGCCGAACAATCCGGATGCTCCCAAAAGCGCCCCGTGACATATACAACCGAGGCACATTTGTAATCCGCCGTGGCTGGCGAGAAAAGAACGTTAATGGCTGGCATCAAGGACGTTGCCAAGAGGGCGGGCGTATCCATTTCAACCGTGTCGCACGTGTTGAATGGAACCAAGAGCGTGGGCGAAGACTTGGTAAAGCGTGTGAGAATTGCGGCACAAGAGCTGAACTATGAGGTAGACCCGGTAGCGAGGAATATGCGAAAAAAAAATACCCGGACTATCGGCGTTATCACGGCCGATATGTGCGGGTTATTCTATCCATATGTTCTGAGGGGTATTTACGAAGTTGCCTTCGAGCACGGATACAACGTGTCTATTTTCGACACGGGCGCAACCAGGGATACCGGCACGGCGTCTTACGTAAAGGAAAAAGAGGGCATAAGGATGTTTGCCGCGAACAGAGTCGACGGAATTATTTTTTCGTCAATGGTGCATGCGGATATGGAACAGGCATTTACAAATGAAATCAAAGAGATCACGCAGTCAAAGAAAAAAATCGCCCTGGTAAGCATTGAACGGGATTTTTCCCAATTTGGCGTAAGCTCCATATTTTCAGATTCATTCGAGGGAGGGGCAAAGGCTACGGCTTACCTGCTTCAAATCGGATGCAAAAAAATCGGACATATCACAGGTCCCATCAATTTTAAGATCACACAGGACAGAATGAAAGGTTATAAAACCACGATGGAATCGTCGGGACATGCGGTTAATATTGACACGATGGTGGCCAACGGGGATTATACTCATCAGAGCGGATATCTCGGGATGAAAAAGCTGCTGCACACAATGCCGGATATGGACGGCGTGTTTGTTGCCAATGACCAGATGGCTATCGGGGCGTGTATGGCGCTAAAGGAATATAAGAAACGAATCCCAGAGGATATAAAGGTCATCGGCTATGACGACGTATTCGTTTCCAGCGTCGTGGACCCTCCCCTATCTACGATATACGCAAAAAAGCGAAGTTTGGGCGTCGAGGCCGCCAGAGCTCTTATCGAGCAGATCCAGAACGAGGACTATTCCGAAGTCCTGCAACTGAAGCTGGAAACAAGGCTGGTTATTCGAAAATCTACCGAGGCAACGGCGCCGTCGGATTGGATATTATCCGAATGGTGATTACTTCACCGACAACGCCAGCCTGATCCTCTTCATCAAATACATGAAGAATGTCATTGAAACGAAGCTGGCCAGGAAGAACGCCAGCGGCTGGAACCACCAGATGTTTTCAATGGTGAATATGCGCGAGAATATCCACGCGGCGGATATCCTGAACACAATTGATCGCATTATCTGGGTAATGGTTCCGAAGATGGAATAACCCGTGCCCACAAAAAAACCCCCCGTTATCGCTATGAGAATGTTAAACGGGTAGCCCGGAATGGAGGCGCGTATCGACCTGGACGCGAGCGTCATTATTTCCTCCGGGGGCCTGAATATACTCAGGAAGAACTGCGGATTTATGTAAATTATCGCGCCCATCGTACCTACCAGCACAAACGCTATCTTGAGCGCCGATCTGTATCCGCTCATCATGCGCTCCAAGTCCCTTTTCCCGTAGTTGAACGCTATGAACGGCGTGAATGCCGTCGTGACTCCGCTCAGTAAGTTGAACGCGAGTTCTTCTATGCGCAGGCCGACCATCCACGACGCCACGGCGGCATGTCCGAAGGTTGAAAGTATCTTATTCACGCTGCCCATGCCGAGCGCCGTGCTCGCCGTGGACAGACCGACAGGCACGCCTATCCAGAGGATCGGCCTCCAGTATCTGAGCAGCCTGCGGTCAGGCGGCGTCGTGGGGGAAATCATAATGCCGCTCGAATTTCTCATTTTGCGAATCAGATAGTACGACGACGCGATGCGCGATATCCACGTCGCGATCGCCGCTCCCGCTATTCCCCACCTGAACGTGAAAATAAGAATGGGGTCGAGGGCGATATTGATCGCGTTCGCGATTGAGATCGACTTGAAGGGCGTCAGGGTGTCGCCCTGCGCCCGGAAAATAGTGTTCGCCATGTAAGTGAATCCCATAAAGGGAAGCATTAACGGCACCCACATGTTATAAAGCCAGCACAGCCTGAGGAGATCGCTATTGCCGCCCGCGCCTATCGCCCCGAATACCATGTTCGATACGGGAGGGAAAACGAGAGGGAGCGAAAGGGCGCAGGCGGCATACAACAGCCAAAGGCCGCTTTGCGCGATGTGCCTCGCCGAGCGGACGTCGCCATATCCGAGCCGCCTGCCCATCAGGGCGAGCGATCCGTTCGCCACGCAGTCGAGCATGGCGAACACGCACATGTTTATGGGACCGGTGAACGACATTGCCGCCATCGGCATCTCTCCCAGCCACGAAACAAAGACAGTGTCAACAAGATGAAGGAGGGAACTGAATACAAACAACCCTATCGAGGGTATCGACAGTTTCAGCAGCGCCGCCATCGGCGGGTCATTACCGAGATCCGCCTTACCCACGAAGCTCGCCAAAGACTTACGCGGGGGCAAAATTTTCGCGAGCTTGTTAAGGAACCGCTGAATAAATAACCTTCTGCCTCTGACGAATCTGCGCTTTTTCGCCATAAGAAGATTTATCCAGCGATTCCTAAAGAAATCTGCGTCCAATATTTCTACACCCCGCTCCCCTATTGAAGTATAATCTCTGGGCGCGCGTTGGCAAGCGCACAACGTGATTTTTCGGTTATAATTTATGAGGCGTAAGGTTGATTTTTTTAATTCCGCGGCTTCCGCCAAGGGGGGTTATATTTTTGAATTTTCAGGAGTTGATAATGCGGCTTGAAAGTTTCTGGACGAGCCGGGGCTGTATCTTGCAGCAGCCATACGATATCGAGGTCGGAGCCGGCACGATGAACCCGGCGACCACGCTCCGCGTGCTTGGGCCTGAACCGTGGAACGTGGCATATGTAGAGCCGTCGAGGAGACCGACGGACGGACGTTACGGAGAAAACCCGAACAGGCTACAGCATTATTATCAGTATCAGGTGATACTGAAACCGTCGCCCGAGAACATCCAGGATTTGTATCTCGAATCGCTCGCCGCCCTTGGAATAGACCCGGTGGATCACGACATCCGTTTCGTCGAGGACGACTGGGAAAACCCGACCACCGGCGCGTGGGGGCTCGGCTGGGAAGTGTGGCTCGACGGCATGGAGATAACTCAGTTCACGTACTTCCAGCAATTCGGCGGAGTGGATATGCAGGTCGTCCCTGTGGAACTTACATACGGGCTTGAGCGCATCGCGATGTACGTACAGAAGGTCAATAACGTCTACGATCTCCAATGGACGGGCGATATCAAGTACGGGGACGTTCATCACCGCTCGGAAGTGGAAGGTTCAACTTATAATTTCGAACTCGCCGACACCGACATGCTGTTCAAGCTGTTCAATATGTACGAGGCCGAGAGCGCGCGAGTGATATCAAGCGGCATGGTGCTGCCGGCATACGATTACGTCCTCAAATGCTCGCACGCTTTCAACATACTTGACGCGCGCAACGCGATAAGCGTGACGGAGCGCACGGGATACATCGGGCGGGTACGCGCGCTGGCGGGCGCGTGTTGCAGGGCATATCTCGCCCAGCGCGAGAGCATGGGATACCCCCTGCTAGGGAAATTCGGCGAGTCGGTGAACACGGAGGCGGGTGAGCAGAAATGATTAAGCGCGACATACTGTTTGAAATAGGGACGGAGGAAATACCGGCCCGCTTCCTCTCGTGGGTAACCGGCGAATTGGGAAACATCGCCCGCGCCGGCCTGGCCGATCTGCGCTTGAAGTACGCCGACGTCAAGGTAATGGCCACGCCGAGAAGGATCGCGCTGTACATAAGCGATCTCGCCGACCGTCAGGAGGATTTCGAGGAGATAGTTAAGGGACCGCCCAAGACAACCTCACTGGACGCGGATGGCAAATACACGGCCGCCGCCCTGGGTTTCGCCAAAAGCCGCGGCGTCGAGCAATCCGACCTCCGTTTCATAGAAATCAAGGGGATAGAGTACCTGCACGCGGTTATAAAGGTATCAGGACGCGTCACGTCGGAGCTTCTGCCGGACTTCATGCAAAATATACTTAAAAAAATCGTCTTTCCCAAGAACATGTATTGGGAGGAACAGGGAGCGCGCTTCGCCCGTCCAGTGAGATGGATGGTGGCATTAGTCGACAGCGCGATAATTCCCGTCCGGTTCGGCAGTGTGGTCAGCGGAGCGGAGAGCCGGGGGCACCGCTTCATGGGTGATGAGTCAGTGCAGATTCCGACAGCCGGCGAGTATGAGGAGATAATGGAGCGCGAGTATGTCATCGTAGATCACGAGCGCAGAAAGCGAATGATTCGCGAGGGCGTAGCGGCGATTGAACAAGAGATAGGCGGATATGTGGATGACGATCCGGATTTGCTGGAAGAGAACGCCCAGCTGGTCGAGTATCCCGTGCCGTTCCTCGGTTCGTTCGAGAGCGAGTTCCTGGACATACCGGAGGAAGTCCTCATAGCGACGATGAAGAAAAATCAGCGTTACTTCCCGGTACGCGACAAGTTCGGACACCTGCTGCCGTACTTTATAGGCGTGAGCAACAATAAGGCCAGCGACATGAGCGTGGTGCGCGACGGCAATGAGCGCGTGCTCCGAGCCAGACTGCACGACGCCGCGTTTTTCTGGAAGGACGATCTGGAGCAGGGACTCGAATCCCGCCTGCCCCAGCTCGAGAAGATAATTTATCAGGAACAGCTCGGTTCTCTGCGCGCAAAGACCGAACGCGTGCGCGACCTATGCGCCTGGCTTGTAAAGCATTTGAAGGACGAGTCTATCGCGGCGATGGCCGACAGGGCTGCCATTCTCGCCAAAACCGACCTAGTAACCGGAATGGTGTTTGAGTTTCCGGAGGTGCAGGGCGTGATGGGCCGCGAGTACGCCAAACGGGGAGGCGAGGCGTCCGAGGTGGCCGAGGCTTTATTCGAACAGTACCTTCCACGGCATTCCGGCGACAGGATACCGGACGGAAGGATAGGCGCCGTTCTCGGAATATGCGACAGGGCGGACACTATCGTCGCTATTCACAAGGTCGGGCTCTCGCCGACGGGTTCCGCCGACCCTTACGGGCTGCGCAGAGCCTCGCGCGGAATAAATGAGATTCTGTGGGGGCTGGAACTCGATGTGGACTTGAGCGCCCTTCTCTCACGCGCCGCGAAGGGACTCGCCGCGGGACGCGACGTACTGACAACCGCGGCGGACTTCTGCCGCCAGAGGCTGCACAATCAGCTGCGCGAACGCGGCTATGCTCACGGCACGACCAGTCTTGCGGTTGGTTCGATGGGAATGCGTCCGCTCCAGGCTTTGAGGATGCTTCAGGCATTCGAGAAGGTTAGCGGCGAACCGTGGTTCGAGCCGCTCGTGCTTTCAGCGGTGCGTGTGGCGAATATTCTGAACAAGGCTTCGGAGGACGAACTCCGAACGTCTGCGAGCGCCTCCGGTCCTTTCACCACTGATGCCGAGCGGGTATTGAACGAAGCCCTCTCTTCGCAGGTGAAGGCGGTCAAACGCGCACTAAAGGCTCACGACTGGGCGTCGGTCTGCGAGGCTTTATCCGGTTTGAGCGGGGCGATTTCAGGATTTTTCGACAACGTGATGGTTATGGACTCCGATCCCGCTGTACGAGCTTCACGACTCGGGCTGCTGGTCAGATGTAAGGAACTGTTCGACCCGATAGGGGATTTCTCACTTCTAAAGTGAATTAAAAACGGGGCGGCCGTCGGCCGCCCCGGACAGTAATTTCACATAAGCCTCAAGCAGCTCAAGCAAGCCGCCAAGACTAGTAACGCCACCACGATAACAGCAGTTTCATATAAGCCTCAAGCAGGCCGCCGCCCTCCTTGAGTATGATTTTGCCGTCACTGTTACTCGTGAGTGAAACCCTGGCGCAAATCAGGTCGAACGAGTCCCGAAGAACCGTTAAGGTTCCGTATAAGTGCTCGTCAACGTCGCTCATCACGCCTCCGCCTTGAATAACGACCGACTCCATGAGGTTGATCGCCACGTCAAAAAACTTTGGTGAAACGATCCCGCTCATCACGTCTTCACGCGACAGGTAAGGTTTGTGTTCGTCGGACGGGGTGAGCTTCATGCCTAAGCTTTTATCGTTCCCCAGCCCGATCAGGAGCGCCCCGTCATTTTTCGCCAGCACAATATCAGCGGGAAAGCCTGGAATGGGGATCGGCCAGGTCAAAACGTTTTCCCATCCCTGTATCCTCGCATGTTGTCCGCCCATCATATAAGACATTGAGAAAAGTCTGTCCACAACTTCCGGAGCCTCGCTCTCCAGCAGCAGATACGCCGTGGACAGCGAGGAGCCGTCCGCTACACAGGCGATGGACAGAACGCCGCTGTCTATGATTTTCCTTAGGTCTCCCTCGCTGAACATAGGAGCAATCACTTCTCCCACAATAGTGAACAGCAATTCTGCCGGATCGGCCGCCCCTAAGAACAAACAGCGCATGATGAAGCCAACGTCTGCCGAGAGGAAATAGGCGAGATCGCCGTCGCCAAAAATGTTGGCGGTTTCCTGCGTCACCTGCCTGGCTGATGCAAATTCCGGATTCAACTGAAAAATATCGCTGTACGATTCGAAGGAGTGCGTTTCGCCCTCACTAATCCAAGAGCACTCCGACACGCTCCACAGCACGCGTTCGGGGTCGCCCACCATCATCTCCATCATGTCGCGGATGTCGCTGTCAAATACAAAATTTTCGATTATATCCCGGACCTTGACGCCGTCCCTGAGCTTTATCTGATAGTAACTATCCCCGGCAGTCCTGCGTTCGATATCGAAACTCGGTGAAGTTTCAAGCGCGGCGTCCGTCATCTCGGAAATTCCTTGAGCGTCATTCGAGGCCAGCACCATAGTCCCGGAATCGCCGGAGAGCTTCATTATGTAGGCTACTACCGGATCCTCCTCTGAAAAGGGATCGTTAAATTTCATCGTCCAGCCCGTACCGCCGGCAGGGACGCCAGGCCATCTCTCGAAGCTGCAAAGGCTGTCGTTTATTCCCTGCCGCTTCGATATGAAATCGCCGAAAGCACTCTCATCCACAAAGAACGACAGGTAGAACACCGGATTGTCCGATGGGGCAATCAACAGGGACATCTCGCTCGTAGAAGCGGCAAATTCCTCAAACATTTCCAGACCGTTCGTCAATTCCACCGGTATGTCTAAATCGAATTTCGATAACTCGGCGTATATCCGCTGCAAGACCGACGTTAGAGTCACGAGCGAGGATGTGTCAGACAGTTTCATCACCATCGTATCAGCAGCGTCCGGTACCGCCGGGAGGGCGCTTTCGGTAGATGACGGGATGACGGGGCGTTCGCCGGTTGGTTCCGCTTCGCTCTCAGGTTCGGCAATGACTTCCGCAGGCTCCGCGGGTTCGAGGCTTGCCGCCTCGTTTCTCAGGTTCAGAATGTCTTTTTCAAGCCGGCCGATCTTATTCTCCGCGTCTGTGAGCGATACGTCGAGAAAATTCACCTGACCGGACAGATCGGCGTTTGCCAAGGTTAATCGCGCTATTTCCACCGCGAGCTTCGCTGCCTCAGCCTTCGAATCAGCCTCAACCTGTTTAAGGACCGTTACCTCGTTTGTCAGGTCCTCAATATTCTTTTCACGCAGTAAGGCTACAAACTCAAGCCGTTCAATCTCTAGATTCGCTTCCGCGAGAGCCGCGTCGTAATCTCGCGTCAGTTCGCCGAGTTTTTCCCGCTCCTCCACAATCGTATTGCTCTTTGCCGCCGATTCCGCCTCAAGCGCCAATTTGGCGTTACTCAGGCGGACTATTTCATTCTTCGATTCTGCCTCCACGCGCCTAAGTACCGTTACCTCGTTTGTCAGATCCTCAATATTCTTTTCACGCAGTAAGGCCACAAAATCAAGACGCCCGATATGAAGATTCGCGTCCATGTTATCCGAAGTTAGCCGCGCTATTTCAGCGGTGAGCTTTTCGGCTTCCTCCTTCGAATTAACCTCCACTTGTCTGAGTACCGCAACCTCGTTTGTCAGGTCCTCAATATTTTTCTCCCGCAGTAATGCCACAAAGTCAAGACGGTCGATCTCAAGATTCGCGTTTGTATTTTCCAAAGTCAGCCGCGCTATTTCCGCGGCGAGCTTTTCAGCTTCCGCCTTTGAATCGACCTCCACTTGTCTGAGTACCGCAACCTCGTTTGTCAGGTCCTCAATATTTTTCTCCCGCAGTAATGCCACAAAGTCAAGACGGTCGATCTTAAGATTCGCGTCGGATAGAAACGCTTCGTAACTCAGGGTCAGTTCGGCGAATTGCCCGCGTTCCTCGTCAATCTTTTTGTCCTTTGCCGAAGCAAGCGCCTCAAGCGCCGAATTAGCTCTGCTCAGACGGTTGATTTCAGTTCTCGCGCCCCATAAAGACGTATCGAGCGACCTCACATTGAGAGACAGCTTACCGTTATCATCCGTCAGCTTCGAAATTTCCTCGGCCTGCCTCGCAGCCTCCGCTTTCAAATCAACCTCTACTTGTTTTAGGACCGTTACCTCGTTCGTCAAGTTCTCAATATTATTTTCACGCAGCAACGCCACAAAGTCTAGCCGCCCGATCTCAAGGTTCGCGTCCGATAGAAACTCTTCGAGCGACTTTACCCCGTTGGACAGCTCTCTGTTCACAGCCGTAAGCTCCGTGATTTCCTCCGCCTGCTTCGCGGCCTCCGCCTTCGACGCGTCGAAATTACGCGTCAGTTCGTCGTATTTTTCGCGCTCCTCGCCAATCGTCTTCTCTCCTGCCGCTAAATCCGCTTCGAGCGCCGAAATGGATC
>Ga0099364_10010727_pt1 | contig 12573 bp, 10 predicted proteins | sample TergutTh196P3_FD_73070 | JGI IMG/M metagenome (GOLD analysis project Ga0099364, IMG submission 73070) | Microcerotermes parvus P3 segment gut microbial communities from Pointe-Noire, Republic of the Congo - Th196 P3 | ecosystem: Host-associated > Arthropoda: Insects > Digestive system > Gut ... | reverse complement strand
GTTACTTGTTACTTGTTACTTGTTACTTGCCAACTCTCAACTCTCAACTTTCAACTCCCAACTCCCTCGTCGTCACCCAAGGCACCCCCGTACCGCAGATATCCTCCACAACAACAGTTCCCTCCGCCACAGGCGCAACAAGCTCCACCGACAAAAGCAGGCCCATTGCGTCCATAACAAACCTCTTTGGTATGGGAAATTTCGTTTTCACAGGACAGCGGCAGTGCATCGCTCCCGATATGCTAACAGTCGAGGTTACAACGCGCTCCGGATTCATCATCTCCTTGCGTCCATATTCCTCACCGCGCGCGCAAGTATTCCCCGTAACTCTATAATCATCATTTTCATCCACACTGAGACTGCACCCCTGCGGACAAACAATACAAGTCAACTTAACCAAAACTAACTCCTAACAATGAAAAATTACAATGTACAATGTACAAATAACGATTAGCAAGTAACAAGTAACAGGTAACAAGTAACAGGTAACTCCTAACTCCTAACTTTCAACTCCCAAGATGTATTTCGCCGCTGCTGCTCCGGCTTTTTCGCTTTCCAATGTTACATTGTCAACCAAGTCGTGGACATGCAGCGCATTTCCGCAGGCGAACACCCCCGGTATTGTGGTTTGCAGATTCTCGTCCACAGACGGACCGCCTGTGCCGCTGTCGATTGCAATGCCCGCTGCGCGGGAAAGCTCGTTTTCCGGAATTAGCCCCACCGAAAGCAGGATAGTATCGCAGTCGATCGTAGTCTGTGTTCCCGCGACAGGCCTACGGTTCTCATCCACCCTCGCAACGACAACCTGTTCCACCCTCCGCCTTCCACGAATCTCTGTTATCGTGTGCGAGAGAAGCAGCGGAATATTATAGTCATGCAGGCATTGGACGATGTTTCTCGTCAACCCCGCTGAACGCGGCATGATTTCTATGCAAGCCAAAACCTCCGCGCCCTGAAGCGTCATTCTCCGCGCCATAATCAGTCCCACGTCGCCGCTGCCCAATATGACAAATCGTTTGCCGGGCATATACCCTTCTATATTAACGTAGCGCTGAGCAGTTCCCGCTGTGAGGATTCCTGCAGGCCTTGTCCCGGGAATCCCAATAGCGCCGCGCGTACGTTCGCGGCAGCCCATTGCCAAAACGATGCTGTCAGCTTTTAAAACTGAATAGCCCGTAGTCTTTCCCGCAGAATGAACCTCGCGCTCCTTCGTTATTTCTAGCACCATTGTATCGAGATACACTTCTATCTGCGTATCCCGTAGCAGTCTAATAAATCGGCTCGCATACTCGGGTCCTGTTAGCTCTTCGCTAAAATAGTGCAAACCAAAACCATTGTGGATGCACTGGTTCAGTATTCCCCCAAGCTCTCTGTCCCGCTCAATAATCAAAATCTTTCGCAGCCCTCTTTGCCAAGCGCTATAAGCCGCCGCAAGCCCCGCAGGACCACCACCAACTACAATCAACTCATATTTTCCCCGTCTAATCATCTTCGTCTCCCGACCTCTTGCCGCAAATTACAAATTACAATGTACAATGTACAGATTTTGAAAGGACCTCTGGTGTGAAGTTAACAAGTAACAAGTAACAAGTAACAAGTAACAGGTAACTCCTAACTCCTAACTCCTCACTCCTAACTCACCCAAGAGGACATTGCTGCCGGTTCCGTCTTGAAGGACCTCAATCGGTTTGCATGAGTAGTGTTCCGCTAGGATTTCCAGTACGCGCGGACCGCAAAAGCCCGCTTGGCAGCGTCCCGAACCCGCGCCCGTCCGCCGCTTTACGGCATCGATCGAACGCGGCGGGATGGGCGAACATAAAGCGTCGCGCACCTCTCCGGCCGTCACCGTTTCGCATCGGCATACTACGCGCCCATAAGCGGAATCTCTTGCAACAAGCGCTGCTTTTTCATCATGCGCGAGCTCGCGGAACCTGATAATTTCGCGCCTATCAATAAACTCCTGTTTCTCGCTCAAGACAAGCCCGCTGTTTTTGAGCAGCTCCACAGCCATTTTCGCAATGGCGGGCGCGGCGGAAAGACCGGGCGAACAGATTCCCGCAACGTCGATGAATCCGTGCGCGGCCTCGGCTATAATAAAGTCGCGATGGTCAGAGCGCGCCCTGTTTCCCGCGTAGTTTCGGATGTTTGCGCCAAACTCAACGCTCGGCACTGATTTGCGCGCCGACTTTACAACATATTCAAGCCCTTCCGCAGTTGTCGAAACATCGTCGCAATCGGGTATGCGCTCGCTGCTCGGACCGACAAGCAGATTGCCGTGTACGGTAGGTGTGACCAAGACCCCCTTGCCCGCCTCGGTCGGACATTGAAAAATCACATGAGAGACTCGCGTTCCCTCACTTTTGTCAAGCAGGAAATATTCGCCCCTTGACGGCTGTATCTGAAAGACGGGCGCCGCAACCATATTATGTATTTCATCCGAATGCAGCCCTGCGGCGTTAATGACATACCTCGTTTCAAAGCTGCCGATATCGGTGTCCACCCGATAGCCGCTGTCAATCTTATAGATGCCGATAACCGCGCATTCCAGAATTATCTCCACTCCGTTTGACGCAGCGGTTTCCGCGAGCGCCAGTCCGTATTCCCAAGGGCTGACAATCATCGCGGAAGGCGCATGCAGCGCGGCGACGAAATCTTTGCTGATGTTTGGTTCCATTGCCAAAACCGTTTCCCTGTCAAGAATCCGTATATCCGGAACTCCGTTTGTGATTCCGTTTTGCATCAGCTTCTCAATCATCGCGATTTCCTGCTCGGAAAACGCCAGAACCAGCGAACCGCAATTCCTGTGGAGAACTCCCAGTTTCTCGCAAAGCTCTTTTGCCAGTCGCGCTCCCTCGACATTCAGCTTCGCCATCAAGCTTCCGGGTTCGGAGCCGTAGCCGGCATGGATGATTCCGCTGTTGGCTTTCGTGGCGACCATCGCAACATCATTCTCGCGCTCAAGCACGGCGACCGAGAGCTCATACCGCGACAGTTCATAAGCCGCAGCCGCCCCAACAACACCGCACCCAATTATAATCACATCGTACATAAAACCACGTTACCTCTAACCCGGACAATCCGAAATGCATAATTCATAATGCATAATGCATAATTATAGTGTCTGCTTCACAGATATTTAAAACTCTTTCCATCTTGCGAAGATTGTTGGCAATAAGGGACTAACTCCTGATTCCCAACTCTGTCAAACAGTGTGCATCAAGAAATTCAATAATATCCTGAAAAAGTAAATCCCTACGCACATCATTATGTATCGCATGGCAGGAATCGTACTCTTTTGGCGTCACATTCTTTCCTGCGGCGCTCGTGAACTCCGCAATCGCACGGTTGCTGACTATTCGCTCCCTCGCCGCAAATGCGAGAAACGTGGGTGTCGTCAGCTTTGATGCGTTTGCGAGTGCATTTGCGCATCCTTTGTTTATTCCGGCGAACATCCTGAGGGATATCCGATTGTGATACAGGGGATCGTTTCTAATCCAATCCGCTTTGGAAACATCTCCCGTAATATCATCCGGCGATAGCTTGTTGACAATTGCTATATTCGGCGACAATCTCCCCAGAACCTTTGCCATAAAGGAAACAAGCGGGCTGACCTCGTTTTCAAGGCCAAACCACGGAGATTCCAGAATCGCGCAGACAGCGCTGTTGCGGTTTTCTCTGAGCAGATAGTTGGCAATTATATTTCCGCCCATGCTGTGGCCGTATAGAGCAATCGGAACATTTGGCGCATACTGCTTTGCAGCGGCGGATACCGCGTCTATGTCGTCGAGAAAACAATCGTAATCCGCAATGACACCCCGCAAATCTTTTGCCTTCGCATCAGCGCGAGACGCCTCTCCATCCCCTGCTCCGCTCCCATTATCGACTCTCAATTTTCCATTATCAACTACATCCGCGCCGTGTCCCCGTTGGCTGAACACTACGCTTGCGTAGCCCGCCTGCGCTAGGCGCTGCGTAAGCTCATCGTAGCTGCCCGAATGTTCGCCAAACCCATGGCTGACAACTACTATGCCTTTAATTGGTCTGTGTTCGTCTCTGCAAAGCAGAGCATCGACGGTCGCGCCATCAGTTGCGCGCGCGCCCAGTTGAATCTTCGTCATACACGTCACCTCAAATTACTAATTTACGAATAAACAGTATCTTTACGAAAAGTTGAATATTTTGTGTAATCTCGCTTGTTTTTTGGTATACTCTATATACTTCTACGAAAACTAGAGAGGAAATGGTAATGAAATATGACTAGAAATAGATGGATGTTCGGCGTTGGGACGATTGGGCGTGATATGGTTTACTCGCTCGTCAGCATGTATCTGATGTTCTATATGACCGACATAATAAACGTGCCGACCAATGTTTTCGCGGCGATAACGGTTTTCATCGTGTTCGCACGCATATTCGACGCGGCGAACGATCCATTTATGGGTCTCGTCGTTGACAACACAAAGACGAGGTTCGGAAAGTTCAAACCGTGGATAGCTTTCGGAGCTTTGATGTCGGGCATTCTCACGATACTGATGTTCGCGGGCTTCAATCTCTCATGGACTGCATATGCCATCGTTTTCTGTCTATTATACCTGCTGTGGGGAATCGCCTTCACAACAAATGACATCGCCTATTGGTCAATGCTTCCGGCGCTGTCCGTCGATCAGAAAGAGCGCGAGAAGATAGGCTCCATTGCCAGAATTTGCGCGAATGTGGGACTGTTTTTCGTCGTGGCGGGCATCGTTCCGCTTACTGCTGCATTTGGCGAACGATTTGGCGGGCAGGTCAGAGGATATTTCGTTTTCACTTTAATCGTCGTAGCCGTCATGTGGGCGGGCCAGCTCGTCACCCTTCTCGGCGTCAAAGACCCGCGTCTGACAAGCGCTCAGAAAAGCACGCCCATCAGGGAGCTCCTGTCTGTCATAATCAAAAACGACCAGCTTTCTTTCACGGCAATATCCATGGTGCTCTTCATGATTGGATACATGACCACAACCTCATTCGGCCTGTACTTTTTCAAGTATGCCTACGGCGACGAGAACATGTACCCGATATTCGCCGTGATTCTCGGAGTGTCGCAGATTGCCGCTCTGGCTGTTTTCCCATTGCTCTCAAAAAAATGGAATCGCCGTAGGCTCTACACCGTCGCAGTCGTTTTGGTGGTTGTCGGATACATAATATTCTTCTTCGCGCCCACCAATACCATGCTGTTCATCGGGGTTGCGGGTACTGCGCTGTTTGTCGGTCAAGCATTCATACAGCTCCTCATGCTCATGTTCCTCGCGGATTCGGTGGACTATGGCCATCTCAAACTCGGAAAACGCAACGACAGCATCAGCTTCTCGCTCCAGCCTTTCATAAACAAGCTATCAGGCGCCGTCGGGAACGGCGTCGTAGGCGCGGTCATCATCGTCTCCGGCATCAAGGACGCCGAAACCGCCACAGACGTGACAGAGAGCGGACTGCTCATGATGAAAATAGCGATGCTCGTGTTCCCTCTCATATGCATTGTCGTAAGCTTTCTGGTCTATCGCAGCAAATACATAATAGACGAGAAAAAACACGCCGAAATACTAAACGAACTAAAAGAACTTGGGGAACTCACCTAACACGGACAAGCCGAAACGATGAACAAGTAACAAGTAACAAGTAACAGGGAACAGAGAACAGGGGTCAGGCAACTCCTAACTCCTAACTCCTAACTCCTAACTATTCAACAATGACCCTACGGAAATTCTTCTTCCCCCTGCGTACTATGACTCCCTCGCCTGAGCATTCCGCTATTGTAAATGTCGTTCCGAAAGAGGTGATTTTTGCTCCGTTTACCTCGACGCCTCCTTGCTCCACCGCTCGGCGCGCTTCTGATTTTGTTGGGCATAGGCCGGATTTCTGAAGTATTTTCAGAATATCTATCACGCCTTCGCCAAAATCTTCCGCAGACAGTTCAGCCGTTGGCATGTCTGCGGCGCCGCCCGAAGCGAACAGCTCCCGCGCCGTATCTCGCGACTGCACCGCCGCGGCCTCTCCATGCACAAGCGCGGTCAGCTCAAACGCAAGCATCTCCTTTGCCCTGTTTAGCTCTTCGCCCTTTAGGCTCTCTAGCTCAAGGATTTCCTCAAGCGGCAGAAAAGTCAGGAGCTTCAAGCATTTTATAACGTCGGCATCGGCGACATTGCGCCAATATTGGTAAAACTCAAACGGGCTTGTCTTTTTTGGGTCGAGCCATACCGCGCCCTTTGCGGTCTTTCCCATCTTATCGCCGTCTGAGTTGAGCAGCAGCGTAATCGTCAGCGCATGGGCATCCTTTCCGAGTTTGCGGCGGATGAGCTCAGTTCCCGCGAGCATGTTCGACCACTGGTCGTCGCCGCCGAACTGCATGTTGCATTCATGGTGTTTATACAGCTCAAAAAAGTCGAATGCCTGCATAATCATATAGTTGAACTCGAGGAATGTAAGGCCCTTTTCCATGCGGTTTTTATAGCACTCCGCCGTAAGCATTCGATTGACGGAAAAATGCGGTCCGACGTCGCGTATGAACTCGAGGTAATTCAGCTCCCGCAGCCAGTCGGCATTATTTACCATAAGCGCCTTGCCTTCTGAAAAATCGATGAACTTTGACATCTGTTCCTTGAAGCATTCGCAGTTATGCTCAATCGTCTCGACTGTCATCATGTTCCGCAAATCGGTCCTGCCCGACGGATCGCCAACCATGCCCGTTCCGCCGCCAACAAGCGCGATTGGCCTGTTGCCCGCCATCTGCAACCGTCTCATAAATGACAAGGCCATGAAATGTCCCGCATGAAGCGAGTCGGCAGTCGGATCGAACCCGATATAGAACGTCGCTTTGCCTTCATTAATCATTTTGCTGATTTCCGGCTCATCCGTAACCTGCGCAATCAGCCCGCGCGCGGTAAGTTCCTCATAAAGTGTCATGCTAGCTTTCCTCTTTCAATTTTCAACTTAGTCCCTCTTATTTACCGTCATTGCGGCCTCCGAGCCGCAATCCCATCCAATTCCCGCAGGGGATTGCGGGTCAAGCCCGCAATAACGAGGAGGGTTTATTAGGGCTCAACTGTCGTAATTCTGCGGTTCGCCGCGCTGTCTGCCGCGTTGAAGTAGCTGTTGCGGAAGAGCTTTGGCGAGACGCCGATTTCTTTTTTGAACACCTTTGTAAAATAGCTCTGGTCCTTGAACCCGCATTGGGTCGAAATATGCGCGAGACTTGTGTTGTCCTCAAGCAGCATCTTCTTGCTTTTCTCCACGCGCACCTTCGTGATATATGCGGTCAGGCTCATGCCGGTTTCCTTCTTAAATATGCTGCTAAGATAGGATTTGCTGAGAAATACCTCTTTTGCAAGCGAATCGAGCGACAGTTTTTCCGCATAGTATTTCTTTATATAGTTGGTTGTCTTGAACACAACATCCGAGTGCTTGACCTGCGCGAGATCAAACGCCTGCATAATGAAGCGCCGCACGATATCCGATATCCAGAGCGCAAGCTGATCGTCGTCCGTATACTGCTCGATCTGCAAGATGAAATTCTCTGAAAGCCTGAATGTCTCGGCAGGATCCGCACCTGCCTCGATCGTTGCGCGCGAAAGGATTACAAGCACTTCCAAAAGCCGCGCTTTGATTGCTCTAACATCAAAATTGCTATATACATGTATATGCGCCAGCATCTCGTTTATCATCTGCAATGCCGAATTCTTTTCGCCCCGCAGCATCGCAAAGTGAAGATCGTTTTCAAATCTCAGCAGCATCTCCGCGCTTTTTATGTCCCCGTCCGCATAGCTCTCCTTTGCGATATTTATTTCGTGCAGAAGCTTATCCTGATTATGCAGCGGATTCTCGCGTCTCCCCGGATCGGCGTTCTCTATATGAATTGTAACTGCGGCAAGTATCTCTGAAATGTGGCGAACCTTGTGCGTCGAAAAGGAACTAAGCTGCGACACCGCCCATGTCATATCTGGAGCTGGCATGTCGTAGAGCACGTCCTCAGTGTCCCCCATTACGATGGGACCGACCACGATGCCCCCTGCTAGTGCGCCCGTGTTGTCTGAGATGGAAGCGGCGACAAATGTCAAGCCAAGCGGACAGTAGTAAATATACTTCCCGTTCCAGCGATGTGCCTCGTGACAGCCATAGAGATGCGTCGTGAGCCCTTTATTTTTTCCATGCGTGCAGTGTGCGCAGAAATCCTTCATATCTACCATGGGAGACAGATATGCCGCCGCTTTGTCGGGCAGATCGACAACCTTGCAGCCAATCTCCAGCAAATCCGCAAAATGCTGCCTATATTTCTCGCACTCCTCTAATAACTCCCGTCTCAATTTTCACCTTCCAACTTTCAACTCAAAAAGTCCCTCAGTTTCTTGCTGCGGCTGGGATGCCTGAGTTTTCTCAGAGCCTTTGCCTCAATCTGCCGTATTCTCTCTCTCGTGACGTTAAACTCTCTGCCGACTTCTTCCAGAGTGCGCGTCCTGCCGTCCTCGATTCCAAACCGAAGCCGCAAAACCTTCTCCTCACGCGGGGTCAGCGTACCCAGAACCTCCGACAACTGCTCTTTTAACAGCGTGAACGACGCGGCCTCCGCCGGCTCTGATGCGTCCTCGTCCGGGATAAAGTCTCCCAGATGGCTATCCTCTTCCTCCCCGATCGGGGTCTCGAGCGACACAGGCTCCTGCGCTATTTTCAATATCTCGCGAACCTTCTCGACCGGCATTCCCATGTCGTCGGCAATCTCCTCGGGCGTCGGATCATGCCCGAGCTCCTGAAGCAGTTGGCGGGATATCCGCATCACCTTGTTAATCGTCTCTACCATGTGAACCGGTATCCTAATCGTACGCGCCTGATCGGCAATCGCTCGCGTTATCGCTTGGCGAATCCACCATGTCGCGTATGTCGAGAACTTATAGCCCTTCGTATAGTCAAACTTCTCGACAGCTTTGATAAGCCCAAGGTTTCCTTCTTGAATAAGATCCAAAAACAGCATCCCGCGGCCAACATAACGCTTCGCAATGCTGACGACCAGCCTTAGATTTGCCTCCGCCATCCTGCGCTTCGCCTCTTTGTCGCCCTGCGCCATAAGTATCGCCAAATCAATCTCCGCCTCCGCCGTCAAAAGATTGACCTTGCCTATCTCCTTGAGATACATGCGCACGGGATCGTCAACGCTGAAATTATCCACCAGCGTCTCAGGATCGACAAGCTCGTCCTCGGCTAATGTCTCGATTTCTTGAAGATCCTCGATTTCCGGCGCGAGCTCGTCAGGAAGCACTATGCTTGTATCGTCTGTTTCGCTCGTGTCAATGTTGAAATTCTCAAGCGTATCGTAGAAACGGTCTATTTGCTCTTGTTCGAGATTCATGTCCTCGAGCACGTCAAGCAGTTCCTTCGAGCTGAGGCTCCCGCGTCTTTTTCCCTCTTCCACGAGCGCGTTAAGCCGCTCCTCATTATACTGCTCCTGCGACTTATCCGCAAACTCTTCGTTATTCTCCGCTATGATCTCAGCGTCCCGCTCCTCTATTTCCTTCATAATATCATCCATGTAGATTCCCCCCGACATCTTTTTTTTCTCTGTATGCCTTGATCGTGAGCAGCATCTCGCTGTCAGGATCGACTGTTTTATACTTCTCCGTTCTAATTCTCTCGATATAATCGCGGACGGTCTTGTCGTCAGGCGGCATAGTCTCCGACCTTTGCAATATAACCGCGAGCTGCGAAGACTCATTTTGATCAAGCTCCGACACTAAGAGCGCCGCGCGCGTGTCCCTGCCTTCCGATATCCTCCTTGCCAGTGCTTCATACGCCTGCCCCAGAAAACCCGATGTAAACTCGTCCTGCGAAAAACCCATTTCAACCGCAATCCTCATCAGCGACGGTTCCCGAACTAAAGCTCTTATGATCCCTTCTTCCGCTGCGGCAGAGGATTCATTTTCATATCTGAGCGTCCTATCCGCAGGCTGGATTGCCGCCGCCGGGCGCATAACGCGCATTTCCTGATCTTTTTTCCGCTTCGCCCATTTCGACTTAATCTTCTTCTCGACCTCATGTTCAACCGATTCGGGCGAGACAGCGGCGGCTTTCGCGACCCGTGCTCCGTATATCTCCCGTTCGGGCCTGCTCTCAAGCTCCGACAGCAGCTCTGTCGCCGACGCGAGGTAAGATAGCCTGCCCTCGTTTGATGTTAGGTCGGTTTTTGATTCAATTGCCATAAGACGGTATTCAATATGGTTTTCACTGCGCTCGATAAGCAATCCAAAAGCCTCGGCACTGTGCGTCTTCAGAAAATCGTCGGGATCCTTTGATGCGCCCATATCGATGACTTTTATCCCCATCCCCGTCTTTTCAATCAGTTGAATCGCCCTCATCGACGCCCTTCGCCCCGCCTCGTCCGAGTCAAAAGCGATAACCGCCTTCTCCGAGTATCGTGACATGAGCCGCGCCTGATCCGCCGTCAGAGCCGTACCAAGCGACGCCACCGCGCTGTCGAACCCCGCCTGATGCAGCGCCACGACATCAAGATTTCCCTCCACCAGAATCAGCATGCCCGACTTTGTCTTTTTCGCAAGATTAAGCGCGAACAAGTTCCTGCTCTTGCTAAAAGCGAGCGTGTCAGGCGAATTTAGGTATTTCGGCTCTCCTTCGCCGAGTATTCTTCCCGAAAACCCAATGACGCTGCCACGAACATCGATTACGGGGAAAATAAGCCTGTTTCTGAATATATCGTATGCCCCGCCCTCTTTCTTGCCGCTTCTCGCGAGACCCGCTTCAATCAACTCCTGCTTTGAGTAACCCTTTTTTGCCATCGCATCGATTAGCATTGTCCATGAATCAGGCGCCGCGCCAATCCCAAACCGCGTGACCATCGCCTTGGATACGCGCCGCTCCGCGAGATAGCTTCGCGCGGTATCGGCAATCGGGGACAGAAGCGTCTCGTGGAAATACCTAGCGGCGTCGCGGTTCAGTTCGAGCATTCGGCGGCGCTTTTGCGCAAGCTCCTCCGATGTGCCATCCTCGGGTACTGTGAGACCCGCTCGTTTTGCCAAAACCTCCACGGCATCCCGAAACGAGAGGTTCTCTATCTCCATGATGAAGCCAATCGCGCTTCCGCCCTTGCCGCATCCGAAACAGTGGTATATCTGCCTGTCCGGATTGACCGCGAACGACGGGGTTTTTTCGCTATGGAACGGACAAAGGCCCAGCATATTGCTGCCGCTGCGCTTCGTCAGCTTGACATACCCGCTGACAACTTCCGCAATGTCCGTCCTGCCAACAAGATCGTCTACAAATCCCTCCGGTATAGGCACGGTCGCATACTCCTACTTCTTAAAGTCCTAAAGTCCTACCTCACCTGCCATGCTTCGGGGATATACAATCCCCCATACATATATATCGAATATTTGTCCGTCATACCTGACACAAAATCGCTCACCGCACGCTTTAGGCCGTCCCGAGCGGCTATGCGGCGATAATCTTCCGGAAGCTCGTCCGGATTGGCGGAATAATGCTCATACAGCCCGCTAATAATCCCAAAAACCTTGGTTTCCTCGCTTTTAGCCCTCATATTGCTGTAAATATTCCTGTGAGCGAACCCGTAAAACGTATCGAACACAAACGCGATTTGCGGGCTCAGCGAAATAACGTCGCTCTTCATGCTCTCGTTTATCAAATCCAGAATCAGCGCGTTGATCCGCTCTCCATGCGACTCGCCCAATGCACAACTGATTTCCTCGGGAATGTCCGTCTCCCGCAATATTCCCGCCCTGACAGCATCGTCGATGTCATGATTGATATATGCGATTCTGTCTGCAATGCGTATTACATTTCCTTCGGGTGTCTCCGGCTTCACCTTTCCGGTATGGCATAGGATTCCGTTTCTGACCTCATGCGTCAGGTTGAGGCCCTTGCCGTCCTTTTCCAGCATTTCCACAACCCTCAGGCTTTGCTCATTATGCTTAAATGCGTTATCTCCGCCAAGAATTTCATTGAGCGCCCGCTCTCCTGCATGGCCGAACGGGGTGTGTCCGAGATCATGCCCAAGCGCGATGGCTTCCGCGAGGTCTTCATTGAGACGCAGCGCTCTTGCCACTGTCCTTCCGATGCGCGCGACTTCGAGCGTATGAGTAAGGCGTGTGCGGTAGTGGTCGCCTTCGGGCTGCAAAAACACCTGCGTCTTATGCTTGAGCCGCCGAAACGCCTTGCTATGCGTGATTCTGTCGATATCTCTCTGATAGCACGTCCTAATCTCGCATTCAGGCTCGTCCCTCTCGCGCCCCTTAGACAGCTCAGCCTGCGACCCAAGCGGCGACAACAAAGTCCGCTCCAAAACTTCCCGCTCCACTCTAGGACAACTCATAATCAACTATCCCCCAACGCGAACAAGCCGCGAATTGCAAATTACAATGTACAGTGTACAATGTACAAATGATTAACGATGAACAAGTAACAAGTAACAAGTAACAAGTAACAAGTAACAAGTAACAAGTAACAAGTAACAAGTAACAAGTAACAAGTAACAAGTAACAAGTAACAAGTAACAAGTAACAAGTAACAAGTAACAAGTAACAAGTA
>Ga0099364_10010725_pt1 | contig 12575 bp, 10 predicted proteins | sample TergutTh196P3_FD_73070 | JGI IMG/M metagenome (GOLD analysis project Ga0099364, IMG submission 73070) | Microcerotermes parvus P3 segment gut microbial communities from Pointe-Noire, Republic of the Congo - Th196 P3 | ecosystem: Host-associated > Arthropoda: Insects > Digestive system > Gut ... | reverse complement strand
AAAAAGTCTTTTGCCGATCTTACGCCGGGAACAAAAGGCGCAAAACTTAACTGGAAGAATGAATGAATCGTTACCCCTCTTGCATTGATGGCCGCAACACCTGTCGGAGCGACAACAATCATCCTTTTAGGCGAGTTTTGCCGGAGATGGTGCAGAAAGGTTGTCTTTCCGGTGCCGGCTTTTCCGGTTAAGAACAGGTGTGTACCGGTATATTTTATGATATTGCCGGCTAATTCAAGTTGAGGCGTTGTTTTCAATTAGGAATGATGAATCACTGATTTTCCATTCTCTTACAGTCTTACCATCTTATCGTCTGTAATTGCTTCTCCCACCACCGCCATGACTGCCATGTCCGCCGCTACGACCACCGCCTGTTCGTGGCGGCCGTTGTGGTGGTTCCTGGTACCCTGCCGGTTTCGGAAGAAGCGCCCTGTGTGATAATTTGAATTTTCCCGTCTTGGGATCAATATCGACTAATTTAATTGCAATGATCTCTCCTTCCTGCAAACCTGTTTCCTCAATCGTTTCGTAACGTTGCCAGCCTATTTCCGATATATGCAATAATCCTTCTTTGCCCGGCATAAATTCAATAAACGCGCCATAAGGCATCAGCGAAGAGATTTTACCGTCATATGTCTCGCCGATTTCAGGAATGGCGACGATTGCGCGAATCGCTTTGAGCGCTCCATCGATTGATTCTTTACTTACTCCGGCTACTTCCACGATACCAACCCCGTCAACTTCATCTATCGAAATAGTGGCTCCTGTTCGTTCCTGAATACCCTGGACAATCTTGCCGCCCGGTCCTATGATGGCTCCAATAAATTCTTTTCCAATTGTAATGACTTCAATACGCGGGGCATGAGGTTTAAGGTCAGGTCGTGGTGCGGGCATTGCCTCCGTGATTTTATGCAGGATATGCAGCCGTCCTTCTTTTGCCTGGGCCAATGCTTTTTCAAGAATTTCGTAGGAAAGTCCATCCACTTTGATGTCCATCTGGGTGGCAGTGATGCCGTCTTTTGTGCCTGTCACCTTAAAATCCATATCGCCCAGATGATCTTCGTCGCCGAGGATATCCGACAAGATGGCATAATTTGTTCCTTTATTTTCGGAAATCAATCCCATGGCAATTCCGGAGACCGGTTTTTTGATGTTAACGCCAGCATCCATCAAAGCCAGCGTACTTGCACAAACGGTAGCCATCGACGAAGAGCCGTTTGATTCGAGAATCTCGGAAACAACACGAATGACATAAGCATAATGTTTGGGGATCATACGTTTTAAAGCGCGGTGCGCCAAATTTCCGTGACCAACCTCACGGCGTCCCACAGCGCGTTGCGGTCGGGCGTCGCCAGTGGAAAACGGAGGGAAATTATAATGTAGCAGGAAACGGTCTTTGCCGAATACCAATACGTCGTCCACAATTTTCTCATCAGGTTTCGTTCCCAGCGTAACGGTGGTCAACGACTGTGTTTCGCCCCGTGTAAAGATGGCTGCTCCGTGAGGACCGGGAATAAAATCTGTTTCGATCCAGATCGGGCGGATATCAGTCGTTTTTCGTCCGTCTAATCGTTTGCCTTCATCTAAAATGGCGCGACGCATGGCTTCTTTTTCAACAGCGTGATAGTAACGTTTGATCATCTCTTCTTTCGTTTCAAGCTCTTCTTCGGTGAAGCGGGATTTGAATTCGGTCACTATGGCTTCGAATGCTTGGGTACGCGCCTGTTTGTCTGTGCCCGAAACGGCGATTGTATAGGCTTTGTCGTAGCACCAGTCATGGATTTCCTTTTGCAATTCCTCATCGTTTTCTTCGTGACAGTATTCCCGTTTGATGGTCTTACCGCATAGCTCCATCAGTTCGATCTGAACCTGACAGTGCTGTTTGATAGCTTCGTGTGCTATTTTGATGGCCTCCAGTATATCGGGTTCCTGCACTTCATCCATCTCGCCTTCGACCATCATGATATTGTCGGCAGTAGCGCCCACCATGATATCCAGGTCAGATTCTTCCAACTGACTGTATGTCGGATTAATGATGAACTTGCCGTCAATCCGTCCGATCCGCACTTCCGAAATAGGCCCGTTAAAAGGGATATCCGATACGGCTAAGGCAGCCGAAGCAGCCAGTCCTGCCAATGCATCGGGTACATCTTCCCCATCTGCCGAAAACAACAGGATGTTTACAAAAACTTCTGCGTGGTAATTGTCCGGAAAAAGCGGACGAAGAACGCGGTCAACAAGACGCGAAGTTAATATTTCATAGTCGGAAGGTTTGCCTTCCCTGCGTGTAAAGCCACCGGGAAAACGTCCAAAAGCCGAGAATTTTTCTTTATAATCCACTAGCAAGGGCATATAATCAACCCCCCTATTAGCCTCTTTGGCTGCGCATACGGTAGCTAACAGCATCGTGTTACCCATTCGTACAGTAACCGCTCCATCTGCCTGTTTAGCTAATTTCCCGGTTTCAATGATGATGGTCCGTCCATCGCCTAATTCAATCGTCCTGTTAATTACATTCATCTTTTTTCTTATTTCTGCATCTATAATAATCTCAATAATCGCACAAAGATACGAAATAGTTTTCAGTTTAATTATGAATTATGATTTATTGATTTATTGAATTTGTCAGGAAGGAGGGAAAAACGGACAACATTGTTGTACATATCATATAAAATCTGCATCTTTGCGGCGAAAAAAAATCCTTTATACAATAATGGAAGATCAAAAAAAACTCAACATTTACAATACACTTACAAGGGAAAAGGAAGTGTTCATTCCATTACATCCTTCTTATGTAGGGATGTATGTATGTGGCCCAACCGTATACGGCGATCCGCATCTGGGGCATGCCCGTCCTGCCATTACATTTGATATTGTGTTTCGCTACTTGCGCTACCTGGGATACAAGGTGCGCTATGTACGGAATATAACTGATGTAGGTCATTTGGAACAGGATGCTGACAGCGGCGAGGATAAAGTTGCGAAAAAAGCGCGCCTCGACTGTCTTGAACCGATGGAGGTCGTCCAATACTACCTGAATCGCTATCGTGATGCCATGCAGGCGCTGAATGTGCTACCCCCAAGTATCGAACCGCATGCTTCGGGTCATATCATTGAGCAGATTGCGTTGGTCAGACAAATCGCAGCAAACGGTTATGCGTACGAAAGTGAAGGGTCGGTCTATTTTGATGTGATCAAATACAATCAAACGCATCCTTACGGAATTCTATCCAACCGGCATATCGACGATATGCTTAACACGACCCGTGAACTGGAAGGACAGGAAGAAAAGCGCCATCCCGTCGATTTTGCCCTGTGGAAAAAAGCGCAACCCGAACATATCATGCGTTGGCCGTCGCCCTGGAGTGAAGGTTTTCCCGGTTGGCATTGCGAGTGTACTGCAATGGGTAAAAAATACTTAGGTGATCATTTCGATATTCACGGCGGGGGCATGGACCTTGTTTTTCCGCATCACGAATGTGAAATTGCACAGTCTGTCGCCTCGCAAGGCAGCGAAATGGTGCGCTATTGGATGCACAATAATATGATCACCATCAAAGGACAGAAGATGGGCAAGTCGTTGGGCAATTTCATTACGCTGGAACAGTTTTTCTCCGGCAATCATCCGATGTTAACGCAGGCATATTCACCGATGACCATCCGTTTCTTTATCCTGCAGGCGCACTACCGTAGTACGCTGGATTTTAGCGATGAGGCTTTAAGCGCCTCAGCGAAAGGGCTGGAACGTTTGCTTGAATCCGTCGCACGGCTGCCTAAACTCGTCCCTTCGAAACAGTCGACGGTTGATGTGAAAGGATTGTTGCAACGCTGTGATGAAGCCATGTGCGACGACCTGAATACGCCGATAGTCATTGCCCATCTGTTTGAGGCAAGTAAAGTCATCAATCAGGTAGCCGACGGCAAGGCGACACTGTCGGGCGCCGACCTGGAAGACCTGAAACATACGTTCCGCTTGTTTATGGAAGACCTCTTAGGCTTACAGGAAAAGGAGGTAGCCGCAGGCAATATGGAAGCGTATAAAAAGGCGATTGATCTGCTGTTAACGATTCGTTTGGAAGCCAAACAAAACAAAGACTGGGCGACGTCCGATAAAATCCGTTCCGAACTGTCCGGCTTTGGCTTCGCCATCAAAGACACAAAAGACGGTTTTGAATGGAGTTTGTGATGATTTGTTTGCAAAAACATGTTGTAAAGCATGATTTTTAAATTTGGTGGCATATAAAATAAATATTATTTTTGCATTTGTAAATTTGTCCTTTAAATGAAAAGATTCCGGTCAACCTGTTTTTTTGATCGGGATTCTTTTTTGTTTTATTAATTATAACTATAAGGAGGTGTTTTATAATGCAAGTTACGTATATGACAGAAGAAGGCTACAACAAGATTTTAGCCGAAATTAGTTACTTGGAGTCTGTGAAACGGCCTGAGATTTCCGCCCAGATTGCCGAGGCAAGAGATAAAGGCGACCTTTCCGAAAATGCGGAATATGACGCCGCCAAAGATGCGCAGGGTGTGTTGGAAGGGAAGATTGCGCAGTTAAAAGGGTTGATATTAAAAGCGCGGATTATTGATGAAGCACGGATTAAAACCGACACCGTTCAGATTCTAAACAGGGTAAAGATCAGGAACATCCTGAATAATGCGGTGATGACTTATACGTTAGTTGCCGAGTCGGAGGCAAATCTGAAGGAAAGCAAAATAGCAGTCAATACGCCTATTGCCAAGGGATTAATCGGAAAAAAAGTGGGTGATACAGCCGAAATAAAAGTCCCTTCAGGCATCTTGAAATTTGAGATTTTAGAAATATCTATTTAATATAAACCAGTATGGCTTCCATTTTCAGTAGAATCGTTGCAGGTGAGATTCCCTGCCATAAAGTAGCAGAGAACGAAGAATTTCTTGCTTTTCTGGATATCAACCCAAAGGCAGATGGGCACACATTAGTTATTCCTAAACAGGAAATTGATTATCTTTTTGATATTGAAGATGCCCTGTTGGGACGCATGATCATATTTGCCAAAACGGTAGCCCGTGGCATTGAAACAGCCATTCCCTGTAAACGAATTGGTGTGGCAGTAATAGGCTTGGAAGTGCCACATGCCCATATTCATTTGATTCCTATCCGGAAAGAATCAGATTTGTTTGCCGGAAAGTCGAAGAAAAAACCGGAAGAATTAACCCGGATTGCCGCCTTAATCAGAGCACAGTTGGCTTGAGGTCTTATTGTTTGCAGTAGCGTATGATCGGCTCTGTCATTTTTTTATCCGAGAAATCAATTTGCTGTCCATACGTAGCCATAAACGCCCTGTCTTCGTCATTCAGTTCGTTTTCCGGGGTTTTTGATAATTTCATGTGGACCACTTTCATCATTGTTTTATGCACGAAGGATAAGTTATGATAGTCAATACCGCCTCTTACATGAAAAATCTTTATTCTGTTTCTGATTTCCGGAGTAAGAACTGTATCCAATGCCTTATTGATGTTGATGATGTTGGTTTCGTTTGTTACATCAGCCAGTCCGCAAGTGAATAACACCACTTTTTTATCTTGTATTTGCTCAAAATACTTGACGATTAAAAGGGCTGCCTTATTTTGTCCCGCATACAAACCGCTTCCAAACAGAATAGTCGAATAATCGTTCAGCAGATTACCATGCAGGTTTTTGCTTTCGCACATATCGACATTCAACTCCTCTGCCAGCCACTGAGCATACTTTTGGGTATGCCCGTATTTGGAATTGTAAACTACTAATATTTGATCCATATTGATATTTTCTTACGATCTTACGGTCTTCTTCACATCCAGCGCCAATGCATCGGCCAGCCATGCATCCCGCTGACACTTTGACCGATGGAGTACCAGCTGATACAGCAAAGTATCAATGCGATAAACCAAAGCACGATCAACCCCCATTTCACTCCCGCAGGTACGGGTTTCAATTTCAGGAGTTTGCCGAATAATGAGTAGAGCATGGCAATGACCGGTATTCCAAGCAACAGGATTCCGCCAATACCGCCTAAGATGGTAATATATTCGGGAACATCGTACATCCAATGGACATTATCTGCCAGGAAGGGAAAACCGCTAACGACTGCCCCAAGACCTCCTGCAAGTAAGGCGAAAAGCACAACAACCAAAATAAATACCACAAAAAGCAACACAGGCACCAAAATAATGCCGGCAAAAACAGCTACTATCTTCAGCAAAATTCCAAAAAGCGTCACAATAAAGTCGCCTGTCTTCTGCAACGCGGTACGTGGTTTATCTGAACGTATGTAAGCGTTTACCTCATCAATTCCTTTCTCAAAATTATCTGTTACCGTTTTTCCGATATTTTCCAGATTCACCCGTTCGCCGCGCATCACGAGCTTATCGGCAGCCGTTCGCGCCTGTGGAATGACTAACCATAAAATCAAATAAAATGTCACAATAAAAGGAAAACCAACAAAAAGCAATCCAATCAAAATCAACCGGATAATAACGGCGTCGCAGCCAATATAAAGACCAAGCCCGCTTGCCACGCCTCCCAGGATACGGTCGTCAGGGTCGCGCATCAAACGTTTTTTCGTTTTTCCAGCGCTTTCCGTACTGTCTGCGGCAGAGCGTTTCTCTTCTTGATCTTGCGGGTCTTCCTGAAATATTTGCTCAGGTTTGCCCATGCGTTTAATCACTTCTTCGATATGTTCGATGGTGATCACCTGAAAACCCATCCGTATCCGGTCGTTTAACAATTCGGATATACGGGCTTCAAAGTCATTCATAATCTCTTCCGTTCCTTCTTCGCGGCTGAAATGAGCACGAAGATTCTTCAGATAATTATCCAACAAATGGTATGCATCTTCATCAATATGAAAAACGATACCGCCTAAATTTACAGTTAATGTCTTTTTCATTTGTGTGTAACTTTTTTATTAATGTATAATGGAATCCGCAACATGTTCATGCGATTTGGCGCAAGTTTGTGCTTGCGGATTTCATCTTATTCTTCTTTTAAAATGTTTCTAATGTGGTTAATCGTGTCGTTTAATTCTTGCCAGGAATTTTCCAGTTCTTTCAGAAAGATAGCTCCTGTTTCTGTCAACTGATAGTATTTACGCGGAGGACCCTGCGTAGATTCTACCCAGCGGTAAGCCAGCAAACCACTGTTTTTTAAGCGAGTAAGCAGTGGATATAAAGTGCCTTCCACTACAATCAACCGGGCTACCTGTAACCTCTGAATAATATCGGATGTATACAATGCCTCTTTTTCAAGGAGTAAGAGAATACAATATTCTAAAATACCCTTTCTCATCTGCGATTTTACATTTTCTACGTTCATATCATTTCTTATTTTGACACAAAGATAGGTAATACTTTTATACTATGCAATACATGCTACTGTATTTAACATTATTTAACTATAATATTTGCTTTTTCCCAGATTTTTCGCCATTTTTCGCTTACATATCATAGAAGATTATTACTTTTGCTCAAAAAACACCATTAAACAATCATTCTTAAACGAAAAATAATGAACTATTACCATTTTGCAGATTTAATTTACAGGCAGGCAGAGAAGTATCATTCCCGTCCGGCTTTCCAATACCGTGATGAAAAAACCGGTAAGTGGCTGAAAGTATCATGGACTGAATTTTCCGAAAAAGTTCGGTTTACCTCACAGGCATTGGTTGAATTTGGGATCCAACCCCAGGAACGGATTGGCATTTATGCACAAAATATGCCGGAATGTTTTTACTGTGATTTTGGGGGATATGGCGCCCGGGCAGTTTCCGTTCCCATGTATGCTACCAGTTCGCCGGCTCAGATTGAGTACATTATTCGCGATGCGGATATTCATATTTTATTTGTCGGCGAACAGTTACAATACAATAATGCATTCACAGTGAAACAGGATACAAATGACATTCTGAAAAAAATCGTTATTTTTGATCCTGCCGTGATACGCAATCCTGCGGACAAAACATCTGTTTATTTCGATGAATTTATCCGGCTTGGCGATCATGCGTATACTGATTCGGAAGTAAAAATACGGCGAACCCAGGCGCTTCCCGGCGATATAGCCGCAATCATGTATACCTCAGGAACAACCGGCGAATCCAAAGGCGTTGTACTGCCCCATTCCTGTTTTTTGGAAGCCATGCGTATTCATGATATCCGTTTGCCGATGGTTAGTGATCATGATATATCCATGTGTTTTCTGCCGTTTACGCATATTTTTGAAAAAGCCTGGTCATGTTATTGTTTTCATAAGGGAGTACAGGTCGCAATCAATCAGGACCCAAAGATTATTCAGCAGACTATCGGAGAGATACGTCCGACTGTGATGTGCAATGTGCCTCGTTTCTGGGAAAAAGTATATGCCGGGGTAAATGAAAAAATAAATGCTTCATCGGGGCTTATGCTTAAAATGTTTAAGAATGCGTTGGAGGTAGGATGCAAATACATTGTTGATTATCAGCGAAAAGGGATTAAACCTCCATCCAAACTTGCCACCCAATTCCATTTTTACGACAAAACGATTTTTAAGCTATTGAAAAAGAAGGTAGGCATTGATCGCGGACGTGTTTTTCCGGTAGCAGGAGCGCCGTTGGCAGATCATATCACCAAATTCCTTTTATCTGTCAATATCCCGATAAAATACGGCTACGGACTATCAGAAACAACAGCTACAGTCTGTTTCTTTCCCGAAGTAAACTACGAAATAGGCTCTATCGGAAAAATCATGCCTGATTTGGAGGTAAAAATTGATCCGGAAAATAATGAAATACTGGTGAAAGGGAAAACGATTATGTCAGATTACCACAATAAACCGGAAGCAACAGCGAAAGCATTTACCGAAGACGGTTTTTTCCGGACGGGCGATGCCGGACGGGTTGAAGGGGATACGCTGTTTTTTCTGGAGCGGATCAAGGATTTATATAAAACATCGAACGGAAAATACATTGCTCCCCAGGCGATTGAACTCAGTCTGAGTGGAAACAAATATATCGAACAATGTGCCGTTATCGGCGATGAACATAAATTTGTCAGCGCGTTGCTTGTCCCTTCTTTTGCTGCCCTTGAAACATACGCCGAAAACAATGGAATCAGTTTCCAGGACAGGGAAGAATTGATTGCCAAAGACGAAATCCTCCGGTTGTATCAATCAATTATTGAGGAATGTCAGAAGGATTTTGCTTCTTATGAGAAGATCAAGCGTTTCACGTTACTTAAAAAACCCTTTACGATGGATGCAGGAGAATTGACCGATACGCTTAAATTACGCCGCCCCATGATTGCCAAAAACTTCGCCGAAGAAATCAGGGCGATGTACGAGTGAGGAATGAAACTCATCCTTTTATTACCGCCAGCGGGGTGAGTTCCGTTTTGATCTTCACGAGGTCGCGCTGGAGCGCCATTACCTGCGAAATATCCTTGTAGGCTGACGAGGCTTCTTCCAAATCCGATTTGTTACGGATAGAGTGGATGATCCCCAGTTCGTCAAGTTTGCGCTTTTCTTCGTCGAGGTCGAGGTTGCGGATGGCGGCTTTGCGGCTCATGACCCGTCCCGCTCCGTGCGAACAACTCATAAAACTTTCGGTATTACCCAATCCTTCAACGATATACGATTTAGTCCCCTGCGATCCGGGGATAATACCGGTTTCGCCCTGTTTGGCTGAGGTAGCGCCTTTGCGGTGAACGATCACTTTTGTGTCGAAATGCGTTTCCCAGGCGGCATAGTTGTGGGCGATGTTGATAATGGGTTCGTAGACTACGTTGCAAAGCGTTGCCGAGACAACCTGCTGAATTCGATCCATCATCAGTTTGCGGTTTGCCAGTGCAAACTCGGTACAGTACTTCATTTCCTGATAATAAGCCCGTGCTTCATTCGTTTCAAAAGGCAAAAAAGCCAAATCCGCCTTGGGGTCGACCGAAGTGTAATAGAGTCCGTTCAGTTTCTTCGCTATTTTATTGTAATATTCTGCCACCTGTAACCCGAAATTGCGGCTTCCCGAATGAACCATGATCCAGAGGAAACCCTCGTCGGAGCGTTGCAGTTCGATAAAATGGTTGCCTCCGCCAAGTGTGCCAATCTGTTTTAACGCTGCAAGGTACTGGCGTTTGACAACGACCATTTCATCGAGGTTGAAACCCTGTGGCATCAACGATTCGTCCTGCCGTTCCTTGTGGTGGTCGAATCCGAGCGGAATCAGTTCCCTGACGCCCGACATGATTTGAGTCAGATGTGCGCGTTCCAATCCTTCGGTTTCCACATTTGTTTGCACAGCGCACATACCGCAGCCGATATCGACTCCCACCGCATTGGGAACAATCACATTTTGCGCAGCCAGCACCCCGCCTATCGGCATTCCGTACCCCTGATGCGCGTCGGGCATCAGACAGACATGACGAAAGGCAAACGGCAGATTGGCAAGATTAAGCACTTGATTTATAGCTCCTTCTTCAATATCGTTGAGCCACATTTTAATGGGAATCTTTTCAGTTGAAATGATTTGTTGCATGGTTGAATGGATATATTATATTGTTGATTTGATCTGGTTGGCAAATTTACGATATTTTTACACTTTTTTATCTATAGCCAATCATAAAACCTCATCTTTTGAGGAATTTAATGTATATTTGCAAAGAAATCATTAATTTTTAAAAAGTACAACAATGAAAAAAATTTTAGTTCCCATTGTTGCCCTTGCGATTTTGACAGCATGTGGCGCTGGTGAAAACCAAAGAGTTGCAACTAACGCAAAAGTCCTCACACAAGAAGAGCAAGCAAGATTGACGCCTGCCGAGGTGATTGAAATCCTGAAAAAAGGCAATCAGGAGTTCATCAACAACGGGCTTACAGTAAGAAACAACACCGAACTTGTACGCGATGCTGCCAATGGACAATATCCGATGGCGGTGATTTTGTCGTGCCTCGATTCCCGTGTTCCGGTAGAAGATGTGTTCCATCGTGCTATAGGCGATATTTTTGTTGCTCGCGTTGCCGGAAACATTGTAAATGTAGACATTTTAGGAAGCATGGAATTTGCCTGTGCAGCGTCCGGCGCCAAACTGGTCATGGTGTTGGGACACGGCTCATGCGGCGCGGTCAAGTCGGCTATCGACGATGTGCAACTTGGCAATATCACCGAGATGTTGAGCAAAATACAACCTGCCGTAAGCGAATCCAAAACAATGTATGAAGGCGAAACGACTTCTAAAAATGCCGTGTTTGTTGAAACAGTCGGTCATGCCAATGTAGCATTGGCAGTCGCAGAAATTCGCACAAAAAGCCCGATTCTGAAAGAAATGGAAGACAATGGGCTAATCAAAATAATCGGTGGATATTATGATATGCACACCGGAGAAGTTGAGTTTTTTGTGAATATCTAATGCCTGTCAAAAGATTACGCAAACATGTTATGGATAATGGGGCATCTGCAAGGATGAACCGGACAGCATGAAAAAAGAACAGGCTTTATCTTAGCCGTTTATAATGGCAAAACATTAACTCGTCCCGGTCATTATACAGGTGCATGCCGCTTCCCTCGCAGTACCTGAACATATTGCAGACAGCGCATTGGCCCTTGCGCGCCCAACTTCGGTCCCTGAACGGTTGAAATTTGTGGTTCCAGACATCTATCAAGCGGTCGTTGTAAATATTCCCCTGGTGAAAATTGGAACGGATACTTGGACAGGCGGATATGGAACCGTCGGCTAACACAGAAGCTACATGAACGCCCGCATTGCACTGGAAAAAATGATCGCGTACCTCCATTTCGTAGTTCCCCAAAAACCCTTCGCAGCCATAAGATGTATGAATAATCCCCTCGAGACGGCAATCATGGATAAATTCCATCAATTGGGTAAACTGTGCGTCATCTAATTGCAGTTCGGGAATAAGAGCGGCGCGTCCTGCCGGAAAAATGGTGAAAATTCGCCAGTTTTTAACGCCCATTTCAATCAGGAATCGCTTAAATTCAGGCAAATCATCAAAATTTTGTTGATTGGCGCAGGTGACGACATCCCATTTTATATCGGTTGTCTGTATCAACCCCTGAACAGACCTGACTGCCTTTTTAAAACTTTGCGGATGGCAACGCAACCAGTTATGCGCCTTTTCAAAGCCGTCCAGGCTGATTGTCGCCGCACGCATGCCCGAAGCCAATAAACCCTCTAACCGCTCAGCAAACGTCATCCCGTTCGATACCATTCCCCATGGATACCCCCTCCGGCACAACTCCCTGCCGCACTGCTCTATATCGGGACGAAGCAATGCCTCGCCGCCACTAAATATTACCAATACCTTATTGGGATTTACATAAGGAGTCAGTTCATCAATCACATGCAGGAAATCTCCCAGTGGCATATCCGAATGCTCTGCCGACACCTTGCAATCGCTTCCGCAATGCCGGCAGGACAAATTACAGCGCAACGTACACTCCCAAAAGAGCGTGTGCATCTCGTGCAATATCACCCGGTTTTTCTTTAATCTGCGAAACAGTTCCAGACCAATCCGTTTGCGTAGGGTCGGTTTTTTATTCATCCGGTTCCACCGCTTCCAATTTAAAATC